>JACCED011057634.1_pt1 | contig 13283 bp, 14 predicted proteins | sample 7455021 | NCBI WGS metagenome assembly JACCED01 (sample SAMN15323456, study PRJNA562643) | freshwater metagenome | isolation source: river surface water | place: USA:Blue River Watershed | collected 2017-08-19 | reverse complement strand
TGCCGTTTGAGCCGAATCGCTTCTCCACAGCTTGCATCATCAAGTCGCCAACCAATCCTGCATAAATGCCTTTGGTAGTGGCTACCCAGCTCATGATTTCTCTGTCGCAGCAGTCCAGTGCAAATGCCACTCTGACTCTCTCCCCGTTGTCGCACGACAGCTCCAAACCATCTGAGCACCAGCGCGTGTCGCTTTCTTTTGCCGCCACTGTGCCTTCATGCTTTCTTGTGTCCAAAGGCTTTTGACCTTGTCTGAACAGCAGCCAGCCCTCATCGCGCATTACTCGGTAAACCCGCTTATGGTTAATCTGGCGACCGTCTATCTTCAGCCTGGCCCAAACGCGCCTATAGCCGTAAGTAGCTCGGTCTTTGACAACGCAGGCAATGGCATCCTTGAGTTCTACGTCGTCGGCTCTTGGTGGTGACTTTCTCAAATCAGTCCATTCGGAGGATCGAGTTTTCTTGGTCAATACGTTGCTGCGCGAAATACTCAACGCCATGCACACCGCCCTTACTGCTCGTCCCCGGGCAATACAGGCGAGCGCACAATCCACTTTTTTGCTTTGGCAAAGTCCACAGCCTCCTTGAGAATCTCGTTCTCCAGAGTCTTGCGGCCAAGCGCACCTTCAAGTTGTTTAATGCGTCTCATGGCTTCTTGAAGTTCAGAAGCTGGGACAACGGTTTCATTGGCACCGACTGCGACCAAAGAACCTTCCAAATAAGCTTTTCTCCATTGAAACAACTGGGCTGCAGTCAGTCCATGTTGGCGGGCTACCAAAGAGACAGAGCTTCCTGGTTCATTGGTTTGTTTGACGATTTCAAGCTTTTGCTCCGGGGTCCAGCGCCTGCGGCGCTGAACACTGGTGACCACTTCTACCCGGTTAGGTCTTATTGAAGACATAGTCATATCCATAGTCTTATTCCTAGTTGTTAGTTTAAGGAATACCGATGGGACTGTCATTCAGGGGGCTAACTCACATAAGCCGATTAGTGGCTTTGGTGGATATGAAGAAGTGATGGAAATGTCAGACACTGTGCCAGTGACCGAACGAATGCGCATGCAACATATGAAAAACATTGTCAACGAACTGCAACTGTGAAATCGCGAGGAATACAGTCTTCATCTAAAGGTAATCAGGCCCTGGGGTTGGTACGACAGCATCAACCAAAGTGATTGCTTTAAGGTTAAACGCATTCAAGTTAACCTGGGTGCCAGTTCAGTTAGCAAAAACACCAACACCGCGCAGAGCTCAGACCGCAGGATTGTGATGAAGAGAACAGCTCAAATCACCGGCGGCGATCAAAAACGTTTGCTGTTTGAAAACCAGTCAATTTACATATCATTGGAAGTGGTGCGCCGATTGCCCAGCCCCGGAAGTATACGTTTGATGATAACTACGGTCACAATCATTGAACTTGTACTTGAAATGGTCCTCAAAATATCCATCGCAATCCGCAAGCCATAAAATTAAGGCTTAATGAAAAAAATGAAAATTACCGTTGTAGGTGCTGGCTATGTTGGCTTGTCCAATGCCGTGCTGCTGGCGCAGTACCATGAAGTCGTCGTACTAGACGTAGTGCCCCAAAAGGTGGCCATGCTGCAGGCTCGCAATTCCCCGATTGAGGATGTCGAACTAAAAGACTACCTGCAAAATAAGTCGCTCCAGCTTACTGCTACGTTGGATAAGCAGGCCGCCTATCATGATGCCGACTTCGTGATCATCGCCACACCTACCGACTACGACCCCGAAACCAACTATTTCAATACCCGCTCCATTGAATCCGTCATACGCGATGTGATGGCCGTCAATACTGAGTGCACTATGGTCATCAAGTCCACCGTTCCTGTCGGCTATACCCGACGCACACGCGAGGCGCTGGGGTGTAACAAACTGATCTTCTCTCCCGAGTTCCTGCGCGAAGGCCGCGCGTTGTACGACAACCTACACCCTTCGCGCATCATCGTTGGCGAAAAGTCCGAACGAGCGCAAACCTTTGCTGGCTTGTTACAGCAAGCCGCCATCCGCAAGGACATCCCAGTGCTCTACACCGACAGCACCGAAGCTGAGGCAATCAAGCTTTTTGCCAACACCTACCTCGCCATGCGCGTGGCGTATTTCAATGAACTGGATACCTATGCCGCTGTGCACGGCCTAAACACCCAGCAGATTATCGAGGGCATCTGCCTGGACCCGCGCATCGGCAATTACTACAACAACCCCAGCTTTGGCTATGGCGGTTACTGCCTACCCAAGGACACCAAGCAATTGTTGGCCAATTACCAGGATGTACCTCAAACCCTCATTAGCGCCATTGTCGGGGCCAATAGCACCCGCAAGGACTTTGTTGCCCAGCATATCCTGGCACGTCAGCCGCGAACCGTGGGCGTGTATCGCCTTGTTATGAAGGCTGGCTCCGACAATTACCGTGCTAGCAGCATTCAGGGCATCATGAAACGCCTCAAGGCCAAGGGTGTCGAAGTCATCATCTATGAACCCGTCATCAATGAGCCGGAATTCTTCCTCTCCCGTGTCGTCAACGACCTAGAAGCCTTCAAGCGCGAATCAGATGTCATCATCGCCAACCGGCTCACCGACCAGATCCGCGACGTGAAGAACAAGGTTTATACCCGCGATCTGTTTGGTCAGGACTGAAGCAATGAGAAAATTCAATTCGCGCAAGCGCATCCTCGTCACCGGCGGGGCCGGCTTTCTTGGGTCACACCTGATCGACCGCTTGCTGGCGCGTGGCGACGAGGTGATCTGTGCCGATAACCTTTTCACAGGCTCCAAACGCAACATCGAACACCTGCTCGAACATCCCCGCTTCGAATTCACACGCCACGATGTTACTTTTCCCCTTTACGTAGAGGTGGACCACATTTATAACCTGGCCTGTCCGGCAAGCCCTGTGCACTACCAGCACGACCCAGTGCAGACCACCAAGACAAGCGTGTACGGCGCCATCAATATGCTGGGCCTGGCCAAGCGCCTGAAGGCGCGCATCTTCCAAGCCAGCACCAGCGAGGTCTATGGAGACCCCTCCGTACACCCGCAAACCGAAGCCTACTGGGGCAACGTCAACCCCATCGGCATTCGCAGCTGCTACGACGAAGGCAAGCGCTGCGCAGAAACCCTGTTCTTTGACTACCACCGCCAACATGGCTTGGACATCCGCGTCGCCCGCATCTTCAATACCTACGGCCCGCGCATGCATCCCAACGATGGCCGCGTTGTTAGTAACTTCATCGTCCAGGCTTTGAGAGGTGAAGACATCACCATCTACGGCGAAGGCCTGCAGACCCGCAGTTTCTGCTATGTTGATGACCTGATTGAAGGCTTCATCCGTTTCATGGACATCCCCCGTGGCGACGACGGCGCGCTCGGATTTCCTGGCCCTATCAACTTGGGTAACCCTGGAGAATTCACCATCCGCCAATTGGCTGAAAAAGTCATTTCCCTTACCGGTGCGAAGTCCAAACTGGTCTTCAAGCCACTGCCGTCTGATGACCCCATGCAGCGCCAGCCAGATATCACGCGCGCCCACGAATATCTCGACGGCTGGGTACCCCAAGTGCCGCTGGAGGAGGGGCTGAAGAAAACCATCTTCTATTTTGACCAATTGCTCACCCAAGGTGACTGATTGAAGATCGAATGCCTTTCCTACTTCAACCCATTCCATTACGGCGGGGGTGGGGAGATGATCACCCGAGCTTTGATTGAGGCTGGGCGTCAGCGTGGCCACAACATCCGACTGCGGTCAGTTCGCCCCAGCGTGAAAGAAACCGACGCCTCGGCTGACTTGTACTGGCTGGTGGACATCTTCAATTTTCCGCAGACCTTGAAGAGCCGCGGGGCCTGGCTACGGTTCCCCCACACTCTGCTAGAAGATATTGCTGGAAACCACCCCTTCATCCACATGAGTAACGCCTATGTGGACGTATGCAACCTCGGGCACCTGCCCTGCTCTGGCCAGGCGCAGGTGCAATGCGCTCATAAGTCACCTGCGTATCTCATCCACAACTTGGCCTTGCGTGATTTCGGGCAACAATGCTTTGCGCTCGATCCGCTGGTGCGCAAGTTGTTTGCCCGTTCGGCGCTGAATGTCTATTTGTCGCCTTTGCACCAGCGGACCATTGAGGGCATCTTGGGCGATGCCCGGGGCCGGGACTCCTTCGTGCTCAAGCCCATGATCGACGGCACTTCGTTCTATAACCGGGCGCTGGAGCGTGACATCGACTTCCTCTTTGTCGGCGTCATCGGTGAGGCCAAGGGCTTGGCCGCCATGCGCGATCGCTTTCGCGATGCCGACATCCATTTCGTCGGCAAGGTTGCTCCAGGTGAAAAACTCGACTTCGGCACCTGGCACGGCAGCGTGCCCTACAGCGACATCCCCCTCTTCATGAACCGCGCCAAGCACTTCGTCTTCCTGCCGCGCTGGCCCGAACCACAGGGTCGCGTGGTGACAGAAGCCGCCCTGTGCGGTTGCAAGCTCATCACCAACGAAAATGTTGGTGCCACTTCTTTCCCCTTTGACATCGCCAACCCGGCCAACTTTGCCGGAGCTGTTGACGAATTTTGGGATGCCATTGAACAAATCCGGATATGACCCCAACACTGCCCAAAGTCAGCTTCATCATCCCCGTGCTTCACCTCAAGCGCCCGCTTAACAAGGCGCGCTTCTTCATGCCGCGTTATACCCTTCCGGAGGTGCTACGCGATCTGCACAACAACGTGAGCTTACCGCACGAAGTTATCGTGGTGTGCAATGGGCAAGACACGGAACTGGTGCAGTTCGTCACCAATCACCCGAACATCGACAAATACTGCATCAATAGCGTCAACGTTGGCGTGGCCCGATCCTGGAACATGGGGGCTGAAATGGCTGAGGGCGATATCCTTTGCTATATCAACGACGATGTGGCAGTGGGCAAGCAGTCCATCGAGTCGCTGTGCGACCTTTTGGACGACGGCCAAGTGGGCGAGGTGGGGCCAGCCGGATCCTACTGGGCCAACCTGCAGCATCACAGCTACGCCGAAGGTACGCAACCAGTAGAGGCTGACGTTATTTCTGGCTTCTGTTTTCTAGTGCGCGTGGCAACCTTCCGCCAAATCGGCGGCTTCGATGTCGAATACTCCCCCGCTGGTTACGAAGAAATCGACTTCAGCTTCCGCGTGCGGCAGGCCGGACTCAGGTGCGTAGTGCATCCATGCGTGGACATCAAGCATTTTCACCATCATGGCGTCAGCGCCCAGAAGGTGGATATTGCATACCTCCACAAGACCATAGACACCGAAGCCCTGCACGCGAAGAACACTGCCTATTTCCGACGGAAGTGGGCCAACGGCTTTCCCTCGATCAGAGGAGCCGCTCAATGAATGCCACGCAGAAACCGGCAGCCGATTACTTCAGTGGCCGTCGTTCCGATGTCGTCGAGCTGGTGCCGCAAGGATGCACCCGCGTCCTGGATGTCGGCTGCGGCTATGGTGGATTGGGTCGCATGTTACGCGCCCGGGGTGTGGCACAAGTCTTTGGTGTCGAGATTAATCCGGACGCGGCCTCTCGGCTGGATGGGGTTTACGCAGACTACTGGATTGGCGATGTCGAGCAGGTAAATCTGCCGGCTGGCATCGAAGCCTTTGACTGCATCGTGTTTGCAGACGTGCTTGAGCATCTGCGCGACCCATGGGGCGCGCTCAAGCGGTATCTCCAGTGGCTCAAGCCGGGGGGAGAGGTTGTCGTAAGCATCCCGAACGTGCGCAATATTGCCCTGATCTACAACGTGCTGCTGCGCGGACGCTGGCGTTACGAGGAATCTGGGCTGCTTGACCGCACGCATCTGCGCTTCTTTACGCGCGCGGATATTTTGGAGATGCTCGCTGATGCTGGCCTGGAAATTGAATTGATCCGTGAGAACCGCGAAAAGCTGTCGCTCTCGCGGCGCATTCTTGCCGCTCCCGTTCTGGCGCTGATCCCGGATCTGGGTGTCTGCCAATACTTGATGCGCGCACGCCATCGGAAATGAAAATCCTGGTCCTTGCGTCGCTAACCCCGCCTGCAACCGCCAATTACTTTATACGCGCGTTGCGGAAAGGTGGGCACGACCTGCTCGTCTGCTCCGACGTGCCCAGCCCACTCGCTGATCTGCTGGTTCGTGGTGCGGTGGACGTGGCGGAAATTAGCGCCCGGCAGAATTTTGCGCCCGAGCTTGTGCTTTTCGTCGAGGGCGGCACCATGCGCCTTCTCCCCGTGGGGCTGGAAAACATGGCCTGCCTCACTGCTTGGTACGGCATCGACACCCACATGGACTATGCCAAACACCTTCGCATTGGGCGGCTGTTTGACGTGACTTTCATCGCGCAGCAGGAGTTTGTCGAGCGTCTGCGTCAGGATGGGTTGCGGCAGGTGCATTGGCTGCCACTGGGGTTTGCGTCGGAACTGATGCCGGTGCCGATGCCGCCCAAAAGTCTGGATATCGCGCACGTCGGCTCCAGCAACGTCAGCGTCAATCCGCTTCGGCATGCCCTCATTTCTGTCCTGAGGCGGGAATTCCCGTCCAGCTACTTTGGCCCCGCCAGCCCGCAGGAGATGGGGCGAATCTATGCCGGAGCCAAGATCGTGTTCAACCGCAGCGTAAACAACGATGTGAACATGCGCTTCTTCGAAGCCGCGGGCGCAGGTTCCGTTCTGGTGACGGATCCCATCATCGATAACGGTGTCGAGGCCCTCTTCGAGGAAAACGTGCACTACGTTGTATATCGTGACGAGGCTTCCCTGCTGAAGTTGGTGCGAACCTTGCTGGCCGAACCAGCACGGTGCGAATCCATGGGCGGTGCGGCTCGACAGAGGGTACTGGAGCGACATACTTACCAGCACCGTGCTGATGCGCTGCTGGTAGATATCGCGCTTGCGGACAAAGTTGCCGAACCTGACCCGGAAGGCTATTTTGCGGCTTTTTTAGCGCTGGACATGCTGGGAGCCTCTTTGGGCGCGGCGGCCCGGGCCATGGCGGCAACATCCGGCGGAACGTACCGCAAGATTGCAGGTGGGCTCGCAGCTGCTGTGCTGCGCGTCTTGGGGGGCATGCTCGATCTTCTTGAACGCATGCGCAAACACTGATGGAAACAAGAGATGATCAAACGGATGCTGCGAGCAGTCTTGCTACTCATTGACTGAATCGACCCGGAATCTGTAGACACCTCTGAGCCTCCAACCTGAGGCCTAATAGGAGGTGCCATGAATCAAAAGAGATTTCCAGAAGAATTCAAGATCGAAGCGGTCCGCCAGATCGTCGAACGCGGTCACCCGGTAGCCGAAGTGTCTGCCCGGCTTGGGGTCAGTACCCACAGTCTGTACAAGTGGATGAAGGATCAGCAGCTGCCCCCGGGTCAACGGCAGGAGCGACTTTCCCAGAACGAGGAGCTGCGGCGCCTGAAGGCTGAACTCAAGCGAGTGACCGAGGAGCGCGACATCTTAAAAAAGGCCGCCGCGTACTTTGCCAAGCAGTCAGGGTGAGGTACGCGTTCATTGAGCGTCATGAGAAAGACCATGGTGTTCGGCGATTGTGCACGATCATGGATGTGCATCCCAGTGGCTATTACGCTTGGAAGAAGCAACGCATCAGCGATAAGGTGCGCGATGACCAGCGGCTGCTGGGGCTGCTCAAGCAGGCGTGGCTGGAAAGCGGCTGCGTCTATGGCTATCGCAAGCTCACGCTGGATATGCGCGATCTGGGCGAACGCTGTGGCAAACACCGCGTCGCCAGGCTGTTGCGCAGCGAGGGCATCCGGTCACAAACGGGTTATCGGTGCCGCCCAGGCGGTCGTGGAGGCAAACCTGCTCTAGTGGCCCCCAACCACCTGAGCCGACAGTTCACACCAGAGGGGCCAAACCAATCTTGGGTCACGGACATCACCTACATCCGCACACATGAGGGGTGGCTGTACTTGGCCGTGGTGCTGGATCTGTTCTCGCGCCAAGTCATTGGCTGGTCCATGGGCAGCCGTATTGACACAGAACTGGTGCTCAACGCTTTGCTGATGGCACTGTGGCGCAGGCAGCCCAAGGAAACAGTGCTGGTGCATTCAGATCAAGGCTGTCAATTCACAGGCCATGACTGGCAGGGTTTCCTGCGTGACCACAACCTGGTCAGCAGCATGAGCCGTCGGGGCAACTGCCATGACAACGCTGTGGCCGAGAGTTTCTTCCAGCTGCTCAAGCGCGAGAGGATTCGCCGCCAGATCTACCCAACCCGGCAAGATGCACGGGCTGATGTCTTCAATTACATCGAGATGTTCTACAACCCAAAGCGTCGTCACAATACATCTGGCGGTGTCTCTCCAGTAGAGTACGAGAAACGCCAATCCCAACGGCTCGGAAGTGTCTAGTAGATCCGGGTCGATTCAGACATGTTGCTGATCTTGCCGGTTTTGGCGGCCTGTTTTTTTGCTCAAGCCCATTCGCCACTTCATGCATACCCGCAAAAGACACAATTTGTAATAGACTAGAGTGGTCTCACTAAAATGATTAGAGTGTTCTGCTCATATATAGCGTTGAAATTGTCTCTCTGCTTAATTTAACTCAAATTTGAAAAATTTAAATGAAAGTAATGGAAATTGAAGCCCCTAAATCACTATTTTAATTCAATCATGGGTCGCTCCATGCTGTTATTCAGAGCAGGTTTAGGGAATCACCCCCCGAATTTCGTGTTTCCAGAATCTGGCAGGTTTACAAATGAATTTGGCCTCAATATTGATATCAGAGATCGAGACTCATGCCATAAATATCTGACTATTAAAGATGGTGATAAGGTCCTTGATGTTGGGGGTGGGCATAATCCACTTAAAAGAGCAGATGTAGTTGTTGATTTGGATGCTCATTCAACAAGCCATAGAAACCATAACCCTTTGAAACTCTTTGAGCATCAGAGGTTTATACAGGCTTCGGTTGAGAATTTGCCATTTCATGATAAACAATTTGACTACGTTTTTTGCTCGCAAACATTAGAGCATGTATCTAATCCAGAGGCGGCATGTGCTGAACTACAAAGAGTTGCAAGAAGGGGGTTAATTGATACTCCAAGAAGTTGCCTCGATTTGGCTTTCAGTCATATAGATCATGTTTGGCTGATCGATAGGATTGATGATATTTTATATTTTCGTCCCAAACCCATAAAGACCACCTCAAGTGTTCTTTTGGGTAACTGGGCAAGCATTGGCTGGCGCTATGACAAAAATGTTCAAGATAGGGTTGATTTTATTTATCGGAATGTCTCGAATAATTTATTTGAATGGGAGGACTCATTTGAATTCAAAGTCTGTAAGGGCTGGTAAATAAATCTTAATTGAAGGATGTTTTTTTTATTGAATCGCGAACAGCAGCACTTTTTTTGAGCCAGTTTTGCAATGGCAAATATAAAGAACCGTTACTTGACTTTGGTATTGTTGTCGGCTTCTGCTTACATCATAAGTTTCTTCAGCCAAATTGTAATGGCCTATCACTTTGGAACCTCACAGGTGATGGATGTCTACTGGGGAGCTTTGGCGTTGGTGGGATTGTTGGGTTTTTATATCCCCCCCCTGAAAGAGGCGTTAGTACCAGCATTGCACCGTGCAAAGGCGAAGGGTGGGGACGAACATGTCGAGAGATTATTTTCGGCTGGACTGACGATGTTATTTGCAATAACTAGTTTAGCTTGCTTTATTCTATTTGTATTTGGTGCCGGCTTTTCTAAAGTATTAACGGATGTTGGTGAGAGTGTAAATGGCGCGATCGTCGCGATAGTGCCATGGCTGATTATTTACTTGTTTCTGTTCGGGCTGGCAGAGACCCTGAATTCCATCTTAATAAGCTTCAATAATGTCATGCGACAGGCATTAGCTCGGATTAGTGCTGCTTTAATGCTTCTGGTGTCGCTAGCGGTCATAGGTTCTTCTCTTGGAGTAAAAGGACTGCTTCTAGCTCAAATTGTGAGCCTCTCTGCCTTGGCCTTTGTGAGCTGGCTGACATTACAGAGTCTTAAGCCTAATCTAATGCTGAACTTTTGGCCTGAACTGTACAAGAGCGGAATGCTCTCTCTGTTTATGTCTTTAATGTTAACTTATCTTGCTGCGCAGCTCTATGTAGTGGCTGAGCGTGCAGCCATGATACAAATGGGTACAGGTTTACTTTCGGGTTTTCAATACAGCGTGGCGCTTGTCAATGCCTTTGTCAGCTTGCTGGCCTATCCGTTGTCTAATCTCTTGTGGTCGAAGTTCTTATCTCAGGCGGCTGAGGGCGACTCAAAAGCCGCACACCTGCTGGCGACTCGGGCCTGCGGCCTACTCATTTACTCACTTGTAGTTCTTTGCGGGTTTGTCTGGGTCAATGCGCGTGAGATCATTGTTTTGATCTACTCGCGAGGTGCATTCGATGAGGCATCAATCCAACTCACCACCACAGCGTTGCGATCGACAATTTTTGCCGCGATTCCGATCGGAGTCTCCTCTGTCTTAGGCCGATGGCTGATATCACTCCCGGGTGCTCATCGCCAGCTCTGGATTGGACTTACTACCATCGTCGTCGGTTCATTGGTAATCGGTATGGCGTTGCTCGCGGATAGCCCGCGCGGAATCATGTTGCACTGGCTAATTGCCAATCTAGCAGCAATGCTTGTATCTGGGGCGATATTCGCTTCTGAGGTCAAGTTCAGTTTGGATCAGAAACTCGCTGCTGGACGCTGGCTTGGGCAGGTGGCGGTAGTGGCTATTTTGGCGGCTTGGATAACGCCGCCTATGGTGTGGGGCGAGTCCAAGTTTTCGTTAGCGGCGGCGTTGCTTGCGCAAGGCGGGCTGTATCTTCTGGTCGTCGCAGGCCTTACTTGGTTCTTCGGCATGATTCCATCTTTGCAAAGGTTGTTGTGGGCGGAGGTATGAGTGAACCGATCCGTGTCCTGTTCGTGGTGCCCCGGTTCGGCACGGTTAACAGGGGGGTGGAAGCATTTGTCTTGGAGCTGATCACTCGAATGGACTCCAGATTGTTCAATATTACGTTGTTGTCCGGACCGCATCAACTAGCAGTTCCCGGTGTTTCCATGGAGAAGGGTTGGCTATTGGCGCGGGAAAAGTTGGCTTGGCTTGACCGTATGCCCAGCCTTGTGCACTGCTTGAGACCCTTGGGCCTCGGTGGTTCCGCGGAGATTGAAGCCCTTTCCTTGGTGTGGCGTTATCGACGACATTGGCGAGAGGATGCGTTCGATATTGTTGTTCCTCAGGGCGGGACTTGGTCTTACCGCTTCGCGCGCAAGGCATTTCCAGCGACGCACATTGTCGGTATTGGGCACGCCGGTCCTGTCAGAAGCGACCTAGAACTTAGCGATGTTTTTGTGGCCCTAACTCCGCACGATGAGGAACGTGCCCGCCAGATGCGACCGGAAATACGGACTTGCATCATTCCCAATGGAGTAGACGCCCAGCGTTTTGTTCCCGCAACTGCTTCGTCTTTCGCGCCTCGCGGCCTTGGCCGCGTCATTCTCTGCGTTGCAGCATTGGTGCGAGATAAGCGTCATGACTTGCTGTTTGATGCCGTCATGCTTCTGCCGGAGGACGTCCGTGTGCGTTGTGTCGGCGCTGGTCCTTTACTGAACGTGCTTCAAGAGCACCCTCTCGCAAGAGCTGGGCGAGTGGAATTTTGTCAACGTACTTTGGCCGAGATGCCGGACGTTTACCAAAACGCGACCGTATTTTCGCTCGCAGCCCCTGAGGAAGCTTTTGGTTTGGTATTCCTCGAGGCCATGGCTAGTGGTCTGCCCGTTGTGGCGAACAACGGACCGCGGCAGCGGTATGTGGTGAATGGAGGTGGGGTTTTGTGCAACGTATACGATATAAACGCGTACGCACAGGCGTTGAGATCAGTGCTCGATGCGGCGCCGAGTGAGGAAGCCAGAAAGCAAGGCATGCGGTTTGATTGGCGCGAAGTCGCAGCTCAATATACTAGGCTGTTTTTGGATCGCGGAGAGGGCTGTCATTTATGACCATAACTCACAGAAGAAGAAAATAGCCCTCAAGTCCGCCCAGATGGCTCAGCAATCAGTTGGGCTGCTGACCGGTGCTAGAACAGAAAAGTAATTAAGCCTTATTGAATTATCCAGCACAATCTCCCAATGCAGTCTACGATCCCACATTGCCTACTTCCCATCCTGTCTGACCATCCACTTGTATTTGCGGACGCTGGCGCGGCCGGGGGAATCCACGGTCGCTGGTCGAAGCTTAGTGGCGGCCTAATGGTCTTGGGATTCGAGCCGGACAGTAGAGAGTTTCGTCGACTTCCAAAGCGTGATGATTACGTCTGGATCAATGCTGCCCTTGGTGATCGAGAGGCAGAAGTTACGCTACTAGTGACTCGCCACCAGACGAACACCTCTCTACTATCGCCGAACAGGGGGGTTGTCGATCGGATCTACCAGAATCCAGGGGACTTTGACGTCATCAAGGAGGTTATGGTTGCTTGCACAACGCTTGATGCGGCATGCCAGAGCGCAGGGATCAAGGCCTCCGCGTTGAAAGCCGACACCCAAGGTACCGAGCTCGCCATATTGCGCGGTGCGCAAAGATGCCTCCAGGAGACCCTAGTTTCCGTTGAATTGGAAGTTGAGTTTATTCAACTATATAGAGACCAACCGCTGTTCCCGGATGTCGATGTCTTTATGCGAGATCATGGATTTATGCTCGTTGATCTGGGGAATTTACTTTGTCATAAATGGAGCCGCAGCAGCAATCTAGGGGGGCGAAAAGGCCAGTTGCTTGCAGCTGACGCGCTCTATCTTCGTTCCCCAGACGGTCTTCGTAAGGTCTTGAGTTCTTCTCGGAATAAGTTGGAGTTGTTCGCGCACTATTGGGCGGTATGTGCTGCGTATGGCTACATAGATTTGGCATATGAATTAAGCCTCGAGTATCTTGATTCAGATTGGATAACACAGGAAGTTGCTAAAGGCATAAAGGAATGGGTTGATGGTGCCGCTCGCAATTCGGCCGTGCTACCGATCCGCGGCCGAGGACGAATTGCATCATGGTTACGTAAGTTAGCCGACAACGTGGAGCCAAGACACCATTCGCTTTGGATAAACACTTTAGGAAACGAGTGATGAGCAGGAGCATCACTCCGCTTGTTCTTGTGGACTGCAAGAACCTCGCCCTCTACGGCGGTGGCATTGCACACTGGTTCGCGCCGCTCCTTGCCGCCTGGGTGGAGAGCCGGCCGAACGCGCACTTTCAATTGCTCGGCCCGGATTTCAAACAGGATTTTCTA
>JACCED010493831.1_pt1 | contig 13289 bp, 13 predicted proteins | sample 7455021 | NCBI WGS metagenome assembly JACCED01 (sample SAMN15323456, study PRJNA562643) | freshwater metagenome | isolation source: river surface water | place: USA:Blue River Watershed | collected 2017-08-19 | reverse complement strand
TCTACAACAGGAGCGCCAATCTTGACGTCTGCACCGTTGGCAACCAGGTAAACCTTGTTGAATTCAACAACGCCACCGGTGGCGAAATCGATTTTTTCGAGTTTGAGGGTTTCGCCCACAACTACGCGATGCTGTTTACCACCGCTTTCAAAAATTGCGTATGCACTCATTATGGATGCTCCAAAACACTGGACGACGCGAAGTAGCCGGGCGACATGCCGATGGCGTTTGGGACTAGCGTCGTATACCCGCTTTTACAGGGGCGGCGATTGTATGCCAAGCGCCTGCCTGACTGCAAGCCAAATACTGTTTATTTTATGATCTGCAACCCACCGAGCCACGCCTCCAACGCTTGTGGCCAATTGGACACACTGCCCTGCCCCTGAATCATCCCTACGCCATGAATGCTGGCTTGATAGATATGGAGTTCGGATTGCTTATTGTGCTTTTGCACCTCGGTAAAAAACGCCAAACTGTTGCCGACTGGCACGGCCTGGTCGCCAATGCCGTGCAGCATAAACACCGGCGGCACCTTGTCGGTGACCTGATACTGGAGGGAGTTTTCATGCAGCAGCTTAGGTTCCGGGCTTTCTCCCAGCAACGCCTTGCGCGATCCAGCATGAGCATCAGGGCCGTAAAGGGCGATAACCGGGTAACCCAGTACCGCAAAATCCGGGCGCGCACTCACATCACCCAAAGGGTCATCGAGCAGATTGGTAAAGGTAAAACGCGTGCTGACACTGGCTGCCAAATGCCCGCCCGCCGAAAAGCCCACAACGCCAATTTTGGCCGGATCTATACCCCAGTCCGCCGCATTTTTGCGCACCAACCGCACGGCGCGCAGGCCATCCAATAATGGCGCGGGAAAGCCATATTCCTGCATGCGATACTTCACCACAAACGCCGCCACCCCACGCTCGGCAAACCATTTTGCGATGTCATAGCCCTCATGATTAATCGCCAAGCGGACGTAACCACCGCCGGGGAAAATCACCACTGCGGCGCCGTTGGCCTTAGCCTCGGTTGGCCAGAAAGGCGTCATGGAAGGATTATCTACCGCATACACACGCTGGTCTTTGATATGTTCACGGTCAGGTTCAATTAACGGCTTTTCCGCCCAAAGGTAAATAGGCTCGGCAGGTAATTCACTCACGGGTTCGGCAACTCCAAAAACGGGGATTAGCAAAAATACTAAAGCGCCCAGGCGGGCGCGCAGGGATAAAGACATGGCTCTCTCACTGGATATTGTTATAGTTCAGGCACGAGAGAGCTTAACAAACTTATCGGATAATTGGGCTTTAACCGTTCAGCAAGCGCTGCTAATGCCGCATCTGCGATTCTTCATCACCCCACCAACGGTGCGCTTGCCAATCTACGCGGGTAGGGTCGGCTGCTGTCAGCAGCAACTGCCCGGTCGCCAGCTCCCAATTAAGAAACTCCTGTTTAAGGTCGCTCCAGAAATGGCCTGCATCTTCCTTTAAATATTCGCGCGCGAGCCGCACCTCATTTCCCACCATTTCCTCGGCAGTGAGTTCGAGCTTGACGAGGTCATCAACCTCATGGGCGAAACCTTCCTTCAATGTTCCAAGCGCGCCCGTCTCCTCCGGGCTGAAGGGTAGATCCATCTGGTGGGTGTGATAAGGATTATTAGGGGTTGGAGCTGTGGATCTATCGCCGGATTTCATAAAAACACCTCTCGCGGTTGCATCAAGATATTTATACCCACACAAGCGGCAGTGCCTCTATAATCACCGCCTTTCTCACATTTCACCTTCAGTATAGGCCGTACACGTCCATGCAAGAGCGCCCGATTCAAGAACAGTATAATCCCGCCGAAGTCGAAGCCGAGGCCCAACAGTATTGGGAAGCCAATGACAGCTTCAAAGTGGTAGAAGACACCAGCAAAGAAAAGTTCTATTGCCTGGCGATGTTCCCTTACCCCAGCGGCAAATTGCACATGGGCCATGTGCGCAACTACACCATTACCGATGTGATCGCCCGCTACCAGCGCATGCAGGGCAAAAATGTACTGCATCCCATGGGATGGGATGCCTTCGGCCTGCCAGCGGAAAATGCGGCGCTCAAGCACAATACCGCGCCCGCGAAGTGGACTTATTCCAATACCGACCACATGCGCAGCCAGTTAAAGCAGCTGGGCTTTGGTTTTGACTGGTCGCGCGAGCTGACCACCTGTACCCCGCAGTACTACAAGTGGGAGCAGTGGTTCTTTACCCGTTTGTATGAGAAAGGCTTGGTGTACAAGAAAATGTCCACCGTGAACTGGGACCCTATCGACCAGACGGTACTGGCTAACGAGCAGGTAATTGATGGTCGCGGCTGGCGTTCCGGCGCCCTGGTGGAGCGCAAAGAAATCCCCCAATGGTTTATTAAGATCACCGATTACGCCGAAGAGTTGTTGAACGATTTGGACCAGTTGCCCAATTGGCCAGAGCAAGTGAAAACCATGCAGCGCAACTGGATCGGCAAAAGCCGCGGCCTGGAAATGCGTTTTGATTTGCAATCGACAGTAGGCGAATTTACCGGTTTTGAGATCTACACCACTCGCCCCGACACCTTAATGGGCGTGACCTACGTAAGCCTTGCTGCTGAACATCCCATTTCCAAATTTTTAGCCGAGAGCAATCCAGCGCTCGCACAATTTATTGCCGACTGCAAAGTGCAATCTGTAGCGGAAGCCGATATGGCAACTATGGAAAAGAAAGGTATGGATACCGGCATTAAAGCCCTGCACCCAATCACTGGCGAGCCAGTTGCGGTATGGGTTGCCAACTATGTGCTGATGGATTACGGCTCAGGCGCAGTGATGGCCGTACCGGCACACGATCAACGCGATTACGAATTTGCGCAAAAATACAATCTCGCCATCACGCAAGTTATTGCGCCCGCTAATGGCGAAGCAATCGATTTAGCCAAAGCCGCTTTCACCGAAAAAGGCGTACTGGTTAACTCCGGGGAGTACGATGGCCTCGATTTTAATGCTGCATTTGATTCCATCGCCAGCACGCTGGAAATGGCGGAAAAAGGCCGTGTAAAAACCAATTACCGTTTGCGCGATTGGGGTGTATCCCGCCAGCGCTATTGGGGCGCACCTATCCCCATGTTTAATCTGCCGGAAGGCGGCGAGATTCCGGTGCCCGCGCACAAGCTTCCGGTTTTGCTGCCGGAAGATGTCGTGATGAACGGCGTGCAGTCACCGATCAAAGCCGACCTCGAGTGGAAAAAAGACGAGCTCGATGGCAAGTACGTTGAGCGCGAAACTGATACCTTCGATACGTTCATGGAATCCAGCTGGTACTACGCGCGCTACACCTGCCCGAACTTTACCGATGGCATGATCAACAAAGCGGCTGCTGATTATTGGTTGCCGGTGGATCAATACGTGGGCGGTATCGAACACGCGATTTTGCATTTGCTCTACTCGCGTTTCTTCCACAAATTAATGCGCGATGAAGGTCTCGTCAGCGGCGATGAACCCTTCGAACGTTTGCTCTGCCAGGGCATGGTGAATGCCGAATCTTTCTTCACCAAAAGCGAAGGCAAAGAAAACTGGATTGAACCGGAAAATGTTGTTATCGAACGCGATGACAAAGGCCGTTTTATTTCTGCCAAACATAAAGCAACCGGCGAAGCGGTGGAGTTTGGTGGCGTGATTAAAATGTCCAAATCCAAAGCCAACGGCGTGGACCCGGAAAGTGTAATCAGCCAATACGGCGCCGATACCGTTCGCCTGTTCACCATGTTTGCCGCACCACCAGAGCAAAGTCTGGAGTGGAGCGACTCAGGTGTAGACGGCGCGAGCCGTTTCTTGCGCCGTTTGTGGAAAGCCGTTGAAGGCCACGTAAATGCTGGCACACCTGGCGCACTGGATGTTTCAGCATTGCCGCAAGCACAGAAAGATTTGCGCCGCAAAACGCACGAGACAATTCAAAAAGTGAGCGACGATTACGGTCGTCGCCAAACATTTAATACTGCGATTGCCGCAACCATGGAATTGCTGAATGAAACCAGCAAGCTCGCTGACCGCGCCAATCCGCAAGGTTTAGCCGTTGAACGCGAAGCACTGTCAGCGGCGATTTTGTTGCTCGCCCCGATTGTTCCGCACATTACCCAGGCGCTCTGGCAGGCTCTCGGTAATGACACTATTCCACTCAACGAAAGCTGGCCAACGCTGGATGAAAGCGCATTGGTGCGCTCAACGGTTGAGGTGGTTGTGCAAGTGAATGGCAAGTTGCGCGGCAAGCTGGATGTCGCCGTTGATGCACCCAAAGATCAGCTTGAACAGTTAGCGCTCGCACAGGAAAACGTCCAAAAGTTCCTGGAAGGCGTAACCGTGCGCAAAGTGATTGTTATTCCGAATAAATTGGTGAATATCGTCGCCAATTAAGTTGAAGCTTCTCCCTTTAGCTAAAGGGAGGTTGGGAGGGATTTGAAATGCAAATCCCCCTAGCCCCCTTTTTCAAAGGGGGAACTCACAAGCAAAGAATGAGATTGTTATGAAAAAAATTATCGCCAGTTTATTAATTCTTTCGCTCTCTGCTTGTGGCTGGCATTTGCGCGGCTCTACATCCGGCAGCGATAAACTGGCGATGACACAACCACTCAATCTGACCATCGAGAGCAGCGACAACCACAGCCAATTAGTGAACTCGTTGCGTCAGGCATTGCCCGGCTACAAAATTACCGAAGTCGAAAAAAACACCGCGCAAACACTGGTGCTGAATATCGGCAGCGAAACGCTGGATAAACGCACCGCCGGCGTAGGCAGCGATGCACTGACCAGCGCCTATGAAATTATATTGCGCGCGCCGTTCAGCATCAGCAGTGCCGGTAACCTAATCACGCCTAAAGATACTGCTGCGAGCATTACTCGTACCTACAACTACAACGTAAACAACGCCAACAGTGCCGCACAGGAAGAAGAGTTGGTCTTGCGCGAAATGCGCCGTGAACTCGCGCAGACGATTCTGCGCCGGGTAAAAAACCTCGCCGCCAAACAATCAACAACACCTGCATCATCCACGCAAACGGCCCAATAACATGCCCAAGCTGCGCGCTGAACAACTGGGTGCCGCACTCACCAAGCAATTGGTACCGATTTATTTGGTTTCCGGCGAAGAGCCGCTCTTGATTCAAGAGTGTTGCGACCAAATTCGCGCTGCCGCGCGCAAGCAAGGGTTTAGCGAGCGCGACCTCTATCATGCCGACACCAGTTTTGATTGGGGGCAATTGCTCGCCGCCGCCAACAGCCTGTCATTGTTTGCCGAAAAAAAAATTATCGAACTGCGTATGCCCTCCGGCAAGCCGGGCGATAAAGGCGGAAAAATTTTGCAAGAATACGCAGAATCTCCTGCACCGGATAATGTGTTGCTAATCGTTACCGATAAACTCGACAGCGCCACGCAAAAAAGCAAATGGTTTAAAGCCATTGAAGATGCTGGCCAACACATTCAAATCTGGCCAGTAACCATCGCCCAACTTCCGCGCTGGATAGGGCTGCGGTTGCAATCGACCGGTTTGCGCGCGGATGCCGACGCCATTGAATTATTGGTATCGCGTATTGAGGGCAACCTGCTCGCCGCCGCGCAAGAAATTGAAAAATTAAAACTGCTCGCGCACAACAATCATATCGATTATGAATTGATGGCATCAGTCGTTGCCGACAGCGCGCGCTATGATGTGTTCGGCCTCGCCGATAAAGCATTGCATGGCGATGCGCGCGCCGCCGTAAAAACATTACAAGGTTTACGCAGCGAAGGCACGGAGCCCATCAATGTGCTCTGGGCTATTACTCGCGATATACGCACACTGATCCAGGTTTCGCAGGCCGTCGCCCAAGGCAAGCATTTTGATTGGGCGGCAAAGCAAGCCGGTGTGTGGGAAAAACGCCAGCCATTAATCCAGGCCGCACTGCGCCGTTTAAAACCCGCGCACTTGCAACAATTGTTGCGCAAAGCCAACGGGATAGACAAAGCGGTAAAAGGAATGCGCAACGCAGAACCCTGGGATGAATTACTGGATTTGGTGTTAAATATCGCCGGCGTACAAAGCTTGAATATGCAGAACGAGCGACTAAGCTTGAAGCACTAAAAATCAAACACGGTTTTTTAAAACAACAAGCGCAACCTTGATTGCGCACCAACAATAAACACACAGCAAGCATAGATTTTCTGTTGCCAGTTAATGGCAGCGTGTAACCCCACTACAGGAATAACAACTATGACTCTGCACCACAAAAAATTATTTTCTGTTTTTGCTTCATTTGGCATTGGCCTCTTCTGTCAATCCACACTGGCCCTCTCACCGCTACCACCTTCAGGCATAGTTCCCACCAAACGCGCCATAGATTACGAGTGGATGTCCATTAAGGCTTGGGAAAAGCAACATGCAGATGACACTGTAATTGCAGAATTTGAACAGGTCGATGTGCTTTTTGTCGGCGACTCGATTACCGCCGGTTGGGATTGGCAAATCTGGCAAACCAATTTTGCCCCCTTAAAAGCAGCCAACTTTGGCATAGGTGGCGATAACACCGGCAACGTACTCTGGCGTTTGCAGCACGGCGCGGTTGGCAACCTGCAACCCAAATTAATTGTATTGCTGATCGGTGTAAATAATATTGGCGGATTGCAGGAATCACCCGAGCAAGCAGGTGACGGCGTTACACGCGTTGTGCAACAACTTCAATTAGCCTGGCCCAACAGCAAAATTTTATTAAATGCTGTTTTTCCTTTTGAGCAGGATCCCAAATCCCCCAATCGCGACAAAGTGAAACAGCTGAATAAAATAATCGGCAAACTGGGCAATAACAAAACCATTTTCTTTAAAGATTACGGTCCGCTACTGTTGGAAAAAGACGGCAGCATTTCCCCCGAGATCATGAAAGACTTTTTGCACCCAACACCCAAAGGCTACCAGGTCTGGGCGAATGCCATGACCCCGGATATAACTGCACTCCTCAAGCCTTGATATTTTCCCGCAAGCGCACATCCAGTGCGCTTTTGCGTTATAGGAGAATGAAACACATGATTAAAAAATTATTTAACCTAACGCTCATGACAGTCACCCTGATCAACCTGAATGCCTGCACCACCTCGGCTCCCAAAAGTACGCACCTGTACGCGAGTGATAGCATGATCAGCCGCACCGGGCGCACGCATACCAACGCCGACCAGAGCCTGACTTTTGGCTTTCCCGGCGTAAGTTTTAGCACCGAAGTGGAAGGCTCGCAGCTGAGTGCCAGCATGCAGAGTAGTGGCGGCAACTCCTGGGTAGATATTATTGTCGATGGCGGGGCACCCAAAGCGGTAAAGCTGGGGCCACAAGTACAGAGTATCGAACTATTTCACTTTCCTGCATCAGCCAGGCACAGCGTTGAAATTATTCATCGCTCGGAAAATTGGCATGGCAATGTGACCATTAAAGAATTTGTACTTACCGGAGAAGGTTTTTTCCCGTCCGCAAAATTACCCAAACGTAAAATGCTGGTACTGGGCGATTCCGTAACCTGTGGCGAAGCTATTGACCGCGTTGCTGGCGAACAAAAAAATACGCGCTGGTGGAATGCGCGTGAGTCCTACGGCATGCTCACTGCCAAAGCGCTTAACTCACAAGTAAATTTAGTGTGCTGGGGTGGGCGTGGGTTAATTCGCAGCTGGAATGGCAAAACGGATGAAGCTAACTTGCCGGATTTTTATGAATATGCGGTCGGTGACAACAACCCGGACTTCAAATGGGATCACAACCAATACCAGCCGGATTTAATTGTTAGCGCCGTTGGTACCAATGATTTCAGCACCGGCATTCCGGACCGCGAAACTTATGTAACTGCCTATGTAAAATTAATTAACAAGTTACTCGCTAACCACCCACGAGCGCACATTGCAATCACCGAGGGTGCAATTTTAAATGGCGAGAAAAAAGCCGCATTAATTGATTATATTCGCGAGGCCATTTCACGTGTAAACAACACTCGTGTGCACCAGGTTACCTCTACTAATTATCCTGGCGATACTCAGGATGCACATCCAACCAAAGCGCAGCACGCCGCTATGGCAAACGATTTAACACCGCAGTTAAAAGCGTTAATGGATTGGTAGGTTTGTAAGCCGACCATCCCGGTCGGCTATTAACATTACCCAGCGATCCTTGCGGAAACCTCGAACGGCAAAACATCGGAAATTAATGCGCCCCAGATGTTGTCATTAATGTGCAAGCAAACGGAATTCGTTGCGCAGTTCACGCCAAACTGCAAGTCCAACCGCCATTGCCACCGCCATTACCATCACGTAAATCGTCATCACGTAGGAGTAAGGTGCAACGTTGTTCCATGGACGCGCAATTCCCAAGTAACAGGAATACAACCAGGAAACCAGTGACACGACGGCGGTTACCAACACAAACAGTTGCTCCGTGCGGCCTGCCCCCAGAAAACCAACCGGCGACATCAACTTGGGAAAACTGTAGTAGTGCAAAATTAAACCATTAATAGTCAGTATGCTAACGACGGTAAATTTTCCCCACAACTTTTGGTTCATAAGGTACGCAGGGTTATCGAGATACCCGATGATCACTATCGCCAAACCTGAAACCCATAGCACAACAAGCGCCAAGGTCACGATACCGGCATTTTGATGAAGATTGGCTCGCGCTTCTGCGTCCATCGCGCGGCCCCGCCATTTGGCGAGTGCCAGGTCTTGCATAAGTAGTACGCCCACAGCCAGGCAGGCGGCGATTAAATGAATGTACACCAGGAAGGTTTTAAACATCGTCTGATTCCTCTATTGTTATTGTCAGGCGATACCATTATCGGTGCGGATAACGCCCCAATATTTGATGTAGAACAAATGAATAGCGCTAAGCGCTTGAAAAAACGCAGGTCCTGTCGTCGCAAATCACAATCTGTGCCCCTTGAAGTTTACCGGTAAAACCCCACATCCGCGGTTTATCGATTGAACGCACCAGGAGTAGTCATGAGCGAGCTCTTTATTCTGCAAAATCAGGAAAAGCTGTTTTTAGGTAAACAAAACAATTGGCTGGATGGTCGCGACCTGGGAGCACTATTTAAAACGGCGCATAAAGATGAAGCTATAAACCAAATGTTTGAAGCCAGCTCCAAAGACTATCGCCAGCGTATTAAGGTAATTAGCTGTACTGCGAACGAAAAAGGTCTGCCACAGATTGATCCGGAACTCATGCCGGAACCCCTACCTAAAGTAGGCAAGGATCTGTTAGATCAGCTACCACCAACAACAGACGCGTTGGCCGTCGCCGAGTTTGTGCCGGAAGAAAGCTCCGCTGATATCGAGCGTGCGTCTGCGGCGAGCGATGTGACGCTGGCATAAATCTCTCCAGCTCATCTAGACTGACTCAACTACTTCCCGCGCCGGTGCGCAACCACCGGCCTATCCAAATGCTCTCTGAGCAAAAAGGAAACTGACGTGTCTGCACCTCAAGGCCTATCACAGGATCTACTGGCAGCATTTGCTACTGCCGACAACAACGCCAGCCTGCGCGGTATTTTACGCGGCCTGGAAAAAGAAAGCCTGCGCGTAACTCCTACCGGGACCCTGGCGCAAACCGATCACCCGGAAGCATTGGGTTCAGCACTGACACATCCGCACATCACGACAGATTACAGCGAAGCACTGCTCGAATTTATTACCGAGCCTTTTGCTGATGTAGAACCGCTGCTGACGCAGCTGGATAATATTCATCGTTATACCTACTCCCAACTTGCCCCCAATCACGAGCGTCTCTGGCCAGCCAGTATGCCGTGCACCCTGGGGTCCGATAATGAGATTCCTGTTGCGCGTTACGGCAGCTCCAACAGCGGCACCATGAAAACCATTTATCGCATTGGCCTTGGGCATCGCTATGGCCGCGCGATGCAAACCATCGCCGGCATTCACTACAACTTCAGTTTGCCCGATGAGTTTTGGTCGCTATTACAGGCACAGTCGCAAACCGGCAATCAACAATCGTTGCAGGATTTTAAAACCGAGCGCTATTTTGGTTTGATCCGTAATTTCCGCCGCAATTTTTGGCTGTTGATTTATCTGTTCGGTGCGTCGCCGGCGGTTTGTTCCTGCTTTGTTAAAAATCGCAATCACCAGTTACAGCCGTTCCCGTTTGCGGAGCAAACCCACTATTTGCCCTTTGCCACGTCGCTGCGCATGGGTGACCTTGGCTACCAAAGTGATGCGCAAAAAAGTCTGGTAGTGAATTACAACAACCTGAGTGACTATTTAAAAACGCTCTGCGGCGCCATCACCCAAAGTCATCCCGCCTACGAACACCTGGGCGTGAAAGATAGCGACGGTAACTATCAGCAGCTCAACACGAGTTTGCTGCAAATTGAAAATGAGTTTTACTCCAGCATTCGCCCCAAACGCACGACCGAACGCGGTGAAACAGCATTGCAAGCGCTGCGGTTGCGCGGCGTAGAATATGTAGAAGTGCGCTGTGTCGATTTAAATCCCTACGAACCGCTGGGGATTACCAGTGAGCAAATGCAGGTAATGGATGCGTTTTTACTCTACTGCTTATTGAGCGATAGCCCGCAAACCGATGCGCGCGAATTTTACCAAGGGCAGGAAAACCAAAAGCGGATTGTGAATCAGGGGCGCGAGCCCAATTTGGAACTATTGCGCGGCGATGACTCGATTACCATGCGTAGCTGGGCCCAAGAAATTATTGCCGGTAGCCTGGCATGCGCCGCACTGCTGGACCAAGCCAAAACCGGAAACCAGTATCAACAATCCGTACAACAACAGCTCGCCAAACTTGAAAACCCCGCGTTAACTCCCTCTGCGCGCGTACTGCGTGATATGCAGGAAAAGCAGCAAAGTTTTTACGCACATACACTACAACTGGCGGAGCAACACCGCGCCTGGTTTGCCACGCGGCCGCTGGATGAAAAAGGCTACGCCGAATTCGCTGCGATGGGTGAAAAATCTCTACAAGAACAGGCCGCGCTGGAGCAGCGACAACAAGTTTCATTCGATGAATATCTGGAAAATTATTACGCGCAATATCGCGGCTGCAGTTGCGGGCAATAATTAAATAGATGGGCAAGAAACAGGCACCGAAAAAACGGTGCCCGCGTGCGGTTACTTTTGTACTACAAAATTATTGAAAAATAAGTCAGAAGCTGGCCCCTTGACTGGTATTACATCAGCAGCAGATGGCAGCACCACTTCCCCGTGCTCAGGTTCGCCCGCCGCAGATTTGCCCGCGTGCTTATCGTCAGCATCTGCATGTTTTTTTCCTTTATCTTTCGCGTGATCTTTACCGTGATCTGCATCAGCGTCATGGTCCTCGGCATGATGATCGTGACCCTCCACTTTCAGCAGCGCTTTATTAATCTCAGCCAGCGCATACACCCGTAAATATTCTTTACCCTCCGCGGTACTGATAACTTCTTCGGTTTGCGCACTAAGAATGCTAACCAAGCGATCGCGAATCAGCGGCAGGTGATGCATTACTTCTGTAGCATCGGCGGCATTTTCCGCGCGCAGTGATAATTCTGCTTTTATATAGCGCACTTTGCCCGGGCCGCCGTAGTTCACAATTAACGGTGGACTAATCGCAATATAATTAACCCCTTCCGCCGGCGCGTTACCGCCCCCTGAGGCAAGGGCACCGGAAGCCCCCAGGCTCAGCCCCAATATCGCCAACCATTTTTTCTTCATACCCATTCCTCACCCATGAAACTTGCGCCGCTTTTGAGGCTCCAAACGAGCGGAAACTCGCCCACCAAGCATAGCCTATCAACCGCTCAGCGCCTGGGCTTTCCGCAAAATGCTGGCCCAGTTGCTGCGGAATTGCTTACCATAGGTAAGCATCACTGAAACTCTCATTAACAACACTATAAGCCCAATAAGGATCGCACATGTTTTCCGCTCTTCACCAAATTAATAGCCGCCAACTCAACTTGCTTATTTTTGTCGCCTGCACTGCGATGATGCTCGCCGCTGCGTATATGGAACATGTGCTTAAAATGATTCCCTGCTCACTGTGCATTACCCAGCGCGGCTTTGTGGTGCTAACCGGGGTACTTGGGCTGGTAGCCGCTATTCATAACCCGGCAACAACAGGTCGCCGCGCCTACGCACTACTCGGCATTATCAGCCCTATCCTCGGCGCCTGCTTCGCTGGTCGCCAGTTGTGGCTGCAAAGCTTGCCGGAGGATCAGGTTCCAGCATGCGGCCCGGGGCTTTCGTATATTTTCGAAGTGTTCCCCTTTATGGAAGCGCTCAAACTGCTGCTGCAAGGTGATGGCAACTGCGCCCATGTCGATAAAATCTTTGGTCTGAGCCTGGCAGCATGGACCCTGATTGCCTTTATCGGCCTCGCCCTGGTGAACCTGTTTCAATTGGTGCGCAAGGACAACAAACTCGCCTGATTGGCTTGCCCTGTGTGAGCAGATGGCCTATTGTGGACGGCTCATAACGAGCCGGGGCCATCATAAGCTCCGCAAGCGCGACTCCTGTTTGAAGTCATAGGTTGAAGAATCATAGGAACATCTGATGTTAGAGAATTGCAAAACTGCCAAAGAGCGCTGGGGTGGCGTCAGCGAAATTATCGATCGCTGGCTGGAAGAGCGTCAGGAAATGCTGGTGCAATACTGTGCACTGAGTGGTTTGAGTGAAGACTTGAGTGATGTCCAGCGCGGTGAAAAATTGCGCAGCTTTTGCCAAATTCTGGTGGATTATGTTTCTGCGGGCCACTTCGAGGTTTATGATCAACTGATTAAAGAGGGCCGTGAGTTCGACGATGCAGATGCCTTGCAGGAAGCCAGCAAGCTCTATGATGTAGTTGATAAAACCACAGAGAAATTGCTGGATTTTAACGATAAGTATCTGGAGACCGATGACCTTACGGCCCTCACGCCAGACCTGTCGCAATTGGGCGAAGCGCTGGAAATTCGCTTTAGCGCTGAAGATCGACTGATTGCTGTGCTGCACACTGCCCATAAGGATTTGGTTAGCTAATCAGCCTCAAGCACAAACTTGCAGCAATAAAAAAACCCGCACACTGGCGGGTTTTTTTATTGCCTGAAAACAGGCTTATTTTTTCGCTTCTTCAGCAGCTGCTTCAGGCGCTTTAATTTCCAGCAATTCAACTTCGAAAATCAGAGTTGATGAAGGTGGAATTGGACCTTGACCGCCAGCACCATAGGCCAAGTCAGATGGAATAACGATTTCCCACTTGGAGCCTTGTGGCATCAATTGCAGAGCTTCAGTCCAACCAGCAATTACGCCGTCCAG
>JACCED010170382.1_pt1 | contig 13291 bp, 10 predicted proteins | sample 7455021 | NCBI WGS metagenome assembly JACCED01 (sample SAMN15323456, study PRJNA562643) | freshwater metagenome | isolation source: river surface water | place: USA:Blue River Watershed | collected 2017-08-19 | reverse complement strand
TAATAAGACAGTTCGCAACAGGTAGGTAGGTGTAATTAATTAATTACAGCCACCGCATTTCACCGGACGCATTCATAATTACGACCCGGTCTCCATTTGCTTCCGCGGCTGCAATCGCTTCCGCTGTCGCAATCCGGGTTTCTGGAGTAGAGTGCATTTCGTCCAGGTATACAATCCCAGACTCTCGGCGTGCGACAATCCGCCGTCTCGCATCTTCCAGATCTTTCGCTGATTTTCGTTCGCGTTCGGCGATGACCCAGCGTTGATGACGCATATTTGACGTGTGTTTGTCCCAGTTTCCTTGCGTGCCACGCCATCCACATTGACAACTAACTGGACGCACGATTTCCAATTCGTGAAACGTGTCATTAAACAAACGATCCATAATAAGCTGAATTGCGTGATGAAGCACCATTGGGCTCGTTTCGTATCCCGCATTTCCTTCCTCTGGTTTGTAATTGAGAAGCAACTGGAAGATCTCGCGTTCGTCCCCACGATGAACGAGGTTATAATTGTCGCTCAAGTAAATACTTGAATCACTGCCACACAGTTCCACGACGATTTCGTCCGCAACTTCCGTAATTTCGTCGTATAGATCTTCGTCGGTTTCTTCAATCTCCTCCAGCGTCATCCAGCAACGCAATAAATCGCCTGGACGACGCTCTCTCAACGTGTCTCGTTTGTGCTTGTGTAAGGAACCAAGCGCGTTCATCCCGCGTAAATACTCACCTTCGGGCAGTTTCTCCATATTATCCTCCAGTATACTCATTATGATATCAAGATCCTTCTGAATCGCTTGATCGGCTTGTCCTCTTGCGGTCGCGTCCATTGTTGTTGTTTTCTTCTGCGTGTTCGTTGTTGTCTATTGCTATACTTGACGATAAAACATTTCAATTTTTTCGTCAAATGGTGCCCTGCGCCCTCATCCCCTCCCCCGCTACGCCTGTCTCTGGCTTTGCGCCTGCGTCTGGCCCTGGATAAATTTCTTCACGGCCGGAATATTATCCACTGCGCCAGATGTGTCAATGAAATTATAAATCGGATGGACTACTCCTGCGCTTACTGGCTGTGTTATGTTTTGCTGTATTTGTTTCTTCGCATAATTTGCAACAGTATCTGATACAATGTGTGTGATCAAAATAAAGACACACGTGGAAATAATAAGACGTCGGTCAAAATCACTAAACGCGTTTCCGCCTAAAAATGCGAATTTCGGGTTCGTCCACGAAATTGTGTTAAACCGAAGCAATAGAACAAACACCGCGACATACAATATGATGTTTCGCAATAGAGGGATATACTCCGGAATTGTGTTATAAAACCCGAGCAATATAACCGCATAACTCGTGTAGAAAAATATGTCAATATACTTGTAATACATTGCGTATTTCGTGAATACAGGTCTAAGAATATCGCGAATATTTGTTATGATGGCGACAAGGAGGTCTTCGGCCATTGTTTTTATATGATTCATTGCGTGAATGAATAATGCGCGTGCGCGATTTGTATATTGTATAGATAATATTACTCGGTCGCTCGGTCGCTCGCTCGTTCGTCCGTTGAAACATAAAATGACAACAAACGCGCGCTCGGGTCAAGAACGCCCTCACAAAATGGGTGGCGCCAGTAATATGGGATGGTTTCTCCGCGATGTTCATATATATTCTCAAAGACGCGCCGGTAATAAAAACTTTCCTTGTCATACGGCGGATTATGTAGCGAATATAAATAGTGTCGTTTATTTTGAATATCTGCGTCGGATACAACACGGTCCGAATACTCTTTAATCATTTGGACCCAGGTCCGCCCTCCATCCGCGGAACTCACCCCATCGCTGAATGCCTCTTTTCGGCGCCAGAGAACATCATCGGGGATCAGTCCATCGCCTTGGAATGCCTTCCGAAGCAGGTATTTCTCTATTTTATCGTCGTCGCTGAATCGCTTGAACCGCGGAGGAATGGACATAATATACCCGAGAAATTCCTTATCCGCAAATGGAACACGCGCTTCCAATCCAGCGCCACTTATGCTTTTATCGGACCGAAGGAGGTCAAAGAACCGAACATCGCGTATCATCCGCTCATTTTCACGATGAAACTCTGCGTCACTGGGTGCTTTAAGGAAACCGCGATAGGACCCGAAGATCTCATCCGACATATCCCCGCAATAAATAACGACATCGTCGGTTTGTTGTTGGATATATTTACTGACAAGGTAATTCCCGACCGATGCACGGATCGTTGTAGTGCAATAACTCTCGGTTTGATAAATTGTATCGTATATCGCGTGCAAGAATTTGTCCTCGGTAAGAGTAATCTCGTGATGACACGTCCCCAAATACTCGGCTACACGACGCGCCCACTTCAAATCTACCGACCCCGCCAGTCCAATGCTATATGTATTCAAGACCGTATCCGGCGAAGTCCTCTTTAATTCTCTGGATACAATCGCGGTAACGAGTGAACTATCCAATCCACCTGATAATAAGCACCCTACTGGCCTCTCACTCATTAGTCGTTTCACGACGGCGGTCGTGAATAATTCGCGAATCTTGGCGCATATCTCGCCCTCGGCGCCCTCGCCACCGTCGCCACCGTCGCACGCGGGCTCTATAATAGGGTAGGAATACATAACCGAGATTTCCTGGATTTTACTTTCTAATAAGGAGACATCCCCTTTCTCCAGCAGGGCGGGTTTAGGTGTATAAGAAATACCCGCGTATTCGTAATACGAAGTAAACGCGGCAACACCCTCTTCTGGAATATACTCCATATAACACCCTGCCGGAAACTGTGCGATGGTGTCGCAAATTGCGTGGATAGATTTCATTTCACTTGCGACACATAGCGCATAATGGTCAGGATTCAATGATAAACAAACCAAATCAGAATGTTCACCCCCGAAGGCACCATCGTGGCGCGATACTCCGATAAAGAGTGACCGCACACCTACCGGATCTCTCGCGACATAAGTCGCCCCAGTTTCATAGTCGTGTAATACAATTCCGAAGACGCCGTCCAATCTACGCACAGTCTCGTGAAACCCAATTTTGCGGTAAAGGTGAATAATAATTTCACAATCAGAACCGCTTTGATACTCACTTTCCAGGCCGAATTCCGCAATCAAGCTACGAAAGTTATAGATCTCGCCGTTACAAATGAGACGACAGTTCTTGATATAAAACGGTTGGTCGGATGCGGGATTCATTCCGTTGATAGAAAGACGGTGAAACCCCCAAGCGCGAGTGTCGTCTTTCAAAAAGACGGATTTGTCTGGACCGCGATGAGCGGATAAAACATAATTTTCTTGTAATGTCTTCAACTGCGCTAATGCGAGACGCGCCACCGTTTGAAAATAGAATATACCGCACATTGATGATGGATATATAATAACATATAGTTGGGTTTATACCATTTATTTTCACATTATAGAATAATATACGTATCATCATACATACATACATACAAGTCAACAGATGGAGTTTTACGGCGTCGTAAATGGCGCATATTCCAACCATCACGATCGTCTTGGTGAAATCAATCAACGCATATCCGATAGAAATATCCCATCTTCCGCACTTCGCCCCGCCTTCAATGTGCGCCCTCTTTCATCCAAATACGCAATGATGCCAATTATAGAGTCGCGCCCCGTCCCGACAGTTCCTATTTCCGCCTATCAACAGTTTACTACAGAGTCGGTATTCAATCCCGGAAACGCAAAGGCGCCGTGGCGTGGATGGGCCGAACGCGTCAATGTAGAATCATCCCTGCGAAACCAATTCTTCGCACTTCAACGCAACGACCGTGCTGTATATGTTCCGAATTCAAATAGTGATCTATATAATGTCACTGTGATCGCTCGTGAGATAGATCAACCCAACCCCTACTTATTTGAAAATGGTGCGACGGATTTCGCACCGATGAACCCGAACCCCAACAATTTAGGCAAACTAACGTTTGATAATTCTACGCGATTTCAACTTCGGACATTAGATTGTACGTATGACGGGTTCTGCACTGGCGAAGGTGGGCCAGTTATTGAGCCTGCGACGAATTATATTCCGAAAGAACAACTCCAAAAGAAACAAAAAGAAAAGGAACAAAATGCGCATACCTCACATATCACGGAAGGGTTTACTGGAAATGGGGGGTCTGGGACAGGGCAACCATCGGCCGTCGCCACGACCACCGCCACGACCACCGCCACGACATTTCCCACATATATACCGCGCGCGACGGCGGGTTCTAATGCGAAGGAGTATTTGACGATGAGGAACAGGACATAAACATAATAAATTCTCTATAATATACCAATATATGCCAAATTATTGTTCTATTATAACGTATCACGCTGTGCTGAAATGGATCAAGATGAAGAACCACGCCATCACCCAAAATGCGACAACGACTGGAACGAATTAAACGAATTAACGTTATCGGTAATGGCGAATCGGACGCGGTATGATAGATATAAGAAAACAATCACGACTGCGTCGGATACGCTTGCGGAGAACTTCTGTAAAGAAAAGGCGTATTATAAAGAACGAATAATGGCGATGACGAGTGACCTTTTTGACGAACAATGTGAAAATGACGACATTAACCGTGCGCATCGGGAATATATAAAATCGTGTATTGAATATTTGAAATGGAATGATATAACGGAGATGGTGAGTTCGGATACGAGAAGGAACGAAGACATCGCGGGTGTGCGACTGGAATTACAAATGAAGATCCAAGACACGGCGACGGCGATGGCGACGGCGACAGCGACGCCCGACGAACCGGAAGAGGAGGATTCCGACGACGCCGACGACACCGACGACGCCCGCGCCCGCGACGAAACTGCCCCCAAGTTCCAAAATATCATATCGCTGGCAAACAAAATGTGTATCCGAAAAAAAACAATAGACGATTTTATTGTATTGAAACCCTCCGTTGGGAATACCGATAAGGAGATAAATGCGCGATTACCGAAAATCCGAGATTATCACAACGAGATATTGAAACGCGCGACCGAAGCCGATGCCGATCATTGAGATTGAGCCACAATCATAAGCGCGCAATTGACAATCGTATCTGAAAATGACAACCACCGATGATATGAACCGCCAGCCGGATCAAACCAAAATTCGCGTGAAGGGATGAGATGAAACGCTTTCAGCCCGTTGGTTGTTTCGCGTGAAGACTGATCCTCCTGAAATAGTTGGGCGATATCATAATATGACGAGTCGGGTCCAAATGCGGTTTGCGACAATTCCTCATTAGACGCGATGAATCCGATCATATCATCTTGGATGAAGTAGTCATAATTGCTGGAAGGGACAATCATTGTCATTATATAATTCACAACCGCATCGCTGACGAAAGTAGTATACTTTGCGTGAACGGTATGGACTGGGTGTGGGAGGACGTCATTCTCGGATGCGTGTGCACCGTAATAATCACCATCACCACCACCGACACCGAGTCCAGGTATTACATTGGATATAATGCTGTATACCGTATACAACCGAGTTGTATTGTCATACAGAATATAAGCAGACCGGTAATGAAGTGTTTTTGCGCTATTATACACGTGAATGCCATATGCGTATCGTGTGATGGGGGTCATCGGATTGATGCACATGTGTTTGGTGATGACCGTATTCTTACGCGTTTCCTTGCCCTCAAGCTCCATCATTGCGTCGGCGATACACGACAGATCGTTGTCGTGTTCCTCCCCTGCCTCCGCCACCGCCGCCACCGTGTTACGACGAGTGGTTCTTGGTGTATGTACCTTATATGTCCGGATGCTGGCTTCGCGTAACGATGGCGTCGTAATCTTGACACGACGGCGGGAACGGTCATCGCTGGCGATGGCGACGATATTATTCTTGGCAATAGAAGAACGAGTTTGCACGACCATTACAATAACAATAACAATAACAATAACGACGACGATGGAATATGTTGTATCCCGAAAGAAATATAAACAGTTCAATTTTTTATGAGATAATAGTATAGGTTTAGTATTCTATTATTTAACGCGATATGAATCAAGAAGACAGTGTCATAGGCGGTGGGGGTGGCAACTCCCCGAAATTCAAATCAGTGAGTTGCGCCCCAAAAGACGAGACCGACCCTGATATCAATGAAACAAAGGACTTTTCGTGTTATTCATCCAAGTCTCTTGAGAAGTTGAAAATACTCTGGAATAAACGCCACCCCGATAAGAAAATCCAGGACACTGACCCGCGCGCGATATGGACGGCTCTCAAAAACAATATGAGCCACGTATGTCACCAAGAGGCGTGTTGGTTGCGCCAGAATTTCGCATCCGCCGGAATGGATCGCGAGATGCTTCATTATACATTTGCGCCTCAAGCCCCGAAAGAATGGAAGAAGGATATTAATGCGTGGCTATCCAGTATTGATATCGCAAATGCGATGAAACAATACGAACACGCGGTTCCATCCTTTCTCTTCATCGGCCCATCCCCGGTAGATTTTGACGAAGTCCTTGAAGACGGCGAATGCGTGTGGGAGGAATTATGTAAATTTGATATTATGAAACACGTTAAAAATGGGAAACAGAAAATCGGCGTGGTCTTCAATACCGACCCGCACGATAAACCAGGGGAACATTGGGTCTCATTATTTATAGATGTGCGCGCGAAGGTCATCTTTTTCTTTGATAGCACGGGGGACCGACCTCAGCGCAGGATACGTTCGTTTATGAAGATGGTGCGCGAACAGGGGGAGGCCAATGGAATACTATTTAAGGAATATATCAACGACGTTCATCATCAGAAGAACGACTCGGAGTGCGGGGTATTTGCGATATTTATGTGTATCCATATGCTTCTCGGGAAAATGACCGTCCACGATTTCTTGGATAAGAAGAAGAAACTGACGGACAAGTATATGCAACGGTTCAGGCGTAAGTTTTTTAATGTGGATGAGAAGGTGCCGACGCCGAATGTGGATTTTTAAGGCGTTGGCCCGGGCGCTGGCCCGCCTACCAGCCTTCCGCACGGCCTGACGGCCGTGCTTTAATGTCACTAGACCGTAAATTATATAAACCCGTCGCGATGTATATAATTTAATAATAACATAGCGGATGTCATCTCTCGTATCCCAAGAAAACAAAGAACTTCTCTGGGGGCTACTCGCCGAGGAAGGGCTTTTTGACGGTATTCCCGACAATGTAACCCCCGAAGAAATCAAGCACGTATTTGAACGTATCCTCAAAAATCTCTCGGCGACCATCCCGTCGCTCCACACCGCCAGGTTGAAAGAACTCCACCACGCGAAACGCATCGCCATCGCCGAAGAAGACTATGACACCGCGAAGAAACTCCGCACCACGATAGACGAGATGGAGGCACCGCTCGCGCGATTAGAGAAACTGGAATCACGCAAAGCACACGCAATTCAGACGGAGGATTATGAAGCAGCCAAACAAATCAAGATGGAGATAGACCGGATTCGCGCCGCGTCTTTTTCGCTGAAAGAACTCAATAAAATCGCGATTGAATCTCTCGCCGTGAATATTCCGAAACTCGCGAGAGATATTAGCGCGATAAAATCGGGAAGCGGCGGCGGCGGCGGCGGTCCTCTTCCTCCCCGGTTTGGATATCCTGCTGGCGTCGGCGGCGGCGCGGTGCGAGAGATTTACAATGCGGAAGATTTCCAGAATCAAAAGCGCCAAGAGGTAGAAATAAAGATGCGAGAGAAAGAGGCAGAGATGCGGTCGTATTTTGAAGTCCCGCGTCCAAAGGAGATAGATTTTTCGGACATTCCGAGAGACGCACGGCCGGTAATGCGATTGAAAGCGCCACCTGGGAATACCGACGTAACAGCCGACATCGGGGATGATAGTCCACTCGCAGTAGACGGAGATGATATGGAGAAACTCATCGCCGAGAGAATTGCGGCACGACAGCGCGATATGGATGAAATCACGGAGAGAATAAAAGCGACGATGCCGCCGTCGGAGCAACAACAACAACAACGGCATCCCGCGGAATATAATCCAAATGACATCACACCTACTACAATACCTGCTATGACAATACCGCACCCCGCATTACAAAGTGTGGATACGCGGAAGGTACCTGAAGATATGCGAAAGGTACCTGAAGATATGCGGAGGGTGCGATTTCAGGAAGAAGATACAAATCCAATCTTTCTGAAACTGAAGAGAAAACCGATGGTGGAGGATCCGGTTTGATTCTTCTTTTTTGATAAAAATCATTGCGCCGCCGGCCTAAAGGTCGGCTTGCTCCATTCTTTTTATCAAAAACCGTGTTGTGTCGTATCCACTATAATGCCGTTTTCGGAATAGAAGACGATTTTTGCTTCTTTTTTTGATAAAATCATTGCGCCGCCGGCCTAAAGGTCGGCTTGCTCCATTCTTTTTATCAAAAACCATGTCGCGTCGTATCCACTATAATGCCGTTTTCGGAATAGAAGACGATTTTTGCTTCTTTTGACAAAATGCCCGAGATGAACCCGTTTTCGGAATAGAAGACGATTTTTGCTTCTTTTGACAAAATGCTGGAGCGGGGAGGGGGCGAGAAGCCCCCTCCCTGGAGCAAGCATTTTTATTAAAAGAACTCCACCCGCGACTGCTCCCCCGCCCCCGTCCGCGGGTCTGCTGGTATAATCGTGCGCCGCCCCCTTTCCACCATCTTTCCCATATTATAAAGCTCAAGGTCATAAATGATCAGCGTTTTGGGGTCTTCCGCATATTCTTTGCCGGCCACCGTCAATTTCCGCAATGCAAATGTCTCCATTTTTTCATTTTGTTTCTTCGTCTTATCATCATCTTCCGTATCAATATTTGGTTTATATGCGAGAGATTCCTCACTCGCCCCCATTCCAAACGAATAGCAATTCAGGCGCTCCTTACTACCGGCATTTGCGTGAATCATACAATCAAACGACGACTCCTTCACCGCGGTCAAAATCTGGCGTGTAATGCGCTCCTTGATATTGGATATTTCATAGAGGGATTGGTCGGTGCTCATCGGAGTGACCCCGTCCGTCTTGCTCTTGTCCTGCATCCGAATATTCAACGATTCGTCGTTATCTTTCGCCATTTGGCGCGTCGTAAATCGCATCAAATACAAAAACACATCCACGGTTCGCAATTCTTCGGGTAAGTCAATATGGCTACAAATACGCCGAGCGCGACCGATAATCTGTTCTGTGCGAACAGGGTGCCAGTAGGGTTCGGTGATATGAACGTATCGCACATTACGCAAATTAATGCCTTCTGCGCCTGATGCGGTAATCATAAGGATTTTGATAACCTCGCCATACATATTATTGGTGAAACGCGTGTTAAGTTGCTCGGTGATTGTTTTGGGGACATTCTTCCACTTGCTATTGAATATATTACGGATGATTTCCTTCTCTTCGGGGGATTCTGTGCCTGTATAAAGCGCGAAGCACGGGCGTTCCTGTTCTTCGGGTGTCATATCAATCGTCCAGTCCCCCAATGACGACTGCCTGATTTTGAATTGCGAGAACCCGTTTGTCTCCAATATCAACTTAATAATACCGATACCTTCCAAGGTGCGGAACTGGCTATAGACGAGGTGAAGACCGATGTGTTGTTTATCCAGGATATTATGAAGAAGGTGGAGAAATTTGGGACTATAGGTCGCGAGTTCTTCTGGAATGAGGAAACTGCCTGCGCTCACGGTTAAATCCCGGATGGCTTTATTTATAGCGGCTTGATATTGCGCGACATAGTCTGTTTTCCCGCTAGCAGCACCAGTCGCCGCCGCCGCCACCGTGGCACCCGATTTTTTACCGGCCATTCCCGCGACATCCGCAGTAGTAGAATGTTCACCGGTGATAACCATCTCGGCGTCTTCATCGTCGCTATCACCACCCCTACCCACGTCACCATCCAGCATATTTTCGTCTAATGCCACCGTCGCTTCTTGTCCTCCCTCCGCCGCCGCTGCCGCTGCCGCTGCCGCTCCTTTCGGTTTACGCCCGCGTTTCGGAGGACCGCCACCACCCGGCGCCATTTCCCGCGCAATCCGAGCCGCCAACATTTCAGGAGTTTCATTCATTTCGCCCATAATCCCCGCGTCGGGATTCCGCCCCAAAGCCGCCGATTTATCCATTTCCGATGCGGCAGTCCCGTCGTCGCCTGGCAGGGGTCGGCGAATAGATGGCGGGAAAACAAAATTACAAAATGCGCGTGAAAAAATACGATATGTGGATGAAACGTCGTCATAGATACCGTCGCCTCCTTCCGCACTGCCACTTTTTTTTCCAGCGGCACCCCGTTTCTTCGCCTTCTTCTTCATATTAGACTCTTGGTTGCGTTCCAGGTCGCGCACCCGCGAATAAATCGCGAACTGATAATCGCTCATTTCTACTTCAACCAGATGGAAATTCGCAGCCGGATCATATGTCGGCAGTAATTTCTCCTGGGCGCTGCGGAAATAGGATGTAAGGCCCAGAATGCGCCGAATAAATAGATCGCGGTTCTTGAATTCTAATGTAGACGGGTCAATAAAATACCCATTGAAATCCTCTAATTTATCTGGCAATGCGGTAAAGGGTGCTTGTTTGCTGGTTGTCGCGGAAATAACAGAAATACCGTTCTCGCGGAGTTTCTGGACGATTGCGCGTTCAAATGCGGCATCCGAGAGAAGACCATTTTCGGTGGAGGTTGCATCCATAACGGAGATACCGCCCGCAGCCCCTGCTCCCTCCGCCCCTGCTTCCGCCGCCGCCCCCACAACGGCACTCGGGTTACCGCGCCGAACCACCCCGCGGTATTTCGCCGTAACCGGGTCATAATCGCGGACAAACCCAAACGGATTCCGCGTAATGATTAGTTTTTTATTGCGAGTATTATAGTCTATATAGTCAAATGAAAGACCGATTCCCTTTGCGAAATTCGCAGACCCCTTTCCGCGCCCTGATGGCGCCACGGGTCCATTGAGACCAAAAATCGTCTTAAACGTGTCTAGTGTCAAGCGACCCGGGCCCGGGCCCGCGACTCCGGCCCCGCCTTCGCCTGCTTTTACCGCGGCTCCGGCTCCGGCTCCGCCTTCGCCCGCTTTTACCGCGGCTCCGGCTCCGCCTTCGCCTATCGTGAACACCCAATTATCAATATTGCCACGTAAGATATTAAACAACACGGCGATTTCGTTAGGGTAATTAATAATGGGCGTTCCCGTCAATAATACGACCTTCGCGTTCTGGGCTGACAACAAAAAGTTGTATAAGCGAAACGCCATTGATGTCGCGCGTTTGAGTTTATTTACGATACGACTCACAAAGTTGTGCGCCTCGTCAATAATAACAACCGAATTATCAAACGGATTGCGTGTATAACCGTCCGTCATACTTTTCAATTTTTCGGCACGAAGACCGTTATAATTAATGAAGTCATATTTGGTATGTATCATTTCGTCTATTTGGCGGTCTACGCGCACTCGCTGACTGGGTGTGAGTTCAGTCTCGTAATTGCTGGGCTTGGTTACATTTACCATCCACGCGCCCCCATTTGCGCGGACGAATTTATCGTCAGGGAACATCAGGATTTGCGATAATACGTGGGTGAGTTCGGCATTGCCACGTGAGTCAATAAATTCCCAATACTGGTTTTTCTTATACATCAAGTCACCGCATTTTGACTTCATTTCTTCAATATAGTTCATACGCAATGACGCGGGGGTCATCACGATGATACGCTTAAATGTCTTCAATCCCTCTGCGATGGCGATAGACGAGCAAGTTTTACCACTACCGAGTCCGTGAAATAGCAACAACCCGCGGTATGGCGAATAAATATTCAGGTAATCGCGGACAATTTTCTGGTGAGTTAAAAGCGCCACCGACGCAGAGTCGTCGCCTCCATATAATGCTTCACACGATATATCGTTTTCACCGGAGGTGAGTTCGTCGCGGTAAGGCCGGAACAATGCATTAATATATTGGATGAATCTGGCGCGATTATTCATATAAAAATCAGACGCCTGGACTTGTGGAAGCGGGCGCGAAGGTGGGAGTCGCGTCGCGACGATGGTATCGCCAACTTTATATGCGGAAATATTAACGGCACTGTCTTCACGTTCCTTGATTTTCTTCACCACGGCTTTTGTGCTGGCGGCGGCGGCGCTTACAGAGCCGGATGCTGCGGCCCTCTTTGGCTTGGGGCGAATGATGCGTGTCTTCTTCGGGGCTACGGCGATGTCCACGGCAGCTCCTGCGTATCCTGCCTCCCCGGCGTCTCCTTCTTCCTGTCGCATTTCGTCAAAGTCACCCGGTTGATTTGCTTCAGTTATGGCAACTGCGGCGGCAGCCTTACTTTGTTTCGGGACCTCGTCTGATGGCAATATTGCGCGCTTTCCTAATTTTACAACAGGTGCGCCACTACCAGCCTCTGCCTCGGCTTCGGCCTCTGCCTCTGCCTCTGCCTCTAGTTCCGGTTGGCGACGAGTCTGGTCCGTGGAAGATGGCCGAACGACAGCCGATGTCAGCAAGGTAGATGATGCGCCTCTTAATTTCGCCATAAATGCGGTGCGGTCTATATTCGCGGTATGACGTTTATCTATAACAATACCGGAAATAGATTCCGTAGGGGCAGTACTTGCCGTCGCAGCCGCCGTGCCGGCAATCGCCTCCTCTACGTCCACCACGTCCGCACCTGCGCCTTCGCCTTCGCCTTCGCCTTCGCCTTCCACGGGCAACTCCGGCTCAAATTCTTCCTCTCTATTACGCCTCATTGTATCATATCCAGACACATTTCGCGGTTTTTTGAAGACTTGAGTCGGTAATTTACGAACAAAATGAATTACGACCCCCTCTTTCGCCCCCGACAACGCACGCGCAACCGGTGGGCGGTTCGTCAGATTATACTGCTTCAATACATTCATCGGAATACTACTAACATATATGATTATATTTATTTCCCAATTCGTGCGATTTGTTTGATTGCCATTTCACACGTGATTTGTTCGGCCTTCTTCTTGATTTTATGGGTAGCGCTTGCGAAGAATACGAATGCCTTCCCGCCCTTCTCCTCGCAAATCCGATGGACATCCGCGAACCCATTCACCAACGAGTCAAACCGAATTGCAGCGGAGGGTTGCCCGATGACTTCGTGTAATGGTTGTCCTAAACATAAATATAACCCCATTTCATATCCGCCCTCTGCGTCCCGCGATAATTCAATATAGTCGGGTGTTGTCTTAAACTCTTTCTGAATCTTCACCTGGAGAATATTCTTGTAATTGTCGTCGTTTTTGATGAGGTTCGTCCAGTCAATGTGT
>JACCED011083919.1_pt1 | contig 13293 bp, 10 predicted proteins | sample 7455021 | NCBI WGS metagenome assembly JACCED01 (sample SAMN15323456, study PRJNA562643) | freshwater metagenome | isolation source: river surface water | place: USA:Blue River Watershed | collected 2017-08-19 | reverse complement strand
CTAATCGTCGTGCTCACGGCATCACTCCGGGCGGGCTGTCATGCAAGGGCCTCATGCCGGCCTTACCAGCGCGGCACCAGCCGGGTGGTGGCCGGCAGCGCGTTGGATTTGACCGGAATGAAGTACATGCGCGCAAAGACGGCTGCAGCGGCCACGCTCCAGAACGCGCGCTTGAGGCCGCCGACAAGGCCGCCGGCCGCCTTGCCTTCGTCGGCACGGGCCGCGCAACGCGTGAGCCGGTCGAGGTTCGCATGGAAGGCCGGATGGTCGAGGTCGAGCAGCACCGGGAACACTTGCCGGGTAATCTCGTTGGTGATGCGGAAAACATCGAAGTCATAGGAGGTCGGGTCGAGGCCCATCGCCTGCTTGAGCTCGGGACGGTGATGGTCGCGCACATACATGGTCGCGTACACGGCCAGCAGGAAGAAGCGTATCCACAGCACGTTGCCGCCTCTCAGCAGGTGCGGATGCGCGCGCATGATCAGCGCGAACGATTCGCCGTGGCGGAATTCGTCATTGCACCAGCGCTGGAACCAGCGGAAGATCGGGTGGAAGCGCAGCTCCGGATGCTTCTCGAACTGGCGGAAGATGCGGATGTAGCGCGCATAGCCGATCTTCTCCGACAGATAGGTCGCATAGAAGATGTATTTCGGCTTGAAGTAGGTGTAGTGCTTGCTGCGCTTCAGGTTGCCGAGATCGATGCCGAGGCCGTAGTCCTTCAGCGACGAATTGAGGAAGCCCGCATGGCGCGACTCGTCGCGCGCCATGTATTCCATCAGCTGCTTGATGTCCGGGTTGTCGACATGGCGCTTGATCTCGTTGTACAGCACGCAGCCCGAGAATTCCGAGGTCAGCGAACTGACCAGGAAATCGAGGAATTCCTGTCGCAGCTCGGGCGATATCTTGCTCTCGAGCTCAAGCGCTTCCTGCGCAAAGGTCGCGTCGCGCTGGAAATGATCATGATTGTTGTCGCCCTCGTACTCGGCCATCATCGCATCCCACTCGGCGCGCACCGGCTCGACATTCAGGCGGCCCATCGCTTCATAGTCGGTCTTGTAGAAGCGCGGCGCAAAGACGGTGTCGGTGATGGCCTTGCGGGCGGCATCTTCGACCGAATTGATTTCCTGGGTAGCGTTACGCATCGCCTTCTCCCTGCAGCTTGCCGATCACGATGGCGCGCGCAGCACCGGCCGGCTTGGCGCCTTCATGGACCGGCGAGCGCAGCAACCACCAGTTCAGACCGATATAGCCGGCCCAGAACAGGACCAGCGATGCTTCAATGATTTGGATGTCGTTCATGGATGAAGCTCCATCGCTTGCGAAGTGTAGAAACCGCTGGAAATCTTTTCGGTGCGGCCGACCTGCCACTCAACCAGGCCGGCGTGGCCAGCGACCTCAGTGCGGAGCGCAGCCTCGGACACCGGCTCGATGAAGGGCGCGCGGTCGCCGCGCGGGAACATGCGACCGACACGGATCATGGTGGCGAGGATGGGATTGCTGGGCGCGAAGGTGAACAGCACCGAATCCGCGGTGCGTGCGGCGAGGCCGGCCAGTCCCTGCACCAGATCGCGCCGCTCGTAATGGATCATCGAGTCCATCGCGACCACATGATCGAAGCGGCCAAAGCTGGTCGACAGCATGTCGCCGGACACGAATTCCAGCTTGCCACCACCGAGGTCCGACGGCTTGCGCTCGCGCGCCAGCTGCACCAGCGTCGGTGACAAGTCGACCGCCACCACGTGCGCGCCGCGCGCTGCCAGTTCGAAGGCCAGTGCGCCGGTACCGCAACCGGCATCAAGGATGCGGCGGCCGCGCAAGTCGGCCGGCAGCCACGACAGCAAGGTCTCGCGCATGCGGTCGCGCCCTGCCCTGACCGTCTTGCGGATGCCCGACACCGGGGCATCCGACGTCAGCTTCGCCCATTGGTCGGCCGCCGTACGGTCGAAATACTCTTCCAGTCGTTCGCGTTTTTCCAGGTAGCTTTGGTTTTCCATCTTTATCTCTCGCCATGCCTGCCGGTGCCGATACGCTGTACCGCCACACGGGCCGGCTTCAGTCGAATCCCAGCAAATCAAAAATGTCGCGGTCCTTCATCGGCACGCAAGGCAGCGCCTCGGTGCCATTCCACAGCTGTTCGGCCAGCTGCAGGTATTCCTGCTGTACGGCCAGCACCTCCGGGGTCGGGTCCATCTCGAACAACGTGGCCTTTTTCAGGCGGCTCTGGCGGATCACGTCCAGCGACGGGATCCGCGCCATGGTCTTCAGGCCAATCTTGTTGTTGAACTTGTCGATCTGATCGGTCGCATCCGAACGGTTCGCGATGACGCCGCCGAGGCGCACGTTGTAGTTCTTGGCCTTCGCGCCGATGGCCTGCACGATGCGGTTCATCGCGAAGATCGAATCAAAGTCGTTGGCGGTGACGATCAGGGCGCGGTCTGCATGCTGCAACGGGGCCGCAAAGCCGCCGCAGACCACGTCGCCCAGCACGTCGAAGATCACGACATCGGTGTCGTCCAGCAGGTGGTGCTCCTTCAGCAGCTTCACGGTCTGGCCGACCACATAGCCGCCACAGCCGGTGCCGGCCGGCGGACCGCCGGCCTCGACGCACATCACGCCGTTGTAGCCCTCGAACACGAAGTCTTCCACGCGCAATTCCTCGCTGTGGAAATCGACGGATTCGAGCACGTCGATCACGGTCGGCATCAGCTTCTTGGTCAGCGTAAAGGTCGAGTCATGCTTGGGGTCGCAGCCGATCTGCAGCACGCGCTTGCCCAGCTTCGAAAACGCCACCGACAGGTTGGACGAGGTCGTGCTCTTGCCTATGCCGCCCTTGCCGTAGATCGCGAACACTTTCGCGTTACCGATCTTCATCGTCGGGTCCAGCGCCACCTGCACACTGCCTTCGCCGTCACCCGCCCGCTCGCGGCGGATCTCGGTCACTGGTACTTTGGTCACATTCACTCGTTTACTCCTTCGCCTATGCCTTCGAGCCGGTCTTCCAGCCCCTCTCCCGCGCGGCGCATCGCTTCCAGCATGTCCGCATCCGGGGTCCAGTACTGCCGTTCGCAGGCTTCCATCAGCCGACTGGCGACGCGCACGGAGGCGGTCGGGTTCAGCCGCGCGAGTCGTTCGCGCATCTCGGGGTCGAGCAGGAAAGTCTGCGTCAGCTGCTGGTAAACCCAGGGCTGTACCTGCCCTGTCGTGGCCGACCAGCCCATCGTGTTGGTGAGGTGCAGCTCAATCTGGTGCACGCCTTCAAAGCCATGCGCGAGCATGCCCTCGTACCATTTCGGGTTCAGCATGCGGGTGCGGGTCTCGAGCGCAACCTGCTCGGACAGTGTCCGCACTGCGCCGCCGCCACGGGTCTGGTCACCGATATAGACCGGTGCCACCGTTGCATCCGGACCCTTGGCGCGCTTGACCGCGCGGCTGATGCCGCCCAGCGTGTCGAAATAGGTGTCGATGGTGGTCACGCCGACCTCGACCGAATCCAGGTTCTGGTAGGCCAGCTCGACTTTGGACAGCACGCTCTGCAGCAGCTTGGGCTGCGATACCGGACGCCCCGAGATGCCATACGCAAAGCCCTTGCGGCTGGTGTAGGTCTCGGCCAGTTCGTCTTCATCGTCCCAGCGGCTGCAATCGATCAGGTGGTTGACGTTCGCGCCATACGCACCCTCGGCATTGCCGAATACGCGCAGCGCCGCGGCCGGCATGTCGCCGCCATGCTCGGCGATATAGTCCAGCGCATGCTTGCGAATGAAATTCTGCTCGACCGGCTCGTCAGCCTCGGCGGCCAGCAGCGCGGCCTCGGCCAGCATGCGTATCTGCAGCGGCAGCAGGTCGCGGAAGATGCCCGACAAAGTGATCACGACATCGACGCGTGGCCGGCCCAGTTGCGCCAGCGGCACCAGCGTCGCACCGGCGAGCCGGCCATAGGTATCAAAGCGCGGCGCGCATCCCATCAGCGCCAGCGCCTGCGCAATCGGGCCGCCTTCGCTCTTCAGGTTGTCCGTGCCCCACAGCACCATCGCAATCGACTCGGGGAATCGTGCGCCTTCCTGCAGGTGGCGCTCAAGCAGCTTCTCGGCCTGGCGCGCGCCCTCTTTCACCGCATACGAGCTCGGCAGCCGGAACGGATCGAAGCCATGCAGGTTGCGACCGGCCGGCAAGACTTCCGGTGTGCGCATCAGGTCGCCGCCGGGCGCCGGGCGCAGGTAACGGCCGTCGAGCGCGGCGAGGATGCCGTCGAGCTCGAAGGATTCGTTCATCATGTCGCTGCAGGCGGCGAGCTTTTGCAGCAGCTCGCGTCGTTCGTCCGTCATCGGCGCGCTGCCGCCGGTCAGCATCGCGGCAATCGCGTCGCGCAGCGCATCGTCGATGGTGGCGCCATGCGCGGCCTCGGCGATCGCCGCCAGCATGTCAACGCGCTCGGCCAGCGTCGGCGCCTTGCCGACCACATGCAGACCGTGCGGTATCAGCGTGTATTCGACTTCGAGCAGCTTGTCGTTCAGTGCAGCGATCGCGTCGCCGCTGTCTTCGTTCCAGACAGGCTCGGGCGAGGCAAGGTCGAGCTCGCAGGCTTGCGCATGGAGGTGCGCCGCCAGCGCCGGGCGTTCTTGCGCCTCGTCCGTGCCGAGCTGGCGCCAGCGCGACAGCGAGGCCTTCAGATCATTCAGGCCGCGGTACAGTCCGGCCTCAGCGACCGGCGGCGTCAGGTAAGACACCAGCGTCGCATTCGCGCGGCGCTTCGCGATCGTGCCTTCGGACGGGTTGTTGGCCGCGTACAGGTAAACATTGGGCATGTCGGCGATCAGCCGGTCCGGCCAGCACGCGCCGGACATGCCTGCCTGCTTGCCGGGCATGAATTCAAGCGCGCCATGGGTGCCAAAATGCAGTACCGCGTCGGCGGCGAAGTCTTCGCGCAGGTAGCGATAGAAGGCCGAGAACGCATGGGTCGGCGCAAAGCCCTTGTCGAACAGCAGCCGCATCGGGTCGCCCTCGATGCCCATTGCCGGCTGCACCGATACCAGTACATTGCCAAGCTGCGCGCCGAGCAGGTAGATGCTGCGGCCATCGCTCTGGTGGCGTCCCGGCGCCGGGCCCCATTGGGCCTCGATCTCCCTGAGCCAGGTTTCGCGCCGCACATGGTCATCGGCGCCGACTTTCGCGAACACATTGGCCTGCGTGCCGTGCATCTCGGCATTGCCTTTCAAGACCGCGTGGCGCAGCGCATCGACGTCGGCTGGCAAGTTGACCGTGTAACCGGCACGCTGCATCGCGGCCAGGGTATTGAACAGCGATTCGAACACCGACAGGAAGGCAGCAGTGCCCGTGCTGCCGGCATTCGGCGGGAAGTTGAACAGCACGACCGCGACCTTGCGCTGCGCGCGTTCGCTGCGGCGCAGAGCGACCAGCTTGGCGACGCGCGCGGCCAGCATCTCGGCGCGCTCGATGCAGGACTGCATGTCCTGCGCGCCGTCGGCCGGCGGGAAGGTACATTGGCGATGGCAGCCGGTGCAAGCGCGGCCGGACGCATCACTGCGGCCGCCATAGACCATCGATCCGCTCGAGCCATCGAGCTCGGGCAGCGCGACCATCATCGTCGCTTCGACCGGCAACAGGCCGCGCTCCGAATCGCCCCAGTGCTCCAGCGTTTGAAACTCGACCGGCGACACCGCGAGATAAGGGACGTCGAGCGCCGACAGCATGTCCTCGGCAGCCTTCGAATCGTTGTAGGCAGGACCGCCGACCAGCGAGAACCCGGTCAGCGACACGATCGCATCGACCGTCGCGCTGCCATCTTTCAGGTAGAACTGCTCGATCGCGGGGCGCGCATCGAGGCCGCTGGCATAGGCCGGGCGCACCGACAGCCCGCGCGCCTCGAGCGCCGCGATCACACCATCGTAGTGCCGCACATTGCCGGCCAGCAGATAGGAGCGCATCAACAGCAAGCCGACGGTACCCTTCGCACCGGTGACGCCAGGCAGGCGATCCAGCCGATCCGACATGCCCTTGTGCACGCCCGCACCCTGCATGCGCGGATGGTAGAGGCCGACTTCCGGATATTCGATCGGGGCTTCCGGCGGTGCCTTGCCGCGCAACGTCTTGCGCGCGCCATCGGCATAGCCGCTGACCAGCAGCTGCACCATGCCGGCAATATTTTCCTCGGAGCCGGCCAGCCAGTATTGCAGGGTCAGGAAATAGGCACGCACGTCTTGCGCGGTGCCGGGGATGAAGCGCAGCAGCTTGGGTATCCGGCGCAGCATCTTCATCTGCTGCGCGCCGGCAGTCGCGCCGGGCTTCTTGTCCTCGCTCTTGCCGCGCAGCTTTTTCAGGAAAGCCATCGGGCCGCGCGTGCTGCCATCCATCGTGAAGCGGCCGATGCGGGTCAGGCGCATCACTTCGCCGGCCGACATAATGCAAACCATCGCATCGCAGTGGTCACGGCGGGCCTGCAGCGCCGGCAGCACCGGCAGAAAATGCTCTTCCATGAACAGCATGGCCGCCAGCACGATATCGGCGCTGCCGATGTCAGCGATGCAGCGTGCCAGCGACGATGCATCGTCGGCCCATTCGGAAGCTGCATGCACGACCAGCTGCACGCCCGGCAGGCGCTTCGCCAGCAGCTGGTTCGCGCGCGCGGCGGCACCGGCCAGATGGCTGTCCATCGTGACGATGACGACGCGCATTGCCAGCGCGTCAGCGGCCGAAGTGGGCTTTCGCGTCATAGAGGGTCTCAATGGTGATGGTGTACACGCCGCTCTCCCTGGCAAAGCGCTCGGTATTGCGGCGCGCCTTGCCACGGACGAAGAACGGGATCTTGGAAAGCTCTTTTTCAGCGTCCGGCGCCCACAACGGCAGGATCTCGCCGGCATTCGCGGATTCAACGATCGCGGCCGGTTCGACCACGGTGTCGGGGGCGGATGGCATCGCCCGCTGCGCGACGGAAGCGTGGACGGGCTGGGCGGCCACGGCCGAACCATGATTCGCTGCCGTGGCGACACCGGCCTTGCCAAGGTGCGAAGGCGAAGCGCCGTCGTGGAACTCGAAGTCATCCTTGAACATGCCGAGCAGATGCTCTTCGAGCCCCATCATCAGCGGGTGCACCCAGGCGTCGAACAGCACATTCGCACCCTCGATACCCATCTGCGGCGAATAGCGCGCGGGGAAATCCTGTACATGGACCGGTGCCGATATCACCGCGCACGGCAAGCCGAGGCGCTTGGCGATATGGCGTTCCATCTGCGTGCCCAGCACCAGCTCCGGCGACAGCTCGGCGATCCGTGCTTCGACCTCGAGGTAGTCATCCGTGATCAGGGCTTCGACGCCATAGACAGCAGCGGCGGCACGCACCTCGCGCGCGAACTCGCGGCTATAGGTGCCGAGGCCGACCACTTCAAAGCCCATTTCTTCGGCGGCGACCCGTGCGGCAGCGATCGCATGGGTGGCGTCGCCGAACACGAATACGCGCTTGCCGGTCAGGTAGGTGGAATCGACCGAGCTCGCGTACCAGGGAGCACGCGCGGTGCCATCGCCAAATACGGCGGCGAGCGCGGCGTTCTGGTCCAGGCCGGCCATCTGCGCGACCTCGGCGATGAACTCGCGCGTGGCCTGCGTGCCGATAGGCACGGTCTTGGTGAACGGCATACCGCGATTTTTCTGCAGCCAGTTCGCCGCCTGCTGCGCGGTCTCCGGGTACAGCAGCACATTGAAATCGGCATCGGCCAGTTGCGCGATATCGGCCGGCGTCGCGCCCTGCGGGGCGACCACCTTCACATCGATGCCGATGCGTGCCAGCAGCGCGCGTATCTCGCGCACGTCATCGCGATGGCGGAAGCCGAGCGCGGTCGGCCCGAGGATATTGCAGCTCGGGCGGCGCGCGGCGGCACCGGCATCAGCGTCGGCAGAGTCTGCGCTGCCAATGCTGCGCGGCAGCGTGAGCGCGCGCACCATCTGGTAGAAAGTCTCGGCTGCGCCCCAGTTCTCTTTCTTCTGGTAAGACGGCAGCTCCAGCGGCACCACCGGCACCGGCAAGCCAAGCGCCAGCGCGAGGCCGCCCGGGTCGTCCTGTATCAGCTCGGCGGTGCAGGAGGCGCCGACCAGCATGGCCTGCGGGCGGAAGCGCTCGTATGCTTCGCGGGCGGCATCCTTGAATAGCTGGGCCGTGTCCGTGCCGAGGTCGCGGGCCTGGAAGGTGGTGTAGGTGACCGGCGGACGTTTCGGCAGCCGCTCGATCATCGTGAACAGCAGGTCCGCGTACGTATCGCCCTGCGGGGCGTGCAGCACATAGTGCACGCCTTCCATTGCCGTCGCGACACGCATTGCGCCGACATGCGGCGGTCCTTCGTAGGTCCACAGGGTCAGTTGCATGCGACCTCCGTGACGTTTGTCAGCGATTCACGGCGGGCCAGCAGCGCGCGGCGCAGCAGCGGACGCGCGAACAGTTCGGCCAGGTCGGGCGCTTGCTCGTAGCCGTGCACCGGCGAGAACACGAGCTCGATCGACCATTTGGTGGTGAGTCCTTCGGCTTCCAGCGGGTTCGCGAGGCCGAGGCCGCACACCACGAGGTCCGGTGCCTGGGCGCGGCAGCGGTCGAGCTGCTTCTCGACGTCCTGCCCTTCGGACAGCACGGTGCCGGCCGGCAGCATGGCCAGCTCTTCACGCATCAGTTCGCGGTGCAGGTAAGGCGTGCCGACTTCGGCCAGTTCCATGCCCAGCTCGCGCGACAGGAAGCGCGCCAGCGGCAGCTCAAGTTGCGAATCCGGGAAGAAGAAAATGCGCTTGCCGGCAAGGCGTTCGCGCTGCCGCTGCAATGCGCGCGTCGCGCGTTCGCGCGATGCCTGGGTGACGTTGTTGACGACATCAGCGCCGATGCCGAACGCAGCAGCCGCTGCGCTCAGCCATGCGGTCGTGCCTTCGACGCCGAACGGGAACGGTGCGGCGATGCGCTGCGCGCCGCGCGCTTCCAGCGCACGCACGGTGTCGCCGAGGAAGGGTTGCGCGAGCAGGAAGCGCGTCGCCGGTCCCACCGGCGGCAGAGCGCGCGATGAGCGTGGCGGGAAGAAATGCACGTGGGCGATGCCGATTTGCTGCAGGTGGCGCGCGAACTGGTCTTCGACCACGTCCGGCAGGCAGCCAACGATCATCAATGATGGCTCGGCCGCATCGGAGGTCAGCTGAGGCTGCGGCGGCGCCAGCAAAGGCACGAGGGACGCCAGGCAGGCATCTTCGCCCTGCGTGAACGTGGTCTCGATGCCGCTGCCCGAATAATTCAGGATGCGCACCTGGTTCAGGTATTCGCGCGACAGCCGCGCAGCGGCGCGCGACAGGTCGAGCTTGATCACTTCCGACGGGCAGGAGCCGACCAGGAACAGCATCTTGATATCGGGCCGGCGCTCAAGCAGGCGGCGCACCACGCGGTCGAGCTCTTCATTGGCGTCGGCGATGCCGGCCAGATCGCGCTCATCGATGATGGCGGTGGCGAAGCGCGGTTCGGCGAAGATCATCACGCCGGCGGCCGACTGCACCAGATGGGCGCAGGTCCGCGAACCGACGACGAGGAAAAAGGCATCCTGAATCTTGCGGTGCAGCCAGATGATGCCGGTCAGCCCGCAGAACACTTCGCGCTGGCCGCGCTCGCGCAGTACCGGAGCATCGATGCAACCCTGGCCTTGTTCGTGTTGCTGCAGTATGGGGATCACGGCGCTCATGCCGGCACCCCGTTCGATGCGGAACCGACAGCCGTACCGCGTGCCGCATCCGCAGCCTCGGCCCGTGCCGCCTGCAAGCGCGCTGCGCGCAGCTTCAGCAGGAACTGGGCCGCGTTGATCGCATAAGCGACGTACGCGGCCAGCGCTAGCAGCATCTGTTCGCGCACCGGCAGGCTGCCGGTGAATAGCGCCACCAGATAAGCGGTGTGCAGGGCCAGCACCAGCATGCTGAACACGTCTTCCCAGAAAAAGGCCGGTGCGAACAGGTAGCGGCCGAACACCACCTTCTCCCAGATGCAGCCGGTGATCATGATGGTGTACAGCAGGAAGGTCTTGATGACGATTGATACCGTTGCCGCCGCCTCGCCCTGCCCGCTCTGCAGGAAATGCAGCACGAGCGCCAGGCTGGCCAGAAAGGCAAAGAACTGCAAAGGCGCGAGCACGCCCTGCACCAGGGTCCAGCGCGTGGCATCGCGCCGTGCCCTCTCCTCGGCCGTATACAGCGGCCTGACGGTCTCCATTCCCTGGCTCGAATCTGGCATTGGAAGGTCTCCGCCTTCATGAGTGATGCCCTGACTGTAGGTGCAAGACCCGCTTGTGTCAATAAAAGTTTACATACTTGAAAATTGACACAATTGCCGACATCGGGCATTTTTCACATATTTCTTTGACACAATCCCAACACCCGCGTAAAACGGTGGCAGACAGCGTTTTCGGGCGGTCACTGATCACCCGAAACTCGCGTTTGCGACCAATAAAGAGGATCCATGCCGCGCCGGGCGACGCCTGACGACAAGAGAGTCCCATGCGCAGCAGGAGACAAAGATGGACAAAGCCTCAAAAGGCCGCATCACCACCCTGGCGACCCGCAGCGCGGGGACGCCGACGCCAACCCCTGCAGAGGGCGCCAAAAGTTTGCTGGCCTTCGTCGAAGGCGAGATCATTCCGCGCCTGATGATGGCCCACCGCGACCGGCGCGACAGCATTCCGCAGCCCGACCTGCGCCATGGTCATTCGGTCGAACTTGCACTGGCACTGCTCGATCGTTCGCCCGATGCCGCGCGCGCAATCGTCGATGCTCACCTCGAGCGCGGCGTGCGCCTCGAATCGATCTTCCTCGACCTGTTCGCGCCGGCCGCGCAATATCTCGGCCTGCTGTGGGAAAGCGACCAGTACAACTTCTCACAAGTCACGCTGTGCCTGTGGCGACTGCAGCGCATGCTGCATGACCTCAGCCCCTCCTTCCATGCCGGCAGTGGCAGCGCCGACCTGGCACGCACCGCAGAACGCCGCATCCTGATGGCGACGATATCCGGGCAGCAGCACACGTTCGGGCTGTCGATGCTGTCGGAATTCTTCCGCCGCGATGGCTGGGTTGTCCTGTCGATACCCTCGCCCGACCCGGGCGAGACTCAGGCCTCGCTGTCACGCCACTGGTTCGACGTGCTCGCACTGTCGGCCAGCACGGATAGTGAAGTCGACGATCTCGCAATGACGATCCAGGCCGCCCGCAAGACTTCGCAAAACCCGCGGCTCGCCGTGATGGTCGGCGGTCCGCTGTTTATGCGCCAGCCGGAACTTGCCGTCACGGTCGGCGCCGATGGCATGTCAGTCGATGCGATCGATGCACTGGCCCTGGCCGATCAGCTGATGCAGCGCCAGAAGGATGCGCGGCTGAATTGATCTGTCTCGTCCGTTTTTGACTTATGTCAACCGAAATTGACAACATTGACTGACAGATTTGATTGATAAGTAAGCCTTTTGCGTTCACAATCGGACTCATGAGTATTTATTGTCCGGTCTACCTCCGTTGTGCCGGCCCATCAGGACCATGCAACCAGGAACCGGCTCCCCGTACGTGACCCAATTCGAATCTCCCAAGCAATCGCTATCCGGCCTCGGGCCGGACGCGGTCGTCGCGTTGCTGTCCGCGTCTTCCGATGTGGTGCTGGTCATCGACAAGGACGGCGTGGTGCAGGATGCATCGGCACAAGCGGACGTACTGAAGGGTGTCGGCGGTTCAGGCGCTCTGGTCGGCCGTCGATTGGAAGATCAGGTCACCATCGAGAGCAAGCCCAAGATCGCGCGCCTGCTGCGAGAAGCTGCCAGCGAAAGCCGCATCATCTGGCGCCAGGTCAACATCCCATCGATGGATGGCCCGGACCTGCCGCTGTCATTCTGCGCGCTTCATGTCGGCCCGAAAGGCCGGGTGATCGCACTCGGACGCGACCTGCGCTCGCAGGCTGACCTGCAGCAGCAACTGATCGATGCACAGCAAGCGCTCGAGCGCGACTACCTGCGCCTGCGCCATCTCGAATCCCGCTACCGCATCCTGTTCGACCTGACCAGCGAAGGTGTGCTGATCGTCGACGGCAAGAACCTGAAGATCATCGAAGCCAACCCGGCCGCGGCGGCGGCGTTCGAAGAAACTGTACTGAAGCTGGTCGGCCGTAACCTCCTCGACTGCGTTGACCATGTATCGCGGCAGTCCGTCACCAAAGTGCTCGATACCGTGCAGGCCAACGGCAAACCCGCACAGCTGGCAGTCCGCGCAAGCGGCCACCAGGTGACGCTGTCGGTATCGGTGATGCACGAAGAAGCCGGTGAGCTGTACCTGTTACGGGTAGAGAGCGCAGCGCCGAAGTCGGCGGCGGCCACCGACTCGCGCACCGAGATCGTGATGCGCGTGCTCGACCAGTCGCCGGACGCTTTCGTGGTGACCGACAACGATGGCGAAATCATCGCGGCCAACCGTGCCTTCGGCGAAATGCTCCAGCTGATGCGCACCGAGCAGGCGCTGGGCGAATCGCTCGACCGCTGGCTGGGCCGGGCGGGCGTTGACCTGAATGTCTTGCTGGCCAACCTGCGCCAGCGCGGCAGCATCCGGCTGTTCGCGACCACGCTGCGCGACGAGAACGGCGCGACGATCCCGGTCGAGATCTCGGCCGTGTCGGCGCCGCACGGCGAGACCAGCGGCCTCGGGTTCATGATCCGCGACATCGGCCGCCGGCTGGGCAGTGAGCCCGGCCGCCACGAGATCCCGCGCTCGGTCGAACAGCTGACCGAGCTGGTCGGCCGCGTGCCGATGCGCGAGATCGTCGGCGAAACCACCGACCTGATCGAAAAGCTCTGCATCCAGGCGGCGCTGCAACTGACGCAGGACAACCGCGCGACCGCGGCCGAAGTGCTCGGCCTGTCGCGCCAGAGCCTGTACGTGAAGATGCGCGAGTTTGGCATCGGTAACCTCGGCAACGACGATCGCTGAGCGCCGAGCCCGACCCGGCAGCCCTGCCAGCGGCCGTTTCACTCCTCGCCCAGCCGTAAATTTATATTTACATTAACAGCGTCAATTTAGATTGACGCTGTTTTGTGCTGCGTGCCACAATTTCCGCATGGCGCGCCCCTCCCTTTCCGTTGTTGCCGAGCTGCTGAAACCCATCACCTGGTTCCCGCCGATGTGGGCCTTTGCCTGCGGCGTGGTCGCCTCGGGCGTTGCGCTGTCCGGGCAATGGCCGCTGATCGTGGCCGGCATCTTGCTCGCCGGCCCCATGGTCTGCGCGACCAGCCAGGCCGTGAATGACTG
>JACCED010175694.1_pt1 | contig 13295 bp, 10 predicted proteins | sample 7455021 | NCBI WGS metagenome assembly JACCED01 (sample SAMN15323456, study PRJNA562643) | freshwater metagenome | isolation source: river surface water | place: USA:Blue River Watershed | collected 2017-08-19 | reverse complement strand
TAGTTGCACAAATTAACCCTGAAAAAACAAAGATATTAAATGTATACCCGAATCAAAATATTGCAATTAATATTTTGAAACTATCAAAATGTGCAATTACTCTTGCAATTAAAAATAAAAGAAAAACGGGTGGGTTTTATTGGGAAATGTATGATGATTGTTCTGAAGAACTTAAAAATACATTTGATGGGATATTACCAGAACCAGAATTTTCTTCAACATGTTCTAAGAAAGTTCAAAAAATAGATCCAGATACACATAATGTAATTGAAACTTTCAATTGTATTCAAGATGTATGTAATTTATACAAAATATGTCATAAAACTATTAATAAAGTTAGTAAATCTGGTGATATTTATAAAAATTTTATATGGAAAATTGTTTAATTTTTCCACTTCAAGTATTAACACATTCATACTGAAGTTTACATAAATCATACGATTCCACTTTATCTACCGAAGTATTTCCAAATTCTTTACAAACAGGTGTTACCATTGAATATATTTTATTACGAATATCAACTGGTAATCCACCCATATCATTTCCATAAAGTTTTTCAAACTTTTCTAGCCTCACTGCATTTTTTACATCATCAAAATTAATACCATTAGGTAATACTGAATATTCAAATGGATCTTCTATATCTGTGTCATTATTGTCATTATATTCAACACTAAAATTAATTACATTACATAATTGTAAACATCGGATCACTTTTACAAAGTTTTTTATCCATGATTTAGTCAAAAAAGTAGGATAAATAATATTAAGATGATATTCTTTTATACATGGTAACATTGAAGCATAATAAGGTAGTTTATAAAATCTTCTATATCCTACTACTCCTATATATGAACATTCAAATACAACATAACTTGGTAATTCACTAAATCGTAGAAATATATTAAATAAAATCATATTCGCAGCCATTTGAGTTTTCAGGTTCTCTAATTTTTCACATAATACCATGAATTCTGGTATTGTTGTTGTAATATTTATATACGCAGTATTCGGAACATTGTAAATACTAGTTCTATTCTCATCATACCAAGAATTTCTTTTAAATTCTATATTGGGTTCATTTTCAAATCCTATTGACAATAGACTATTAATTAAATCAGACGACATTCTAATAATTACAATAAATTTTAGGAATATCTTTATGTGTATTTAGTCTTTATTAAATTAAAAATGAAATCATGTAAACAATTATATGATGAATGGAAAAAACAAAATAGTAGTACTCAATTAAAATTAATATCCAATATAAAATTTATAGAAAAAATATATTCTAACGATAAGCTTAAATTTGCTGTAAATAAAGCTGATTATGATATTGATAAATTAAATAATATTGGTCAATTGTTATTAACTAAAATTGAGAATAATACAACAAACAATTGTAGTATTGATGATCTTAAAGAATATGACTCAATTTTTACAAAACAGAAGATTACTATTAATGATAATCTTAATAGTTACTTAACAGCGTTTAATACGATTGCTAATCAAATAGATGAACGTGTGAAAGGAATAGTACGTACACTTACTGATTTTTTAGAAAAACTTAAAAAACTAAAAGAACAAAATATACCAATACCAGAAAAGTATAAAGATCTTATACCAAGAGCACAAGATATATCTTTGGGATTTATTAATCAAACTACGCCAGTCATAACAGAAAGATATAGCAATGATAGCGATCCTAATATAAAACAAATTGTAACATCTATGTCTACATTAACGAAATATCATATAGAAAAACCAAAAATAATTATACAATCTTCTCAAAATGGTAAGAAGGCTAACTCCTCTAGGATTCAAGTAGACACCAAAGCAAAAGCCCAAGAAGCTAGAAAAGCCAAAGAAGAAGCCAAAGAAGAAGCTCAAGCAGCTAAACAAGCCCAAGCAGCTAAAAAAGCCAAAGAAGAAGCCCAAGCAGCTAGAAAAGCCAAAGAAGAAGCCCAAGCAGCTAAAAAAGCCAAAGAAGAAGCCCAAGCAGCTAGAAAAGCCAAAGAAGAAGCTCAAGTAGCTAAAAAACAAGCTGAAGAAAAAGCCAAAGCAAATGCAGCCCAAGCAGCTAGAATAGCCAAGGAAAAAGCCAATGCAAATGCCCAAGTAGCTAGAATAGCCAAGGAAAAAGCCAATGCAAATGCCCAAGTAGCTAAAAAAGCCCAAGTAGCTAGAAAAGCCACAGAAGAAGCTAAAGCAGCTAAACAAGCCCAAAAAAAAGCATTATTACCAGAAATAAAGGAAGAACCATTTATGTGTAAAAAAAATATAGATTCTGAGACACATAATACAATAACACATATATATCATTATTATAAAAATAAGAAACCAAATTTAAAATTTAACGAAACTGCTAAAATTACATATAGAGAAACGAACGATATTAATGAACTAATTAAAATAATACAAGATAAAAACCTATGTGAAAATAATATACTAATATATGGTAAATCTTTTATAGATAAAAACATAAAAAATGAAGAAGATGTATCTATAGATTTTAATAACTTCCTATCACAATTATCAAATACTAATCAATACAAAAATATATCATTGATACAAGAAACAAATGACACACGCAAATTGGTATATAAAGTATATTATAAAGCATCTAAACAGTTATTATTAAATAAAATTGTAAATGTTTTTCCTAACAAAGATATATATTCAAATAAAAATATTAAAGAATTTGATTCTACTATTACATTTAATCGAACATATGAAACTACATTGAGAGATTTTGATGATAAATCAAGATTTATTAGTTATGGAGATCAATCAGCAAGTATTCACGGCAGTAATGGTAAAAAAGGTGGAACAGTAATACTGTCAAATGATATATCATTTCGTATTAGACAAATAAATCAAGATTTAGCTTCAGATACAAATAAATTAGAAGATCAATGGTGGTTTAAATGGTATTTTGGTGTACCACCTTGTGCTACAGGTAGATTAATACAATTAAGTGGGACATGTTGGTTTAACTCAACTCTTAACTCTTTAATTTTAACACCAAAAATAGCTTTAATATTTAAAAAACGATTTGAAGAATGGTTTGAAACATTGAGTATTTCTGAAAAAGAAAAAATAGAAAAAACAACCCTTGATGGTTGTCCAAGAGCAAATTTACCATTGGAACATCTATTATATATAACTATTAATAACATTATTATTAAAGGTATAAAAGCTATAAGACCTGATGGAAATTTTATGGCAGAATTAGCATCATTGACTAAAAGTATAGGTAAAACAAATTCAGAAGAGGAATACAAACAAATTAAAACTAAAAGCGATTTTGAAAAAGCATCTAAATATGGTGATAGTTACAATGGGGCTACAGCAGCTAAAATAATACTTACAAAATTATTTAAAGATAATTATTCTTATTATAGTATTATTGATTGCAATGGAGTAAATTTAAAATATAAAAAAAAATTAGAAGAATACGATGATTATTTTAATAATATATATAAACCAATAAAAAAAATATTCAATGATTATGTATCCGAACATAACAGAATATTAAAAATATTCAATGATTATGTACCTGAATATAACAAAATACTAACAGAATACCGAAATGGACCAGAATTAGATGATGCTAAAAGAAAATTAAGTGAATATCAATCAAATTTAGATGATGCTAAAAGAAAATTAAGTAAATTTAAATCAAATTTAAATGATGCTGATAAAAAATTAAGTGAATTTGATTCGAAAGTTGATATATTTAAAACAGAAACAAAAGTCAATAAATATCATAATTATTTTAATGGGACTGATGAAAAAATTACCAATATTACAAGTAAAGATATTAATGAGTATATGTTATCAGAACATCAATGGAATGACAATGATAAGCCTGTAATATTACTCGTAATAAGTACAGATTATTTTAAACAGGGACGACATGAAATAAGTATAAACGGGTATAAATATTTGTTAGAATCAGCAAGTATAAATATAGATAAAGAGCATGCAGTAGCTGGATTGCATTGTGGAACAACAAATTATATATATGATTCTAATAATTTTCTCGCCAAATCAAATTGGCAGGATGGTGATATTAAAGAATATATAGATTTATTAAAGTCTGAAGGTGCAGGGTACGGTAAATCATACAATAGTTATATAGGTTTAGAATATTTAGTTTATGTAAGAGCTGATAGTAAAGCTGGTGGAATGTCAAAAAATTTTCATAATTGGAAAGGAACTACGATTAATAGCCTAAAAACACTTAAATGTAATTAAACCCGACCAATTTTCATTTTTAAATTCATTCCATTTCAAATTCAATACTTCATCATTCCATTTTACTACATTGAAAATACCATGTAATATTAAGAATTTTGAAAATTTACCATAGGTCATTTTATCATTAATTTTTTGTTTAATAGTTACTACTTTATCCAATAACTCGAATTTAATCTTGTATTTTTTATAAGCTTGTTCTTTTTTAAAAAACTTTATAGAGTCATTAAGTAATTCTTCTTGGATTTTGTCGAGCATATCAGAATGCTCAATAAACTTGAAATGAGTATATTTTTTACTCAATAAAAAGTCATTGAATTTTGATTCTAATTTTGTTCTTGGACTTGGACCCTTAAATCCATAATAAGTGATAAATAATGGATTAAGTTTATTACTTGTACAAAGATATTCAAACATATCCTTTTCTTTTAGATTATCATAATCAATAGTTGTATCAAATCCCAAAAAATCTAGAATATCTTTTTTATTATCTGTTAATGGTAATATAAAAGTATTACCAATATCTTCTGTAAATGCTTTTAAATTTATGAATAACCGGTCATCACGAATATCAAAATTTAATCGATTAATCCATTGATTTAATAAAGATAAATCCAACATTTATTTGTACATATTATTTTAAAGCTTATATAATTATCATTATCAAGTTCTTAAAAATGCAAAATGAGAAAAATTATGTAGTTTCGCATGTATAAAAATAATTATTCAATTCCACTTTATTATTTATAATTCTACTCATTTTAGGTGCAGAAATACCTTCCGCTTGAGCAGATTTTGCGATTGTAGACCACTGATCTACAACATTTCCCTCCTTGTCTTTTTTCAATACCTTTTTAGCAGTCGTAGATGTTTTTTTCTGATGAATTGTATAATTTTTCATACATAAGCCATATAATCCTTGTCCATTTCCATTTGGTGTCCATACATTTGCTAGTAATACATTTTGGGAATTTTTTAAGTAATTCTTCAAATCAGTTGTATCTACTTGTTTGTTGATACGTGTTGCCCATCGTTCATATTCAGTAAATAGATCTATAAATAGTATTTTACCACTTGGATCAAATTTACACATATGCCATAGGAAAACTTCCGGATCAGATGCACCTAAACTTAACTGTTTATCTTCCTTTTTTATAGCAATCCCACGATATCCATTAATCACATGATCTTTATCCTGAATTCCGAGTCGAACTGGTTTAAATCTAGTGGATAAATAATCTAATAAAGCATGATAGACTTCCTTCGATACGCTACGTGACCAAATTCTATATTTACCTGCAATATCTGTTGTAGCTGCTTCTAGCTCATCACCTAGAATACATTGTTCATTTATAAATTGTTCAAATTTATAAGTATCTTCTTTTTCTTGTTTAGGAACGATAGATACTGTTGTAAATTCTAATTCTTCGGTTTGAGTTGAAACTTCACATACTGAAGCTTTACCACTTGTAATATTCAAAATAGAAATTTCACTATCAACTACTTTCGATATTTTTCCAAGTTTTTCAATCTCATTATTCATTAATGACATATTAAGAGTATTTACTACTCTCATAATCCATATTTTTGCTGTATTAATTTCCATTTCAAATACTTCACCACTTTGATTATAGGGTTTTAGTAGCATATGAATCCATTTTTCTACTAATTTTAAATTCGTATTTTCTGGAATTTCCATAGAAAATACAATCTTTCCAAATGGTGCAATTTGTTTATAAGGTTTTACTCGTGTATGTAGATCTCCTGTTACTCCAATCTTGAGTTTTTTAAGTTTAATAGTAGAATGTCTTGCATCTAGATCAAAAATGTAAATGTATTGACCTTTTTGATAAGATTTTTCTTCTATTTGTTTTTGTAATTCTTCATTCTTCTTTTCTTCCTCTTCTCTTTTCTTTCTTTCTTCTTCTAATTTAGCATTTGTTTCTTCTCTAATTTTTTTTTCTTCCTCTAATTGTCTATTTAAAGAATAAGATCCATTTATTCTTATTTCTTTTATAACTTCACATACCCAATTTTTAAATTTTTTTGCAATTGGTTTTCTTGATCTAAATAAAACATTGTATAATCCTATTTCAGTTAAAAATGTAATATTTTGTGGACCTCCAAGGGTGTCAATTTTACATATATCCTTTTCAGTATTATCAAATTCAGTTATACTTGCGTGAATATTCTTAATTCCCAATACTTCTCCAATATCACTTGCCCTAAATAAAGGGTTCTCATAAGTACCTTTAATTACAATATTAATATTATGCTCGTTATTATTAAATGCTTTTACGATATCCATGGGTATAATATATACTATTATATCCTTTGCTTTATATACTTTCAAATTTTTTAAAAATATTTAATTTAAATATGCGTTTTTATTGGCTTATATATTTGAAGAAATATATAAATAATGCAACTTCATTTGAAAAAGTTTGATCCAGCCAGTATCGCAAGTGATAAAGTTATTGTTTTTTTAGGTAAACGAAACACTGGCAAGAGTTTTTTAGTTAGAGATATCTTGTTTTATCAAAGAGATATACCTATCGGAACAATTATTAGTCCTACAGAAGCTGCAAATCAATTTTATGGAAATATGGTTCCTGGTCTATTTATTCATGATGAATATACCCCTCAACTTATTGAAAATGTTGTCAAAAGACAAAAGTTGATCAAAAAGAAAATCGACAAAGAGACCATGATGTACGGTAAATGTTCGATAGATCCAAGGTCATTTTTAATTTTAGATGATTGTCTTTACGATGGTTGTTGGAAGAAGGATAAAAACATCCGTTACTTGTTTATGAATGGTAGACATATAAGGGTGCTTTTATGCATAACAATGCAGTACCCCTTAGGCGTTCCACCAGACCTAAGAACCAACGTAGATTACACCTTTATCTTACGTGAAAATAATTATGGAAATCGAAGAAGAATTTACGAAAACTATTGTTCTATTTTTCCAACCTTCGAAATGTTTTGTACAGTCATGGATTCCGTTACTGATGGATATGGTTGCCTAGTTATTGATAATACATCAAGATCAAATAAATTAGAAGACAATGTATTTTGGTATGTTGCCGAAGATCATCCACAATTCACTGTTGGATCCAAAGAATTTTGGCAAATACATAATCAAAATATTGCAGATAATCAAGAAGAAGAAGTAGAAGAATTATTTGATGTAAATGCTTTTAGAAAAAAGAAAACGGGTCCAATGCTAAATATTAAAAAAGTATTATAAATCAACACCTATATCTCTTCTAATTATAAAATAAGATAGTATGGCAAGTAAAGTAAAACGCGTTGTAAACTCTGTTAACAGAATTCGTCAATCATTTTTTAAGCATGACAGTAAAAATTTACATGACGAATTTGCTAAAAAAATAAATATTAAAAGTCCTTGCATGTTTGGGATTGATAAAACAGATGAAGATGATCATGAAAGTTATCTTAAACAAAAATTTAACGAAAAACTTCATACTAAAGATAAACTCGAAATTAAAATTAAAAAAATATTAGAGGCTCTTGATATATGTGATTTGCAACATATTTATGATGTATTATACAATAAACAATTCGTACTTAGAGATATGGCTTGTTCTCAAAAAAAAAAACCACCAACAGACGTTGAAACATTAATTACTGAAATTACTAAAAATCTTTTAATATTTGATTGGAATAAGGATGAAACTATACAGCAAAGAGCTTATATAAATTATTATTCATTAAAGTCATTATATTATTTAAATAAACGTGCTTATATGGCTATAAGTAATATTATATTTAATATTTATTGGTTTAGACAATATTACGACAGTAGTGATATGGTTATTTATTATTCACCATTAATAATTATTTATACTTTCGGATTTTTTTATGCTAAAAATTATAAAGAACCCCTAAAATTTAACAAGACATTTACAAGTTTTATACAAAATTTATTCTATCTTGTTCCCTCAAATAAAACAACTTTTGAAACATTAAAAAACAGTCTATGGACTGCAATAACAATAGGAACATATGTACCAACAAGATATGATGATTCATCTAAACTTAGACATAATTTTCAAAATCTAATACCTATTTATAAAGATTTAAATGAAATTGATTTTAATGATAATAAAACCATTATTGATTTTAATATAAAAGCATATAATCATATAGGTTTTTTAAAAAAACATTTCAGAACATTACATGATGTTAAGTTTGCAACAAGCGTAGTTCATAAACAATTATGTACATTATTATCAGTATCATGTGATATAGTTAAATCATTATTAGCATTAGATATTATCGAACGTATAAATCCTAATTTATCAAAACTATTAGTTAACTGCTTACCTGCTGAATTTAATCTTGATATATTTAATTATACTAATTGTAACTCTAAAACTATTGGTTATTGTACTGTATCAAAAAATTCAAATAAAGATGAGACTAGAGCTAATGCTGATACATGTGATATATCAACTGATAGATTAGAATATATGTTTATATCAATTGGTGAAGCTAAAAAAAAAATACTGAAATGTATATCACATATAAATAATCACTCTTTTAGAATAGAATTATGTAACCGTGCATTTGATATATTGATCCCATTTTATGTTTATTCACCATTTAATAATATTTATGATGATAATAATAAGGCTTGGATAGAAATAAATAATACTATATGGAAGCTTCTAAAAGAAAATAGATTTCTAAGTCAATTGAAACATAATTCTAACTCTAAACCTCTTGAATTTGATGATATAATTAAATATATTATGAAAGATTTATCTGATAAATTAGATCCTCGAGAAACTGATTTCAAAAAAATTATGGCTATTGCAGCAACTAGAATCTTATGTCCAACAATAACTAATAAAATGATTGATAATACTCAAAAAAAAATTGAAAATACTAAGAGATATGATGGTGGAAATAAAAAACATACACAAAAAAGTGGTTATAATCGAAAAAAACAATCTAAATCTCAATAATCAAAATACACTCTTATATAACTTACTCTTACTTGTTAATTACATTTATCACTTAATAAAATCATTAATTGAATATGTTTCCAAAATATATCTTTTGTTTCTTGATTTAATGTATACCAATCTCGTTTAATGACATTTACAACATCTTGCATAAAATCAGAATATTGAATATTTAAATCATCTTTATAAAAATATGCTTCATCTTTTTGAAGAAATGGGTCTCTAAAAGGACATACAATACTTTTGAAATATTGGCATGGTTTCTTCTTGCTAAATGTTTTGAATAATTTGTACATATGTAGACAGAGTTTAAATTCTTTAATATCTGGAAAGGCTTCTATAGAACAACGTAAAAAATTCTTTAATGCCTTATTAAAATTTTTATAGTCTTCTCCACTCATTTTCTGTAAATGCACATTTTGCTAATCAGAAATAAACTTACTTGTAAATTACTTGCAAAAAAATAGTTAAAATGTAAACTAAATTGAAATTGTTATTGTATTTAAAAACGCGGATTCACAATGACAATATGGACATGTTTTTGACAAATTTTTACTAATATCTATTTTACAAACACAATTTTTACACATATAATGCCCACAACTTAGGATAATCATTTCTGTTTTATCTTCCATACAAATTGGACATTCATTTATTTTTTCATTATATTTCATAATCAAGTATGTAATATCCCGTCCACCTAAAAATGAATACCTATGATTTTCCTTACATTTAATAAACCATGGCATAAAAGTGTACTTATTAATTGACTTATCCAATTTTTTACATATCTTTCGTATAGCCTCTGTATTTAATTTTGCAAATTCATAAGCAAATTTTTCTATTGCGCTATTTTTTCTACGTAAAAGAGGGAATATAGATAGTAGACATGAATCTTCTATATTAATATTATGTTTGAATGTATTGTCAATAATACAAATATCTTTGAGTAATAATCTAATTATTGTCGATGTCCTATATATTTGCATTTCCAAAGATTTTGTTTCCATATTTTTCTTATACTCCTTGATTAATTTTTTCCATTTTTTATAGCTTATAAAACTTTTTTGAAAGACGGGGGGAAAATTCTTAATCTTTAATTTTAGCTCCTTCCCAAATTTCATTTTACTTTTTAAAAACAGAATCGGTTTAAATAATATTTTAAATTGAAATCAATTTTTATCATAAGTATATGTAAATTTTCTAAGAACTAATTAAAGAACTATGAGTAAAGATAATAGAAATTTTAAAATTGTTGGTTGTTCAGCAAAAGATATTATTGGAAAAACATATAAAAGTGATACGCCATTAAATGCATGTCGTAAAATTGCATCCAAATTATCGTTACATGACGTAAATATTATGTTAAAAGAAACAACTAGAACAAGTTCTAAAAAGTTATATTCGTACAATGTATCAAAGAAAAATGGAAAACATGCCATAAGAAAATTAGTAGGTGGAGTCGGTGAAAATGCCGCTGCACCTTCCCAGGGACAACCCTTGACAGCTCAACCTTTGGCGAATGCGCCTACTGTAATTCAAAATCGTGGAACAGAATTAGTTCGTCAAGCACAAGAATTACAAAAAGTCGATTTAGAAACAATTATCAAAACACCTGAAAAACAATATGAGACAAATATACCATCCGGTGGTAGACCTACTGATGGTTCTAAATTCGTTATAATTACATACTGGTGGGGACGTGGTAATTTTAACAAAAACTTACAATATCCATGTCCGGAAGATCTTAGTCCAGGTGAAGCTATAGAAGATTATCAGAATAAACCACGATATAAACCCAGAGAGAAATTTGAGAATATGATTGATACATGGAAAAATACAATTGCAGGAATGGGATGTTATTATTATTCTCAAGAATATCCTGAATTTGCTAAACCAGGAATGTATCAAATGGCTATTAATGCTAAACCTTTATTTATTAAAAAAGCATTAGAAGATTGTAGTGCATTGGGTTTTAAAGGTGTTGTATATATTGATGGTGATATGAGTGTAAATACTTATCCTGCTATTTTCGATCTTGATGATATTGATTTTATGGCAAGAGGTTGGAATATTGATCCACGTTCTTCAGCTGATTTTCGCGAGGACAAAATATGTTATGATCCATTTACATTTGAAACATCTGGTGGTATTATGTATTTTGGAAATACAGTATATGCCCGTCAATTATTAGACATATGGAAAATAGCTAGTGCAAAGAAGATTAACCAAGGAAAAGCTGATGATCGTATTATTTCTCTTATGTTTAATGCCTTAAGATTATATATTCCTTATAATGTAATTGAATTACCAATAGAATATCTATGGTTAACAGATATATACGGTGAAAAAGTCACACCTTCTGGTGTTACAGAAGAATATGCTAAAAAAGGTCATGTTGTTTATAATTATGTACGCGACAATAGTGGAAAACGTAGATTAACTGATAAACAAGATAGATCTGGTGACATTATATTTGAACATCCTGCTTGTTTAACTGGAGAAGAAAGAGCTGCCGATCAAGGTGCATCAAGTAATAGAACACCTCCATTTTATGATACTCTAGTTGAAGATAAAATAGATTGCTCACGTCATGGTGGTGTATTCTATGAATTTGTATATTTCTATAATGGTCAAAATACATCTACAAATCAACAAGCTCTTGCTTCATATAAGCAATATCTAGAGTATATGGATAGTGTTGTTTTACCTGATCCAAATCCAGATCAATTACCACCATTTTATGTTGTACCATATGATAACACTTATGGAGAATTACAAGATATTGTAAAAACAAATCTAGATAATCTAGATAAATCTTTGGAGGAAGTTCTAAACAATGGTTTGGAACCCAATTCAAATGAAAATGAAATGACTAATGTTTTTGTTACAGTTCAAGGAAAAGGTGGACAAGATGCAACAGATATTAAAATGATTCTATCTAATTTAATGAAAGGTTATGATGTTCTTTATATGCCAAGTGAATATAAAGTTGCAAATAGTAGACCGATAAATGTAAATAATGCTAGAATGTTTGGGGGTAGTGATCTTTCCCAAGTTGCAGAATTTATGAAGAAAAATGTACCAGTTGGTTGTGAATTTGTTTCATTTGTTTCAGATCCTGATGAATACCAACCCGATTTTGATTTTACTAAACCAATGTATTTCTCACATAGAAGTCGTATGTTACGTCATGTTTTATTGATGAGTGGATCGTTAAAACAATCCATAAGTGATGTTATAGATCTAAAAGGTAATAAAAAAATAGTGGAAGTTGGATTCAATGATATATTTAGATCCAGTTTTATCTTTTTAACAAGAATTAGATGTAAATGGTTGGATTCTAGTGATATTACAAGTGGTGAAAAATGTTGCAAATGTCCAGCTTAAAAAATATAATTTGACAAAATAAATTCTATACTTGCGATTACTTTAATATATTCTTCTGATCTATCAGAATTCTTATTTTTATTTATAATAATCGTCTCAATATCATTATCTAGAATTTGTAATATCTTCTTAAGATTAAAAATTGGTTTTTTTATAGATAGATTACCAAGCGACTTTGCATATAAAGTTGCTTCATAAAAAGGACAAAGTAATTCTTCAATATCTTTAGTGTATTCGTTTACCATTATAAAATTATAGATTCAAAAATTTAAATAATACAAATAATATTTTCTATTATTACAAATAAGTATTTTGCATATTATTTACAAAATTTGAAATAAGTTTATCAATTTTTAAAATTGGCATGTATTTGTTGATTATAAACAATAACAAATAATGCTACCATTAGATACAATATACCAATATCTATATTACTTTTAATAACAAATAAAAAGATCGTTAATATACCAATTATTAGAAGAACGTAAGGTTTATAGAAAAGTTCTATTTCATTTGAAAAAGATATAAATAATGCCAATACAATAGCTATAATTAATTTGAAGTATATATTATCAAATATAATATCAATCATATTTATTTTTGGTGATAAATTTATTAAAACGGAGGTTCTCCTGTAATAATTTCTTG
>JACCED010515363.1_pt1 | contig 13299 bp, 8 predicted proteins | sample 7455021 | NCBI WGS metagenome assembly JACCED01 (sample SAMN15323456, study PRJNA562643) | freshwater metagenome | isolation source: river surface water | place: USA:Blue River Watershed | collected 2017-08-19 | reverse complement strand
GCTGCCCGAGCGCCAGACCGCCGCGACCCGGTTCGCGAGCAACGTCGGCAACCCCCTCGCGGCGACGCTCGCCCGCGACGGCGCCGTCTCGCCCGAACAGCGCAAGTGGCGCGCCAACTTCACCTCCACCTACGACCTGCGCGGCTTCGAGAACCCGATCCTGAAGGCCATGAGCGTCGGCACCTCCGTGCGCTGGCAGGGCAAGGTCGCCATCGGCGCGCCGTTCCTCACCGGCCAGGCCCTCAAGGAGAAAATCGTCGCGACGAACAAGCTCTACACCAGCACGAGCCAGATCGCCGACAATGATCCCGTGATGCAGACCCAGTTCCCCGATCTGGCCCGTCCGTTCTACGGCCCGGAGGAACTCGCCGGGGACGTCTGGGCGAGCTACCGCCGGAAGATTTTCAAGAACATCGACTGGCGCCTGCAGCTCAACGTGCGCAACACCTGGGGCAACGGCAGCGACATCCCCGTCACCGCCAATCCGGATGGCAGCATCGCCGTCATCCGCATCCCCAACGAAACGCGCTGGCTCCTCTCGAGCACGTTTTCGTTCTGACCATGGTCCGCGACCTCCGGCGCTCACTCTGGCTCGCGTTGCCGCCGAAGGCGCCGGCCCGTCTCCCGCTCGCCTTCCGCCCGATGCGTTTGCCCGCACTCCCGCTCGCGCCGACCGGAGCGACCCGCCGCACTGAATACCCCGAGATCGACGCCTTCGGCCAGCCGGCGGGTGCCGTCTGTGTGCGGCCCAACCACGCATCCGCGACCGAGCACCTCGTGTCCGGGGGCGAAGCGCTCGAGAGCTCGTTCCGGCCGACGCGCAACGGCGACATCAACGGCGTGAACCTCCTCGACAAAACCGCACCGATGCTGCGCAGGCCGCCGCAGATCCCGTCCCGTCGTCCGGTTTTAGCCGGACGACGCGGACGTCCATGTTGACCACATCGTTCGATTTCCAATCGACCCGCTCTCCGCCGTTCCGCCCATGCTGTCCCTCGTTGCCTCCCTCCGTCTTTCCGCCCTCGTGTTGCTGGCCTGTGTTCTGGGCGCGGCGGGGCGGGCCGCGCCGGTCCACCTCGTTGCCGAGGCGCCCGTGGCGATCACGCCGCTCGGTCCCGGCGCCTACCTCGTGGATTTCGGTCGCGTGGCGTTCGGGAATCTCCGGCTCGCTCCGGCTTCGGGCGCGAAGGGGACGATAACGGTGCATTTCGGCGAGGCGATGGCCGCCGGCCGGATCAACCGCAAGCCCCCGGGTTCGGTTCGCTATGCCCGCACCGAGGTGGTGCTCGCCGGGCCGGCGCCGGTGGTGGCCGCGCCGCCGCCGGACGCGCGCAATACCCGGCAGGTCAAACCCGACGAAAAGCCCGACCAATTCGGCCATATCACCCCGTCGGCCGTGCTCACTCCGCCCGAATGGGGCGTCGTGCTGCCGTTCCGCTGGGTCGAGATCGAAGGGTGGGGCGGCGAGCTCCGGGCGGAACACCTCCGGCGGCAGGCGGGGTTTGCGGCGACGTGGGACGATGACGCCGCGTCGTTCCGTTGCTCCGACGAGCTGCTGAACCGCATATGGGAGCTGTGCCGCTATTCGATCAAGGCGACGACCTTCGCCGGGGTCTACGTCGACGGCGACCGCGAGCGCATCCCCTACGAGGCCGACGCTTACCTGAACCAGCTCTCGCACTATTACACCGACCGCGATCTCCGGATGGCGCGCGATACCTACGACCACCTCATGGCCAACGCGACCTGGCCCACGGAGTGGGCCACGCACCTCGTGATGATGCTTCACGCGGATTGGCGCCACACGGGCGACGCCGCCTGGGTCGCGTCGCGCTACGGCGCGTTGAAATCGAAACTGCTCCTCGAGCGCGCGGGGCCGGACGGCCTGATCACCAGCAACGCGGCGCAGATTCGCAAAGGCGACCTCGTCGATTGGCCGGCGGCTGAACGGGACGGCTTCGTGTTCACGTCGGTCAATACCGTCGCCAACGCTTTTTACCTGCACGGCCTCGCGCTCATGGCGGAGCTCGCCCGTGTCGCCAAACAGGACGCCGATGCGGCCGACTACATCGCGCGCGGGCGCACCGGCCGCGCCGCCTTTCACGCCAAGCTCTTTGATGCCGCGCGCGGAGTTTACCGCGACGGCATCGGCACCGACCATGCCGCGCAGCATTCGAATCTCTTCCCGCTCGCGTTCGGGCTCGTGCCCGAGGCGGAACAGGCCCGCGTGACCCGTTTTGTCGTCTCGCGCGGCATGGCGTGCTCGGTCTATGCCGCCCAATACCTGATCGAGGCGCTCTTTCAGAACGGCTCGGCGGACGCCGCCTTCTCCCTGATCACGGCGCCAGGCAACCGCAGCTGGCTGCACATGGTCGAAAGCGGCACGACCATCACGTGGGAAGCGTGGGACCAGAAATTCAAACCCAACCAGGACTGGAACCACGCCTGGGGCGCGGCGCCGGCCAATCTCTTTCCCCGCTTTGTGCTCGGCGTGCAGGCCCTCGAACCCGGTTGGACGCGGGCCGTCGTGCGGCCTTACCCGGGCTCGCTCCGGCAGGCCGAGGGGAAGGTGCCGACGCCGCGGGGTCCGGTGCGCGTCGGGTGGACGGCCGGCGCGTCGTTCCGGCTTACACTCGATCTGCCCGCAGGCATGGCGGCGCGGTTGGAACTGCCCGCGCCGGCGGGGTCCACGGGCGTCTTCGTCGACCAGCGGCGCGTGCCGGCCGACCGCGTCGGCGATCGCTGGGTCGTCCAAACCGATGTCACCGGACGCAGCACCGTCGAAGTGCGTCCCTGAGCGCGCCGCGCCTTTTCTTCGATTCATCTCCCGTCGCCGCCGGCCATGCCGCCGAATATTCTTTTCATTATGACCGACCAGCAGCGGTTCGACACCATTGCTGCCCTGGGTCATCCGCGCGTCCGCACGCCCAACCTCGACCGCCTCAACGCCGCCGGCAACAACACCCTCACCAACGGCATCGCCGGCCTGACCGACACCAGCGACCTCGACGCCCGCGGTTTGGAGACCGAGCTGGTCGGCAACATCACGCCGAAGTGGCGCGTGTCCTTCAACGTCGCCAAGCAGGAGACCGTCGTCAGCGACTCGGCCAAGCTGACCAAGCTGGTCGCTGACGCGGTGTATGCGAATCGGATGAAACTCAACCTGCTCGGGATCGACCAGGGTCCCGCGCGACCCGAGCGCCAGACCGCCGCGACCCGGTTCACGAGCAACGTCGGCAACCCCCTCGCGGCGGCACTCGCCCGCGACAGTGCCGTCTCGCCCGAACCGCGCAAATGGCGCGCCAACTTCACCTCGACCTACGACCTGCGCGGCTTCGAGAACCCGATTCTGATGGCCATGAGCGTCGGCACCTCCGTGCGCTGGCAGGGCAAGGTCGCCATCGGCGCGCCGTTCCTCACCGGCCAGGCCCTCAAGGAGAAAATCGTCGCGACGAACAAGCTCTGCACCGGCACGAGCCACATCGCCGACAATGATCCCGTGATGCAGTCCCAGTTCCCCGACCTGCCCCGTCCGTTCTACGGCCGGGAGGAACTCGCCGGAGACGTCTGGGCGAGCTACCGCCGGAAGATTTTTCAAGATCGTCGACTGGCGCCTGCAGCTCAACGTGCGCAACGCGTGGGGCAACGGCAGCGACATCCCCGTCACCGCCAACCCGGATGGCAGCATCGCCGTCATTTGCATCCCCAACGAAACGCGCTGGCTCCTCTCGAGCACGTTTTCGTTCTGCCCATGGTTCGCGACCTCCGGCGCACGCTCTGGCTCGCATTGGCGCCGACGGCGCCGGCCTGTCTCCCATTCGCCTTCCGACCGATGCGTTTGCCCGACCTCGCGCCCGCGCCGACCGACCGGCACCGGTCCGCCCCCGCTGTGACACCCGGCCACCCGCCGGTTTGCGGCGACCCCGGCCGCGGTTTTTGCACTCCGCCGACGCGCGCCGGACAGGAACCGGGCCGCGGGGAGACGCCGCCGCCGTCCGGTTCCGGCTCGTTCAGCACCGATTGCCCGCGCCTTGTGGCGGCGCTTCACCGCGAGCGGATTCTCGATCCGGACGACCGTGCCGTGCTTCACCCACCGCATGTCCGCCAGGCGGTCCCGCCGGCGCGAACTGCGGCGAAGTTCGTCCGCTCTCCGCGCGGTCGGACGTTCTGGTGCGCTTACGACCCCGAACCGGAATGATCCCTCTCGTCCGCCTGTTGTTGTTGCTCCTCGTTTCGGGCGCGTGGCAAAGCCTCGCGGCTGAACCGCGTTTTTTCGGTGCCGCGCCCGGCGCACTCGCCGCCGCAAAAGCGCGGGTCGCCGCCGGTGACCCCGCGCTCCGGCCCGCCCTCGCTGCCCTCGTGCAAAGCGCCGAAGCCGCGCTCACGGTCGCGCCGCCCACCGTCACGCAAAAGTCCAAGCTCGCGCCCAGCGGAGACCCGCACGACTACGCGAGCACCGCGCCGTATTTCTGGCCCGACCCCACGAAGCCCGATGGCCGGCCGTATCTTCGGCGCGACGGGAAAGTAAACCCCGAAAGCCGCACCGCCGCCTCGGATCAAGCGCGCCTCGAGACGCTCGGCCGCACCGTCGAGACCCTCGCGCTCGCCTATTGGTTCACCGGCCGCGAACCCTACGCCGCCCACGCCGCGCGCTGCCTCCGCGTCTGGTTCCTCGACCCGGCGACAAGGATGAATCCGCATTTCAACTACTCCCAGGGCGTCCCCGGCGTCAGCGAGGGCCGGCCTGCCGGGATGATCGAGGCCGGCGGCCTGGTGGACGCCGCCGATGCCTCGGGCCTGCTCGCGGGTTCACCCGCGTGGTCGGAATCCGACGAGACCGCGCTGCGTCGTTGGTGCGCTGCATTTCTCGACTGGATGCGCACCAGCAAGCTCGGCCGCGCCGTCAGTGCCGCCGACAACAACCAGGCCACGATGTCCGACCTTCGCGCCGTGCGCTTCGCCTTCAAAGTCGGCCGCGAGGAGCTCGCGCGCGAGATTCTCTCGGCGGTCGGCGCGAAGCGCATCGCCGTGCAGATCGCGCCCGACGGCAGCCAACCGCACGAGCTCGCGCGCACGAAATCCTTCAGCTACTCGCGCGGCAACCTCGCCGGCCTGATCGGGCTCGCCACGCTCGGCGAGCGTGTCGGCGTCGACCTGTGGAATTTCCAGACGCCCGACGGCCGCAGCCTGCGCAAGGCGATCGACTATCTGGCCCCCTACGCGAAGACCCCACCCGCGCCTTGGCCGCACGAGCAGATCGCGGACCTCGATGTCTCCTCCCTCGCGCCCATCTTCCGCCGGGCTGCGCTCGCCTACCGCGACGCTGTTTACGCCCAGATCGCCGCACAGCTCTCGGGCACGGAACGCGCGCGTTTCCAACTGCTCGAGCCTGCCTTCCCACGCTGATATGCCCCAACCGTTGTCCTTTTGCCTGCTCCTCACCTCGCTGGCCCTCGCCTTCTCCGCGGGCGCGGCCACGCCCGTCCGGCCCAACGTTCTCTTCATCGCCATCGACGATCTGCGCCCAGCCCTCGGCTGTTACGGCGACCCACAGGTCAAGACGCCTCACATCGACCGGCTCGCTGCGCAAAGTCTGCTCCTGAACCGCGCCTACTGCCAGGTCCCCGTCTGCGGCGCCTCGCGGGCCAGCCTCATGACCGGCATTCTGCCCCGGCCGAACCGTTTTACCTCCCACCTCAGCCGCGCCGACGAAGACGCCCCCGGCGCCACCACGCTGCCGCAGGTCTTCAAAGACGCCGGCTACACGACGCTTTCCAACGGCAAGGTCTTCCACCATTCCGCGGACACGAAGGAACGCAGTTGGAGCGAGGGCACCTGGGCTTCCGGCCTCGGCCACTCGACCAGCCTCGACCCGGCCACCGCCGCCACCAAATCCGGCGCCGGTCGCTCCCGCGTCTACGAAGCGCCCGACGTGCCCGACGACGCTTACGGCGACGGCAAGCTCGCCGCGAAAACCATCGCCGACCTCGGCCGGCTCAAGGCCGCCGGCAAACCTTTCTTTCTCGCCTGCGGCTTCGTCCGCCCGCACCTGCCCTTCTACGCGCCGAAAAAATACTGGGACCTCTACGACCGAGAGAGAATCGTCCTCGCCTCAAATCGCCACCGCCCCATCGATGCCCCCCCCGGCCTGAAGGGCTCCGCCGAATATCGCACCTACGCGCACGGCGACTACACGGACGGCACCGACGCCTTCCACCGCATGATGCGCCACGGCTACTACGCCTCGACGAGCTACGTCGATAAACTCGTCGGCGACATCCTCGCCGAACTCACGCGCCTCGGCCTCGCCGACAACACCCTCGTGGTTCTCTGGGGCGACCACGGTTGGAACCTCGGCGAGCACGATTTCTGGGGAAAGCACAACACCCTCGATACCGCCGTGCGCGTGCCGCTCATCGTGAAAGTCCCCGGCAGAACCTCCGGTCAAAAATCCGACGCGCTCGTCGGCGTTTACGATCTCTTCCCCACGCTCTGTTCACTCGCGAACCTGCCGATCCCCGCGACCGTGCAGGGCCGCAGTTTCGCCGCGCTCGTCAGCGATCCGAAACAGAAATTCCGCGACTCCGTCTACACGCGCTTCGGCAAGGGCGACGCTGTCGTCACCGAGCGCTTGATCTACACCAGCTACGGCGAGGAGGGCGAAATGCTCTGCGATCTCCGCACGGATCCGGCGGAAAACCAAAACGTCGCGGCGCAACCCGCCCGGCAGAACGACCTCGCCGCGATGCGCGCCCTGCTCGCCGCCCACCAGAAAACCGCCGCCGCCGCCAGCGTCCCGCCTCCGCTCCCGCCGTCCGCCAAATCCAAGTCGACGCGGCAAAAGGAGCTCTGAAATGTTTTCCCGCGCCCGTCTCTTCCTGCTCCTCGGTGTGCTGGCACTTTCCGGCGCCTGCGCTGGGCTGCGCGCGGCCGACTCCGACCGCCCCCGGCTCATCGTCCTTGCCGACATGGGCCACGATCCCGACGACGAGCAGCAGATCATGCACCTGCTCGTCTGCGCCAACACCGTCGACATCGAGGGATTGATCGCCGTCACGGGGCGCTACTTCCGGCCCAATCCCACCGAACGGGTGAAGGATCTCCGCCCCTTTCTCTTTCACCACTTCATCGACGGCTACGGTCTCGTGTATCCGAATCTCACGCAACACGCCACCGGCTGGCCGGCGCCCGATTTTCTCCACCGCATCGTGGCCAGCGGCCAGACGGACAACGGGATCGCCGACACCGGCCCGGGCAAATCCACCGCGGGCTCCCGCCTTATCCTCGCCGCCGCCAAGAAGCCTGATCCGCGACCGCTGCACATCGTGATCAACGGAGGAGGCAATACGCTTGCGCAGGCGCTGCACGACTTTCGCGCCACGCACTCGCCCGCCGAGGTCAAGGCGCTCCTCGCGCGTCTCCGTGTTTTCGACAACGGCGGTCAGGACGACGCCGGAGCGTGGATCGCCCATGAGTTTCCCGATCTACACTTCATCCGTGGCCTCACCCAGAACCGCGCCTTCGGCGGCCCCACCAACGCGAAGCTCGGACCCCACGTCTGGAAGCCATTTCCCTACAGCCCCGCGGGCCAGGACGCATGGTTCGAGGAAAACGTCCGCACCCGCCACGGCCCGCTCGGCTCCCGTCACCCGGCGCGTCGGGTCGGCGAGACCGTCCACTTCATGGGCGGCGGCGGCACGATCCCGCTGATCGGTCTCACTGTGCGCGGCCTCACCGATCCCTCGGAGCCTTCCTGGGGTGGATGGCGCGGCCGCTTCACCGTCGAGAAAATTCCCAATGTCCCGTCGCTCTGGTCCATCATTCATCCCGACGAGGAAAAATTCCGCCCCTACGCCGCCTACACCGACGGACCTCCGGTCAGCGATCGCTGGACCGATCCCTCCGATGGAAAACTCTACGACGACCCTGCCACCGGCGTCTGGCGCTGGCGGGCCGCCCTTTGGGCCGACTTGAAGGCGCGCATGGATTGGTGCGTGCAGCCCTTCGCCAAAGCCAACCACCACCCCGTCGCCGCCCTCCAAGGCGACACGACGGCCGCCATCGTCCGCCGCACCGCAAAACCCGGCGACCTCCTCGCCTTCGATGCGAGCGCCTCGACCGATCCCGACGGCGACGCGCTGCGATATTCGTGGTGGATTTATCCCGAAGCCGGCCGCCGCCCCTACGGCAAATCCCTCGCTCTGGAGAGCGCCACCGCCCCCGCCGTCAGTTTCACGGTCCCGGCCGACGCCGCCGGCCGCGAGCTGCACCTCATCCTCGAAGTCTGGGACCAGAGCGCGATCGCCCCGCTCATGGCTTACCGGCGCGTCGTCATCGACGTCGCTGGAGAACGGGTCCCCGAGATCATCCGATGAAACTGCTCCACTTCCTGGCGCTGCTCGGTTCCGCGCTGCTCGGCCCGCTGTCCGCCGTCGGTTCCGCGGCCCCCCGCCCGATGATTTGGGCCAACGCCGCCGACCGCGCGTCCATTCTCGCCAAGATCGAGACCCAGCCGTGGGCGCAAACCGTCTTCACCGCGATGAAGGCGCGGGTCGCCGATTCCGTCGCGTCGCACGCGCGCGATCCCGGAGAATTTATCCGCGGACTGCCTTTTGTCGCGCATCCGACCGATCCCGCGCGGCATCCGACCTTCGCGCTCATCGGCGGCAACATGGCGAGCACACCCGAGAGCCGGCGCCATCACAGCCTGCAACGCTACCTCCACATCGGCACCGATTGCGCCGTTCTTTACTATCTCACCGGCGACGATTCCTACGCGCGCTGCGCGGCGGATATCTTGCACGCCTCCGTCGAGGCGCTCGCGCAGATGCCGCGCAACGATGCCACGGAGAGCGGCGGCATCGTCTATCCCGGCGATGTGCTCTTCGAGGCCCGCGCCATCGGCGCGCAGCTGCCGGTCATCTACGATTTCCTCCACCCGTGGCTCACGCGCGGCGCGAAAGTTTACAATGTGGCCGCGCGCGCGCCCGTGGCTTTCGACTTCGCCCGCGCGCAGCAAGTCTTCCGCGCCTACGCGCGCCTCATCATCGAACATGGCCAGATCAACAGCAACCACCCCGTGCTCGAGATGCCCTGCCTTGCGCTCAACGCCCTCGCGATCGACGACGCCGCCGAGCGCGCCGACTTGCTCGCGTATCTGACCACCAAGGACGCCCCGAAGCAGGACTCGCTGACCAAGGTCATGCGCGTCTTCCGCGAGGCCGGCGGGATCTGGCCCGAGTCGTTCCAGTATTCCGTCGGCGTCTCCGCGCGCGTCACCTATCTCGCCGCGCTCCTCCGCCGGCAGGATCCCCCGGCGCTCCCGCTCGACGGCTATGCGGCGTTTCCCCTTTCGCTCGTGCGGCTCGCGGAGTTCCGTTTCCCCAACGGCGACAACGTCCGCGTCGGCGACGGCCCGCGCCGTTCCGGTCAGCCGTGGGACGCCCTCGAGATCGCCTATGCGCTCGCCGTGCGCGAAGGCGACACCGCCGGGCAGCGGAAGCTGGGCGCGCTCCTCAATCTCGGCATCGCGCAGGGCCGCTACGATCGCGCCAGGCCGCACGGCTACACCGGCGGCGCCGACAGCTATCAGGGCCCGCTGCAACTCCTCTGGTTCGCCCCGGTGATCGAGGGCGCGATGGCCGCACCGACGCCGCGCACGACCGATGCGCTGCCCTTCGCCGGCCTCGTCCTGCAACGCAACCACTCGCCCACGCGCGATCCCGCCCACGCATTGATGGCCGCCGTGAGCGGCGCGTCTTATGTCCACAGCCACGCCTCGGGCATGGCGCTCGAACTCTACGGCGCCGGCCATGTGCTCGGCTCCAACGCCGGCAAGGGCACCTACACGACCGACGAGCACGAGAATCACCGCCGCCTCTTCGCTGCCCACAACAGCGTCATCGTCAACGGCGCCTCCCGCAGCGCCGGCGGCTGGGTCGGCCTCGGCATCGACACCGTGCGCCCCGTCGCGCTCGAGCCCGCCCCCGGCGCCGCCCCCGTCTCGCCGGACCACTCGTTCACGCTCACGCGCTTCACCGACACGTCGGGCGACGGGGTGAAGGCCCATCAGGAACGCCTCGTCGGGATCGTGCGCACCTCCGCGACGACCGGCTACTACGTCGATGTCTTCCGCTCGCGCACCGCCGCGGCGGAGCAGTTTCACGACTACCTGTATCACAATCTCGGCGACACGCTCGCGCTCACCGGCGCCGGACGGCCGCTCGCGCTCGCCGTCACGCCCGGTCGTTTTCAACCCGCGGCCGGCACCTCGTGGTCGCGGAACCGCTCCTACCTTTTTCCCGGCTGGCACGCTTTCCAGAATCCGCGCACCGCCGCGGCGTTCTCCGGCGATGTCGCCGCCGAATTCACCGCGGCCAACCTGCAGCCCGCGCCCGCCGCGATGCGCCTCTTCATTCCCGGCGCCGACGGTCGCGACTACGTCAGCGCGCTTGCCCCCGGGACGAGGGAAGCCCCGTCGCCCTACGAGAAATCGCCGACGCCCGTGCTCGTGATCCGCCAGCGTGGCGAGGCCTGGGATCGCCCCTTCGCGGTGATCTACGAGCCGCGCCTGCCCGCCGCCACCCCCGGTGCCGACGGCATTCAGTCGGTCTCCGCCCTTCGTTCGCGCGGACAGTTCGCCGGTTTCCACATCGTCAGCCGCGTCGCCGGCCGCACCATGACCCAGTTCGTGCTTGTGCCGCCCGACGCCGACCGCGAGCTCTCCGACTCCGCGCTGGGCCTCGCCTTCCACGGCCGCTACGCCGTCATCACCCTGGACGCCCGCGACGCCGTCGCTTCGCTCTACATCGGCGACGGTCGCCTTCTCCGGTTTCGCGGTCACGAACTCACCACAACCGCCGCCGCGTGCGCCGATTTGCGCGGCGCCACTCCCGCACTCTCCGTCAGCGCACCCTCGCTCCTCTCGCTTCCCGACGGCCGCCGCCTCACGGCCCTCACTCCTTAGTTTATGCCGCCGCCCAATATTCTCTTCATCATGACGGACCAGCAGCGGTTCGACACCATCGCTGCCCTCGGTCACCCGCATGTGCGCACGCCCAATCTCGACCGGCTCGTGCGGCGCGGCATCGCGTGCACCAACGCCTACTCGACGTGTCCGGTCTGCGTGCCCGCGCGCTACTCCCTCATGTCGGGGTGCGAGCCCACGCGCACCAGCTGGTTCGGCAACTGGTCGCCCGGCGACCGCGTCCCCGAACGGTGCGGCCCTTATCTCGCGCAGATGCTCGCGGACCGCGGCTACCGCACCTGGGGGCTCGGCAAGTTCCACACCGAGCCGCGCCACGAGCCGCTCGGCTTCCACGTCCACGAACACAGCGAGGAACTTTGGCCGACCGAGGAGGAGTTTCTCGGCGACGATTACGTCAAGTGGCTGCGCGCCCGCGCGCCGGTGCTCGGGCACATCGAGCAGGTCCACGGCGAGCGCAGCGACATGTATTACGTGCCGCAGGTGCGCCCGGTGCCGGCGGAGTTGTCCGTCGAGGCGTGGCTCACCGAGCGGGCACTGGAGGAGTTCGGGCGTCCGGATCCGCGGCCGCAATTCGGCTTTGTTTCCTACCTCACGCCCCACCCGCCGCTGGCGCCGCCGATTCCCTACAACCGGCTCCACGATCCCGACGCGATGCCCGACCCGATCCCCGGTGATCCGGCGATCGACGCCGCGGACGACTACCTCGGCTGGATGAACCACGCCGTGTGGGCCGAGGACATCCCGCCGTCCATGGCCCGGCGGATCCGCGCGCGCTACTACGGCTCCATCGCCTACATCGACGCCTGCCTCGGCCGCCTGCTCGACGCCGTGGAGGCCCGACCCGACGCCGACGACACGCTCATCTGCTTCTTCTCCGACCACGGCGATCACCTCGGCGATCACCGGGCCTGGCAAAAGGAGAGCTTCTTCGAAGCCGCCTGCCGCGTGCCGCTGCTCGTGAGTTGGCCCGCGCGGTTGCCGGCCGACCGTCGCCACGCGGGTCTGGCGGCGCTCACCGACCTGTTCGGCATCGCGGCCGCCGCCAGCGGCACGCCGGACCTGCGGGACGGCCGGGACCTGCTCGGCGCGTTTCGCGGCGAGGGCCCGGGACGCGACACCGTCTTCGGCATCTTCGGCACGCCGGGCACGCGGCAGTTCAAGTGCATGGTGCGTCGCGGCGATTGGAAATACGTCTGGCTCGCCAACGGCGGGCGCGAGTTGCTCTTCAATCTCCGGCAGGACCCCGGCGAAACGCGCGACTTTGCCGGTGAGGCCGCCGGGGAGCTGGCGGCGCTGCGGGCCGAGGCCGTCCGCACGCTGGCGGCGCGGCCGCTCTCCGCGCCGGCGCTGGAGGGCGGGGTGCTCAAGGCGCTTACCTTCGAGCCGTTCCCGCGGGTGCGCATCAAGCAGTTCGCGCGTGGCGTCACCGATTTCGGCCAGGGTATCCTGCACCCGTGAGTGGATCGGCCGCCACGCCTCCGCCTCCTTCGGTCGCGCCGCCCCTCGGTCTGGGCACCCGCGTTGCCTACGGTGCGTCCGCTTTCGGCGAGAACCTTGCGATCAACTCGATCAACCAACTCGCGTTCGCGGTTTTCAACCTGACCTTGCTGGTGAGCCCGGCGCTGGTCGGCGTCGCGCTCGCGCTGCCGCGCCTGCTCGATCTGTTCCTCGATCCGATCGTCGGCAACTGGAGCGACCGGCTGCGCTCCCGCTGGGGACGTCGGCGGCCGTTCATCTTGGTCGGCGCGCTGCTCGCGGCCGGCATCGCGGCCGGCATGTGGTTCTTCCCGGCGGGGCGCACGCCCACGTTTTACTTCTGGTGGTTGGCGGTGGGTTCGGCCGCGATGGCGGTCGCCTACAGTCTGTTGATCGTGCCTTACGGCGCGCTCGGACTGGAGCTGGTGTCCGATTACCACGAGCGCACGCGGCTCATGGGCACGAAATCGGTCCTGCACAAAGCCTCCGGAATCGTGAACCAATGGCTGCTCAAGTGGGTGCAGCTCGCCGGCGGCGGCAACCTCGTGGCGGGCGGCCGGCTTTGCGCGCCGATTGTCGGCGGCACGATCGCGCTGCTCGGCATCCTCACCGTGTGGAAGACCCCGGAGCGCCTCGCTGCGGCCGATGCGCCGGCGCCGCCGCGCGTTTCGCTGCTGGAGAGCTGGCGCATCACGCTCGGGCGCCCCGATTTTGTCCGGCTCTGCCTCGCGCAGATCCTGATCTTTGCCAGCCTGCTGGTGATCGATAACACCGGGTTTTACCTGAATGTCTTCTACGTGAACGGCGGCGACCTCGGCACCGGCGCCTGGATGAAG
>JACCED010050680.1_pt1 | contig 13300 bp, 9 predicted proteins | sample 7455021 | NCBI WGS metagenome assembly JACCED01 (sample SAMN15323456, study PRJNA562643) | freshwater metagenome | isolation source: river surface water | place: USA:Blue River Watershed | collected 2017-08-19 | reverse complement strand
CCTTTTTTAGAACCTGCTTTTTTAGAACCTGCTTTTTTAGAACCTGCTTTTTTAGAACCTGCTTTTTTAGAACCTGCTTTTTTCTTTGCACCACCAACCATTTTAACAGATGTTTTCTTAGAAGATTTCTTTGCAGATGTTTTCTTAGAGGATTTCTTTGCAGATGCTTTTTTGGAGGATTTCTTTGCAGATGCTTTTTTGGAGGATTTTTTCTTAGCGCCCCCAACCATTTTAGCAGATGTTTTCTTAGAGGATTTCTTTGCAGATGCTTTTTTAGATGATTTCTTTGAGCTTGCTTTTTTAGATGATTTTTTAGGTGCTTTACGTCTACCACCGATCATTTTGGCACCACCTTTTTCAACACTAGGACCACCAGGTACTTCATCACGACCTGCTCCTGAGTCACTTAATACGGCACTACTAAGACGATCAAGTAATGCATTTAATTGTTCAGCAGTTCTAGGAGCATCCTCGCGTAAAGTTCCTGTAGCAGCATCAAAAAATGCCGCTAATGCTGCCGCAAATGAAGCTGGGTATGCTTCCCCTGTAGGAAAATAAGTAACAGCAGCTGCAGCAGCTGCAGCAGCTCCTGGTGCTGCTGCCCCGGCTCCTTCTCCTACAGGTTGTAATTTAGTACCTGCAACTAAAACTTTTCCATCTCTTATTTCTCCTGCTAATGCACCGATAACTTCATCTCTAACTGATTTTTCTATAGCACCACTTCTGGCAGTTCCGTCAGCATTAAGTCCTGAAGCAAGAGATAAAAATTTTGCAAATGGAGAATTGAAACCTGGTTTAATTTCGAATTGGCATAATGTATTACCACCTCTTTGATTTTTAGAATTAACTTTTGGCATTATATATATTATACTATATATAAAATTTTTTTAAAAAATTGATAATTAATCTATATATAAAAATTTTATATTATTATATATATTATGCAATCTTATACACAATATAATTATAAAAATGGTAATAAAGATGAGTTTAAATCTTTCATAATTGGTAAATGTAATAATTTTTCATCTTTTAAATTGAATGAAAATATTATAACATTTAATTGTTTTTTTGAAAACAAAATATTTACCATCGAGATTATTCTTGAAAATACTAAACCAATATTAATAAATTTAATTAATACGAATAATATTAAATTAAATAAATTATTTGATGAAATGTGTAAAAAAATAGAAAAAATTAATTTAAATATAGAAACATACGAAGATTTTATAGATATTATATATGATTTAAATATTTATATTAATAAAAAAAGATTGTTATTAGAAAAAGAAGATATTGACAAAAATATTAATTTTAAAGATGAGGAAAGTCTAATTAATTTAATTGAAAAATTTAAAAAAGAAGAAAAATTAAAAAAAAATGATAAAATGAATGGTATATTTTCATATTACTCGTGTTTAGAAATGTTAGGTGATCAGTTAATTAAAATAAATAAAGATAAAAACTATCTAGTTGAATTAAATACTTTATTTGATGTTAAGATTAAATTAACAAATTTTAATATCGATAAAAATATTTGTGTACTAGTTGAAATGAAAATAAATCCAGAAAAAATTATGCTAGAATCACCATCAATTTCATTATCATCAACCACTGTTTTTAAATATAATTTATTAAATTCAATTGTTAAATTAAAACCATTTGCAAATAAAGATAATTGGTCAATAAAGTATTCATTTTATGAAACAATTTGTAATATTTATAATATGATTAATAAATATGCTGAAATAGAAAGTATTAAAGAAACTAAATTAAGTTCAATTATTAACGATCTTGAATATTTATTTAGTATAAAAACACAAAATATTGCAGATAATAAATTATTAGAACTTTTTGATAAGGATTTATTAAATAATGAAATAAATAATAATAATAATAATAATAATAATAATCAACATTGGAAAAAAGGAACAGGATATGGTCATTCAAATTCAACAAAATGGAATATAGATGATTATATTGAAAGTTTAAAAATAAAAAGAAAAAATATTAATGAAAAAATGTGTATGTTACTAAATGTTTGTAATACTGATACAGATATAAATAAAGATATTGAAAAATATTTACCGTCATTAATGGAATTATTTGCTTCTTATTTAGCAGATGATGAGGTTGAAATTGAAAATGTTCAAAACATTTGTAAATTTATAATAAAATTTAGTAATTATTGTTTAAGTTATGTTAAGATTATAAAATCAGTAAAAGATTTTTTAGAAGATAATAATAAATCAAATCCAAATTTAGAATTAATATTAAATAATCAACAAGTCATATTACCTAAAAACAATATAAGTCAATATGAAGAGAAGTTTAATCAATATAAATTTAGATTTTTTGATAGTCAATTACAAAATTTAACTTTTATTGAAAATGAAAATAAAGTTAAAAATATTAATAATTTACAAATAAATAAATTACAAAAAGAATTTAAAATATTAAAAAATTCAATTACTATATCAGAAGATGCATCAATATTTTTTATTGTTGAAAAAAATAGTATAAATAATATGAGATTTATTATTTCCGGCCCTAAAGACACTCCATATGAATTAGGATTATTTATATTTAATATGACAATACCAAGTGATTATCCAAATAAACCTCCTTATGTTAAACTCTCAAATACAGGAGGTAAAAGATTTAATCCAAATTTATATGATAGTGGTAAGGTTTGTCTAAGTTTATTAGGTACATGGAAGGGTGATAAGGGAGAAAGTTGGAACGCGGATACATCAACATTTTATCAATTATTATTATCAATTCAATCTCAAATTATGATTGATGAACCATATTTTAATGAACCTGGTCATGAAAAATCTATAGGAACACAAGATGGAATGAATAGATCTAAAGCTTATAATCATAATATTTATCAATATACCATAGATCATGCAATGATAGATCTATTAGATAAAAATAGCTATCCAGAATTTAAAGAATTAATAAATGAATATTTTAAATATCAAAAAGAAAATATTTTAAAAACTGTTAATAAATGGGAAAAATTATTACCAGCTGGTAAAAATAGTATATTTACTAACTCTATTAATAAATTAAATCTTCACTTTTCAAAGTTATAATATTTAATACAATATTAATAAATTAAAAATTTTTATAAAAATTGAAATTAATATTAATAAATAATAATTATAATTTAAGATGTATTATCAACAAAATTTAGGTGTTGAAAATGAAGAACGTGAATATAAAATAGTATGTTTTATACCTACTGATATTGATAACAAAGATAAAGTTGAAAATTTAAAAAGTGGATTATGGATATATAATAATATTGTTAATGGAACAATTATAAGATATCTTAATACATTTTTACCAAAATATATAGCATCATTTAGTAATCCAAAATCAAATTTAAAATATGGAGAATTTTATTTAGGTGTTAATGATGATGGTATAGTTCATGGAATTCCATATGATGGTGAACTTTTAATTGATTTTATAAAAAATCAATTAGAAATAATTTTTGATGAGAAAATTCGTTCAGTTAATAACAATAAAAATGAGTATAAAGAAAAAACTTTAATTGAATTAATAAAATTACATAAAAAAGATTATTATGATTATATTGATTATTATAATGAATATATAAAAAATCAAGAAAAAGAAAAAACTAAATTAAATAAATATTTAAATTATAAAAAAAAATGGGAAAAATTATTTTTAAAATATATTTGTAAATTACATGAAATAATTAATGATCCTCAAATAAGAATTGAAATTATCAATTTTATCAAGGATAATTGTAAAAATAAATTATTAATGTTGGAATTATTAGTTGAATTAAGATCAAATAAAAAATATAAACCAGTTTCTTTTAATTATATTGAAAAATATCGTAATGATGATACAAATATTTTTTATTGGGTTACAAGATTTAAAGATTATAGAGTTAGTTTTTTAAAAAGTATAAAACCAATAAATCCTAAATTATATTATAATGATACTACACCTTCTTATATGCTTAGTAATATACCAAATATGATACCATTTTGGTTATATAAAAATAAATCTTTAAATATTTATTTGATTAAAATAACTATGCCAGGAAATATTTCAGAAAATAATTTTTTACAATATAAAGATAATGTAACTGGAGAATGGTTATCATCCTATAGAACTAGTTATAAAGGACAACCAAGATGTTTACCACTATAAAAAAATTGATTTATATTAATTATACAATTAATATATTATAATTCAATGGAAGTAATTAAATTAGATATATGTGGTTATTATTACTATAAACCAGATTTTGAAATTAAAAAATATGCAGATGAAGAATCTAAAAATGAAAAGGATTGCATAATTTGTAAAAGAAGTTTATATGATCCTAGTTATGATCAAATTACTGATAATAGTAAATTACAAAACTCTCAAGAAATTATCATAGGGAAATGTGGTCACTGTTATCATTCTGATTGTATGACAAAATGGTTAAATGCCGGAAATAAAATTTGTCCTATTGATAAAGTAGAATGGCAAACACATCGTGTGGCAGATAGTATGACAAAATTAGTCTTAGTTAATAATAATTTAAAATCATATAAAAATAACTCACATCCAAACAATTTAAAAAGATTTGTAAGAAAAAATAAATTAATAACTTAATTAGTAAGAATTTTTTTTAAATCATAAGATGGAATAATTGTACAACCCATTAAAAATAATTTAATATGTAAACCATTATCTTTATAAAATGATTTAATTATATCATAATTACCAATAGCCATATTATTATAAATTTTTTTAATAATATTATAACATTGTGTATTTCGTTTAATCCAAAATTTAAAAAGTTTATTATTTTCTTCAAAAACTGGTTTTTTTATAAATTCTAAGATTTTTTTTATAATATTTTTTGTATGTTCTATTTTAAATTCTTTATTAATATTATTTTTTTTTAAATAATCATAAACTAAATTTTTTAATTCTTCTTGAATAAATGGTGCATCACTAACATTATTAGCATAACTATCCATATCATGTTTAGATGAACAAACTTTTTGTTCTAGTTTTTTCATAAAATAGTCTAAAGTGATATTATATTCAAGACCTAATTTATCATTAACCTTGTTTCTTAATAAATAAATTAATTTACAAAAATTTTCTTTACTAGAAAAATTTAAATCATTGTAAATGTTTGTATCTATTTCAGATGTAAATTTTTCATATGATTTTCTACATGACATACATGGTAATAATTCTTTTAAAGAAATCATATACATTTTAGTAGAATTAATAAAATTTTTATTAGGATTGTCTGGATAAAGTGCACAGATACTAAATAATGTTTCCCAAAAATGTGGTCCCCAAAAATATGGTTTTATATTATTCATTACTTATATTTATATTATATAAAAAAAATTGATATAATATTTACTAGTTAATTATATTATATATAATTATGGAATTTCAAGGATTAATATTGGATGAGTTTCAATCTACAGCATGTAATTATATTGAAAAAAATATTAATGTATTAGTATCTGCACCTACTGGATCAGGAAAAACCGCAATAGCTGAATATGCTATAAAAAAAATTAGAGCAAATGATCAAAATGGAAAAATTATTTATACTTGTCCTATAAAATCATTATGTAATGAAAAATATGCAGATATGAATAAAAAATATCCAGAATTATCAGTAGGTTTAATGACAGGTGATATTAATATTAATTCAGATGCTGATTTGGTAATTATGACAACTGAAGTTCTTTATAATATGATAGTTATAAAAGAAAAAGATATTCTTAAAGTTGAACCAAAATGTATTATTTTTGATGAAGTACATTATATAAATGACGACGATCGTGGACATGTATGGGAAAAATGTATTATTACATCAAGTTTACAAATGGAAGATTGTTTATTAGTTTTATTATCTGCAACAATTGGAAATATAGATACATTATTAGAATGGTTAAATTCTTTAAAAGAAGGTAAAGTTTTTAAAAAAGTAATAAAAACTGAAAGACCTGTACCATTAATTGAATATTTTATTAATGGTGACAACGAATTAGAATTTGCTAATGAAAATAATTATATTAATGTTGTAAAAAGTTGGAATAAATTATATGATAAAGGTTATTCTGTAGCGAATGAATTAAATAAATTATGTAATAAATTATCAGAGGATGAAAAATTAGGTATACCTGCTATAATTTTTGTTTTGTCAAAAAAGAAATGTATGGAATTTGCAGAAATGGTAACTTCATCTTATACAGATTATAATGAACATCAAGAAATATTAAATTTTTATGATAAAAATTTAAAAGAATATGAATCTTGTTCACAATATATTAATTTAAGAAAAATAATTAGTAAAGGTATTGCTTATCATCATTCAGGATTAATTCCAAAAATAAGAGAAGTTGTTGAATTTTTAATTAAAAATAAATTAATAAAAATAGTTTTTGCAACAGAAACATTTGCAGTTGGATTAAATTTTCCAGTTAAAACAGTTGTAATGACTAATTTAACAAAACCAACTAATAGTTGTATGAGAAATTTAACTGTATCAGAATATAAACAAATGGCAGGTAGAGCTGGAAGAAGATTTATTGATACTGTAGGAAATGTTATATTTTGGTTTTATCCTAATGCATTTTTACCAATTAGAGAAAGATATATCTCATGGGTAGAGTTTAATAATATTATAAATGGAAATGTAGATAATATAAAATCAAAATTTAATATTGATCCAAATTTTATTTTAAAAAAAATTACAACCTCTGATATAACATCTGTAATTAATCATAGTATGTTACATTATAAATCTGATAAAGAAATTAAAGATCGTAAATTACAAGTGCCCGAAAAATTTAAAAAATTATATGAATGTGAAATTCAGGCAATAGAATTTTATAATTCAGGAATGACATTTATTGACAAAAATTATAAAAAATTATTATCAAAATTATCAAAAGATGAAAATATTGAGTATAAAAAATTTTTAAATGATATTAATAAAGTTAATCAAAAAACTGAATATGAAACTTTTATTGATACTAAAGATGAAATTATTGATTTTTTATCAATTAATAAATATTTATCTCATGATAAGGAAAAAAACATTTATACTTTATTAGATAAAGGTAAAATTGCAATGCTATTTAATGAAATAAATCCTATAATATTTTCAGATCAATATGAATATATATTATCAAATACTGACAATATTTTACCAATATTATCAATGTTTATTGATGATGGAAAAGAAAATGAAAATGGAGTTTACAATCATTTAAATGATATTATGTATTTTGATAATATTCTTAATACAAAATTTAAAAAATATCTTAATTTACCAAAATGGAGATTTTATCCTGATAATTATTTATTTATACAGGATTGGCTAAGTAATAAGGATCAATCGCTTGATGAATTATGTAATAATTATGAAATAGATTTAGGATTATTTGCAAAAATTCTTATTAAAATGCATCAAATAACAGAAGAATTAATTAATAATCTTGTTAAAATAAATAAAGGAGATTTATGTGATATAATTAATGAACAAAGAAAATATTTAGTTAGATATCCTTTAAAAATTGAGAGTTTATATATTTAATATCATTTAATACAAAGAAACAACTGTAGAAAATAGATATAATGACAATGATTGATTAAAATTACAAATACATAATTCTTCTAATTTTTATAATAAAAATATATTTTACACATATGTGTATTATCCAAGTATATCTCCCATAGTAAAACAATATTGTTCAGAAAATAATATCAAATATGTTCATCATGATAATATATTTGATGCTTATAAATCATTTATAAAAATGATGTGTTATAATAAATATTAGAATGGTAATTTAAACATATTTCCTAGACCACAACAATCACCAAATATATTTCCTAGTCCACAACAATTACCACAGCTATTTTTGCAAGATAAACAGGAAATACAACATAAAATTATAATTAATAATAGACTAATAGATGAAGCTAACATTACTTATTTAATATATATATAATATAAATATATAATTAATAATAATATTTATAAAATGGATGAAGAATTTATTAATTTAGAAGATTTAATAAATGAACAATCTAAAGTTAAATTATACCAAATTCAAATTAATAATAAATTCTTTATATTTAAAAATATAGGAGAAACAAGTGAAAATGCACCTGAAGTTATAATTAAAGAAAATTTTGGTATTAATAATAAATATAGTATGTTTACAATCATTTATGAAGAAAATGAATTATTAGAATATAATAATAAAATTATTCCATTAATTAGAATAACTGATAATGTAAATAATTATTCAATTTGTATTAAATATAATGTTGATAATATTCATAATACAAATGATGTATTTGATCTATATTTTGTATATAATATTAATAATCAAATTATGCATAAAATTTTACAAAAAAATATAAATGCTGATAATATTATAGAAAAATTATTTGAATTTATTATTGATATTGGTATAATTATATTTGATAAAAATAGTTAATAAAAAATGATATTATAATATAATATATTATAATATTATATAAATGGATGCTGATATAGTAAATGCTTATACTGATGGTTCACTAATAAGAAAAGGTAGATTAATACTGTGTGGATATGGAATTTATTTCCCTGGTAAAGAACATAAGCCATTATCTAAAGAATATACACATGAACCAATAACAAATAATAGAGCTGAATGATATGCAATTTTAAAAACAATTCATATTTGTGTTAAGTTAAATTTAGATAGAATTAAAGAGAATAAAAATCAAATTAAAATATTAAATATATATTCAGACTCAGAATATAGTGTTAAAACCTTTAATGAATGGTTACCTAAATGGAAAATTTCAAAAAAAGAATATATGAATAAAGATATTATAGATGCTGTAGATTATTATTTGGAAAGTGCACTTTTTAAAATAAATTTTATTCATGTTAGAGCTCATACAGGTAAAAAAGATATTCATAGTTTAAATAATGATATAGTTGATAAATTAGCACGAGATGGTGCTTTAAAATTATTAAATAATAATAAAAAAATTGAAAAATAAAAAGTATAAGTAATTATTGAAAAATATAATTATACATAATAATAATGGAAACTACTAACGAAATTAATTTGGAAAATTGTGATGAAGATAAAATCACAGAATTACTTGGTGCATGTGCTTGTTTATTTGGAACTAATACAGATTATATAAATAAACAAATAAAAATATTAGAAAGTAAAAAAGAAAGAACTGATGATGAAAATAAACAATTAATAAAATATCATAATGAATTAGGTCGTGATAATTATGGAAATAAAAAACCACCTGTTTGTTGGAATTATGTAATGAATGGAAAATGTAATCATCTGCAAATAAATTTATTAGAAAAAGGAATAAAACTAAATAATTTATGGCATCCAGATAAAGAAGAAAAAGAATATCTACAAAAAAAGAAAAATGGAAAAACTATTAATTATTAGATTATAAAATCTAATAATCAAACAATTCGATGTTCTTGTTTTTTATTAATTTTTTATAAAAATTAAGTTTTTATAATTACTCTAAAAATATACAATATATTTATAGTGTATTAAATAATTAATTTGTATAATATTATTTATAAAAAAATTATACATTATATATATATAATGTCAAATTTTAAATATAAATATTTAAAATATAAGAGTAAATATTTACAATTAAAAAATCAGTTAGGTGGAGAAGGCGAATATACAGAAATACCTGAACTATCTATTAGTGTTCCTTCATCTTTTATAGATAATGTATTTGATTCTGAATTATTTATTGATCCAGTAGTTGCTACTGATGGTTTCACATATGAACGAAAATCTATAACAGAATGGTTTCAAAAACATAATACGTCACCTTCTACAGGGGAAATTTTATCTAATAAAAGTTTAATTCCAAATAATACATTAAAAAGAGCAATTAATGAAATGTGTGCATTAAAAGTAATAGTTTCAAAAAGTTTTTTATGTCCAATTACAGGAGAATTATACAAAGATCCTGTAATAACTGCTGATGGAGAGACATATGAAAGAGCAGCTATAGTAGATTGGTTTCAACATGGTAATAATACATCACTGTATAGTGGAAATGTATTACCTAATAATAATTTATTACAAAATAAAACTATAAAAGGTTCAATTAATGAAATACGTATAGAAATTGGTAAATCTGGTAAAAATACATCTGTTGAATATGACGGTGTTTATACAGAAGATGGATATAATTGGTTTGGTAAAAATAATGGAGGATTTTTTAGAGATGGTTTTAATATAAAAGGATATAACAGAGATGGATTTAATAAGGATGGAATACATATGAATGGTACTATGTTTGATGATAAAGGTTATGACATAAATAGATTTAATAGGGATGGAATACATATAAATGGAAATAGGTTTTATGATGAATGTTATGGTTTTAATGAAGATGGATTATTTATACCCCCTAAATGTTTAGTAACTCTTGAAGAGCCAAAATACATTTTTTCTTTAGCATTACACGGAGACTTACCCCTTTTTGCAACAGGTACTGAAGATATTGCAAAATTGTGGCGTTTATTACCTGATGGAACGGTGAATAATAGTATGTCAACTATGACTGTAGATGAATTTGAAAGATTCTCTATTTTACATTATAGTCGAAGTAATAGAATATTAGTTAGAATTGTAGCATTTCATCCAACTTTGCCATTTTTTGCAACTGTTTTTAGAAAAAGTGCAAAGTTATGGCACTTTTCGCCTGAAAATATAGTTACTAGTTTAGGTATTTTATATGATGACTTTGAGCTTGATGGTGAAATAAGGAGTTATGAGTATAGAGATCCTGATATTTTGGATATTAAGTTTCACCCAACAAAAAAAATTTTAGCAACTGCTTCCACAGATTGTACTGCAAAATTATGGAATTTTCAAGGTTCAAGGTTAGAATGTTTTGAAATTTTAAGGCACGAAAATACAAGGCACGAAAATACAGAAGCTTGGGTTAGATGTGTTGAATTTCATCCAACATTAGAACTTTTGGTGACTACTTCTGATGATTCAACCGCTAAATTGTGGCAGATATCACCTCATGGCATTTCGGCAACTTGTATGTCAACTCTAGAAGGTCATCAATCTTGGGTTCATAAAGCAGTTTTTCATCCAAGTAGACCACTTTTAGCAACTGTTTCATACGATTGTCGCCTAAAATTATGGAGTTTTTCACCTGATGGCTCTAATGCTAATTGTGAAAAAACTGTGTGGGGAGATGGAGATGGAGATGTAGATGAAGATGATCAAATCTTAGAAGGAAGAGAACGATTTAGTGATTTAGCATTTCACCGATTTTTGCCTCTATTAGTAACCGGAGGTATCGATAATATTTTAAAAATATGGAAATTAACACCTGAATATGTAAAACCAGATTTGACTTGTATTGCTACTATGAATGAACACACAAATGGGATTTCATATGTAACTTTTCATGAAAGATTATCTCTTATTATAACTAATTCTTTTGATAGAATCGTAAAATTATGGCATTTTTCATCAGACGGTAGAAGAGTTAATTGCGTGGCAACTATTGAAGGAGGTGGACATATAGATGTTCATAAAACTTTACCCTTTTTAGTTTGTATAAATGAGAAAACCATAAAATTATGGAAATTCTAATAATAATTATTTACAAAATTAATATACAGTTTTATTGTTTTTTACTTTAATATGATTATTAAATTTTTTTATTTCTTAAAATAATTAATTTATTTGGTGTTTTATCTTTATTATCTCCTTCTTGTAAAGAAAATGCAGTATTTAATGGTAAATCATTATTAGCAGGAACATTTGCATATGTATAATTTGTTAAATCTACAGATATTATTTTTTCTATATAGTTTTCACTTTTATCTAAATATTTTATTAAGATATTTGGATTTTGTTGATATATAATTAAACCAGGACAATATTGACCTGGAGATACACCTAATTTATATTCAACATCATTAATTATTACGGATAATAATATATCATCTTTAGCTAAAATATTTAAAAAAGGAGAAAGATTATTTACTGCATAAATTAAAATACCTTGATTAGGAAATTTATTTGTTTTATATACACTTTCTTTTAATATAAAAGGGAAAGTAGAAGGAGTATAATATTCTAAACCAATAAAATATTTTGTTATAAACCGTTTAGTTGATGAATTTTCAATAGCTAAATTTTTAAGAACAGATAATGTTCTATTTAATACTGATAAATTTGAACCACCGCCTAATGTTTCATAATTTGTAAAACCAAATGTAAATATACCTATAATTTCTCCTTTATAATTTAATATAGGACTACCAGAATTACCTCCAATTCCAGGTGTATCAATAAATAAACTTTCTGGAACTTGATATCCCTCATTATCGTAATATTGAGCATCTCTTATAACACCATTCGCATATGATTTATTATCAACGCCTCCAGGATTACCACATAATATACAAGTATCACCTGTATTTGGATTGACTGATGATAATTTTAATGGATAAGAAGAATAGTTAGTAAAATCAATATTTGTTCTAATTAAAGCAATATCTCCAATACCATCCCAATAAATATTATTTACATCTATAAATTCAAAATTACTAGTTATTGGATTAGTTATAACAAATTGTGTAACTACTATATTATTTTCCATAACACAGTGTGCAGCTGTCATAAATAATCCATATTGTAAATCTGTGGAATCTAATGTAATAAATGAACCACTACAAGAGTAATAATTTATATTCAATTGAATATTTACAGAAGAACAACCATTTTTAATTATATCAAAAATATTATTTTGTTCTTGTAACTTAGTATTGATAATATCTATAAAATTTTTATCATCTAAATTTATTCCAGTTGGACCAGTTGGACCCATATGACCTGTTAAACCTGTAGGACCTGTATTACCTAATGGTCCTGTAAAACCTGTTGGACCAGTCGGACCTGTTCTACCAGTTGGACCAGTTCTACCAGTTGGACCAGTTCTACCAGTTGGACCAGTTGGACCAGTTCTACCAGTTGGACCTGTTCTACCAGTTGGACCAGTTGGACCAGTTCTACCAGTTGGACCAGTTCTACCAGTTGGACCAGTTCTACCAGTTGGACCAATTGGACCAGTTCTACCAGTTGGACCAGTTATACCTGTTGGACCAGATCTACTAAGTAATTCTACAAAGTTTTTATCATCTATTTTTTCAGTTGGACCTATTAAATTTTTAAATTCTTTTTTT
>JACCED010460566.1_pt1 | contig 13301 bp, 11 predicted proteins | sample 7455021 | NCBI WGS metagenome assembly JACCED01 (sample SAMN15323456, study PRJNA562643) | freshwater metagenome | isolation source: river surface water | place: USA:Blue River Watershed | collected 2017-08-19 | reverse complement strand
CAGGCAACAGCGGGCCAAAAATTTCCTCTGACATCAATCGACTGTCCGCAGGCAATTGATCCAGCAAAGTGGGCTGGACGAAACACGCGTCCTCTGCGACGCCACCGCCCAACAGCACGCGTGCGCCCCGTGCCTGCGCGTCCTCCAGCAAGGCTTTCACGCGTGCCTTGTGCCTTGCATTCACCATGTGTGCAAGGTGCGGGCTGGCTTGTTGCTCAGCCAAGCTCTTGCCATAGGCTTTCTTGAGGACCTCAATGCAACATGCCGTCCAAGTATCTTTGACACTTTCGTGCACATAGACATGGTCAGGGGCAATGCATGTTTGGCCGGCATTGGTGAACTTGGCCCAAAGAATGTTGGACGCAGCCAATTGCAGGTTGGCGCTGGCGTCCACAATGACTGGGCTCTTACCTCCGAGCTCCAAAGTCACACTGGACAAATGGCGTGCCGCCGCCGCCATGACCTGCTTGCCCACGGCCGGGCTGCCGGTGAAAAACACATGGTCGAAAGGAAGCGCTTGCAGGCCCTGCGCCACTTGGGCATCGCCTTGCACAACAGCCACCTCGTCTTCCGTGAAAACTTCGCGGACCACTTGGGCCATCAGGCCAGAGAGGTGGGGCGTCAGTTCTGAAGGCTTGATCACCACGGTATTGCCTGCGGCAATGGCCGACACCAAAGGGCCCAAGGTCAGGTTCACCGGGTAATTGAAAGGCCCCAAGATGAGACAACGCCCGCGCGGAATGTATTGCACACTGCTGCGCGTTCCCAGGGTCATCCAGGTCGGCCAGACACGCGTGGGCCTCATCCATTTTTTCAGGTGCCGGATGGCATGGTTGGCCTCGATGCAAATGGGCAGGATCTCGCCCAAGTCGACCTCGCCGGGCGGTTTGCGAAAGTCTGCATAGGCGGCTCGGTACCAATCCTCGGTATGGTCAATCACGGCATCGCGCAGCTTGCGAATTTTGGCAATGCGTTCTTGCGCCGTAGAACACCGAAGACGAAGCGCTGTCGCCGCTTGACCCTCAAAAATCTCTTGGATTCGCGTCATGGCTGCGCATCGCCCTCAGCATAAATCTTGCCACCGAATTTCAAGGCGCTGTGCTCACGCCGGGACTGGAACAGGGGGTAAAACATTTGGTGGTACCAGTGCTCCTGGCCAAACAGCTGGTCATCGATCAAGCCCACTTTCTCGGGATATTGGCGGGTGATGTGGGCGCTGCCAAAAATCAGGTCCCAAATGAACAGCAGGTTGCCAAAATTTCCCTTGTAATGGCCAATGCCATCGGCATTGGTGATGGCGTGATGTGCCCAATGGGTGGCCGGAGTCGAGATGGTTCGCTCCAGCACCCACATGAGCGGGCGCAGCGCCGGAATTCGGTACAGCGCCTCATCCCAACGCCATGCGCAATGCGCGCCCAGAATCACAAAGAGTTTGACCACCACATACAGGGCATAGACCAGTCCGCCCACGCCCAAATACAACAGCGAACCGGCAAGCCACAGCCCCGGCATCATCAGGTAATAGAAAAAGTTGTTTCTGAAAGTGACACGGATGCTCATGTACTCGGCAGAGTGATGGGCGCGGTGCAAAGGCCACAGCAGTGGCGAATGCGACAGGCGATGCCACCAGTATTGCGTCAGGTCATCCACCACAATCAGCAAGCCCACCATGGCCCACCATGGCAAATCCGCCAGCACGCCCTTGTACTGCGGCGCCAGCCAATGGCCCAGCTTGTTGGTCACCAGCAAGGCCAGGGGCTGCGTGATGGCCAGCAGGCTCAAAAACATCAGCAACTCCAACTTGGTGTCGTTGGCGGTGGCATGGACGGTGCGCTGATAGCGGCGCGTGACCCACTCCATGGTGGCAAAACCCACGATCAGGCAGACCACCAAGGCGTTTTGTATTTGAGCGGCATTCACAGCGTGTCTCCTTGGCTGTTAATTTGAAAATTAATCTGATGTGACAACTCTAAGGTTGCTTAATTGGCGGTTAACGATTAAATTTTGATGGCAGTCCCTTCCCGCCACCAGAGTCCAACATGCCAATAATTGATCCATTGGTGCCACAAGATCTGCCTGCAGAGTGGTTTTTGCCCACCGTCCACTCGGTGTATTTTCAGATCTTCTCCAACATGTTGTCCCTGCCTTTGTCGGCATCGCAACGTGACAGCCTGTCACAACCCCGCCTGTTGCCGCTGCTGGATTACCTGCCTATTTTTGACGTCACCCATGCCGTGCAACGCCCCCAAGACGGGCAGACGCTGGGCCTTCAACTGTCGATGGCCGCGCATGGCCCTATGGGCCTGGCCGCGATGACCAGCCGCTCCATTGGACACGCCATGGAAACCATTGCCAAGTATGCGCACATTCGCAATCGGCTGTTTGACTTCCAGTGCGACCGTGCCGATGGCAAGGTACGCCTCTTGATGCATCCGCGCATTCCCCTGGGGCTCTACAGTGGCTTCATTGAAAACGCCACTGTATTTGCCAAGTTCAGCATTCTGCGTGCCATCGCTCACCCGCTGGATTGGCAACAAGGAGAGATACTGCTCCCCTGGGGCAGCGGTGCAAGCACGGGCCCTGCAAGCGACAACTTGAGGCGCCTGCCGGGCGCACCGGCATTGGGCTTTCAGTTTCCGCAAGACGTGGCAGATCGGCCTTCGGCTTTGTCAGACCCGGAATTGCACCGGCACATCTGTTTGGCGGGCGACGAGGAGCTGGCCCGCCTGCAAGGCAGCATCAGCGCCAAGGTCCGCCATTTTTTGCATTCACAGCAGCCGAAATGGCCATCCGTGGACAAAGTGGCCGATGCCTTGTCGATGTCGCGTCGCACTTTGCTGCGAAAACTGGAAACCGAAAAAATCAGCTACCAGCAACTTCTGGACGAAGCCCGCAATGAGTTGGCCTGTTGGTACCTTCGGCAGTCCAACTTGCCCTTGAGCCACATCGCCGAGAAGATGGGCTTCAGCGATCAGACAAATTTCAGCCGCAGCTTCAAGCGCTGGAAAGGCGACACACCCAACCGTTACAGGCAGCAGTTTTCGTTTTCCACAAAACCTTAGCGCCAGCGCTCAAGCAAGGCGATGAAGCCTTGCCGATACCCGCAGGCCTTAATCGATCTTGATACTGGCAGCCCGAATCACAGAACGCCAACGCTCGGCATCTTCGCGCATCCACTTTTCCATCTCTTCGGGTGAGTTCGCCACAGGGTCAGCGCCTGCTTCGCTGAACTTGCGGACCATTTCAGGGGTTTTCAAGATGTCGGACACCATCTGCGACACTTTGCGCGTGATGGCCATTGGCGTTCGCGGTGGCGCCACCATGCCAAACCAAGTCACAGCCACCACGCCTGGCACCGACTCATCCAAGGCGGGCAGCGCGGGGTAAGCGGGCAGGCGCTTGGGACTGGTCACGGCCAGAACACGCAATTTGCCATTGCGCACATGGCCCATGCCTGCGGCGACGTTGCCAAACATCACCTGCACATGGCCGGCCAGCAAGTCGGCCACCGCAGGCGCATCTCCTTTGTAAGGGACATGCTGAATTTTGAAACCCGTCTTCAGCTTGAACAGTTCTGCCGTCAAATGGGCCGTCGAGCCATTGCCTTGTGAGGCATAGCTGAGCTTGTCGGGGTTGGCCTTCACATAGGCCAGAAACTCCTGCAAAGTGTTCACAGGCAAGGATGGGTGCACAAACAACGCGTTGGGCACCGTGGCAATCACCGTGATGGGAGCGAACTTGCTCGGGTCGTGGTTAAGTTTGGGATAGAGGCTGGGGTTGACTGTCAACGAAGGTGGCGGCGCGGCCAGCCAGATGTAGCCATCAGGCTCTGCGTTGTAGACAAACTCGGCGCCAATATTGCCCGCGGCACCAGGACGGTTTTCAACAACCACGGGTTGAGCCAGTCGCTGTGCCAAGGCCTCGGAAAGCATGCGCGGCAAGATGTCCGCCGTTCCGCCAGCAGGGTTAGGGACAATCACGCGAATGGGCCGCGTCGGCCAATCCTGGGCCTGTGTGAGCCAGGGCATCAACAGCAGGGAGCCCACCAGACTCATGATGGCGAGCTTACGTTTGTTCGCAGTTGTTGTCACACGCTTCTCCTTAAATTGGAATGACCATGAGGGTTTCGACGGCGCGCGAGTCGTAAACCATGCGCCGCTCGGCAAAACGCGGTTCCGTGCCCTGAAGATCAATCAGGTCATGGCTTTCACCGCTGGCAAACAGCATGCTGTCGCCCATCAACTCCAGCGTGCGCACCACCACAAAACTGGAGCGCACCTGCAACAAGCCGGCCTCAGTCTGCCCGATCACCTGGATGGCGCTGATCACATGTCGGTAGCTTTGGGGCTGGTAAATGTTGGCCAGTCGCATCGACTTGATGCGGTCCCGCAGTTGTGCCGCGCTGCGGGCATCGATGATGGCCATAGGCAGGCCGCGATCGTGGTTGAAGCGTGAGGTCACCGTGTAGCGCCCCTCGGGCAGCATCAAGCCTGCGATCGCTTCAACCCGGTTTTGGTCGATGGCGTGCGACCACTCTGCCAGCAGGTAAGACACGGCATCGACATGCTGGCGATGCAAGGCCAGGCGCTCGGCCAGGGACAGTTCAGAAGTGGAATGGGAAGCCTTCATTGTCACAGCCCCATGTACTGACGGTAGTTGTGCCAAAAATTGCGGATCGCCCGCTCGGAGAGTTTGCTTGAGCCGCCGCTTTCCAGTGTCTTGCCCCCATCTCGATGAACGAGGCGCCCTCTTCGCCATCGGCAAAGGCGCGCTGCATCATTTCGCACACGGCGGCATCTTCCACCGAGACCATGCCCGCTGAGCCCACCAAGTTGATTTGCGTCAGGCGCATGCGGGTGGTCTCTTCGTCATCGTCTTCGAAGCCAAAATAAGTCCAGACCAGGTCCGACTGGTTCACGCCCCGCGGTATGAGCTGGCGAGTGGCCAGGCTGTTGGCAATTTGGTGCAACACAAAAGACGGGCAGGTGTTGAGAATTTGCACACTCACGCCATCACCGTATTCATCTTTCCATTTCAGGATGCCCGGGTCTTCCAGGGTCAATTGGTCGTTGTGCGAGCGCAATTCGCTGGAGGCTTTTTCGTAATCGGCGGATTTCTTTTCCGTACCGGCCTTGGTATAGAAATACACATGGCGTCCAGCAGCATCGAGCACCATGGCGGACTCTTGCGACTGGCGCGACAAGCCAAAGGTGCCATAAAAGGTGTGCAAGATGTTGGCGTGGTAAGAGTCACGCGGGTTCTCGTGGTAGGTTTTCCAATTGGCATGGATGCGTTGGGTGTCATAGCCCAGCACTTTCAGGGGGCGGGTCAAGACGCGGCGAATGCCTTGCGCCACGTCGCCCAACCAGGCGTCCAAGGGTTCGACATCTTCAGAGAAGGTGGCAAACACCAGTCCGCACAGCGTGTCCACCCGCAGCTTGCGCAAGCCGTGCTGGGATTTGTCGAAATCTTTGGGCAAGCCACCCTCACCCCGCAAACCCTGGCTGAACGCCGCATTGCTCAGATCGCCCTTGAGGGTAAAAGACCAGGCGTGGTAAACGCAGTAGAGGCGCTTGGCAGAGCCAAAAGGCTCTCGGCACACCATGTTGCTACGGTGCGCGCAACGGTTGACCATCGCATGCAAACTGCCATCTTCTGCACGCGTCATCACCACGGGGGTGTCACCGATGAAGGTGGTTTTGTAATCCCCTGGGTTGGGCACCTCGGCCTCCAGGCCGACATAGTTCCAGACCGGACCGCGAAAAATTCGGGCTTGCTCCTGAATGTAAATCTCGGGGTCCGTGTAGGCCCAATAGGGCGCACGGGTGTAACCCTCTTCGGGCCAGGTGCGGGGCTGCCCCGTCAGACGCGAAATCGATACGATGTGCTCGGCATTGCACGACATGGGCGATATCTCCGGTTGTCTTGGCGGGATTGTGCAGCAACCCCCGCGCTGGCGAAAGCGCCAGCGACCCGCGGGTGACACACCCTGCCCTTGACGCGCCGGGGGGCGAAGCATTCTTTGCTTGAAAAGGAGATAATGATTTTTTTGACTTCAAGACCGCCATGCCCACCATTTCCTATGGCCTTCAAGGCAAAGTCTGCTTGATCACCGGCGCCGCCCAGGGCATTGGCGAAGCCTGTGCCCGCTTGTTTGCCCAGGAAGGCGCCCAGGTTGTGCTGGTGGACGTGCAGCAAACCCCTGGCGAGCGCCTTGCAGCAGAACTGCGCGCAAAGGGCCAAGACGCCCATTTCTATGCCTGTGACATTGGCGACAAAACAAAGGTCGACGAACTGGTTCGCCAAGTGACCGCCACTTTCCAGCGCGTGGATGTCTTGGTCAGCAATGCAGGCATCTTCAGAGCCTCGCCTTTTTTGGAAATTTCGGAAGACGATTTTGATGCGGTGCTGCGCGTCAACTTGCGCGGGGCCTTCCTGATCGGACAAGCCGTGGCCCGCAGCATGAAGGCCACTGGCGGTGGCGCCATCGTGCACATGAGCTCGGTCAATGCGGTGGTGGCCATTCCCGAAATCGCCACCTACAACATCAGCAAGGGCGGCTTGAACCAACTTACGCGCGCCATGGCCCTGGCCCTGGCCGATGATGGCATTCGCGTCAACGCCGTCGCCCCAGGCACCATTGCCACCGAGCTGGCGCGTCAGGCCGTGTTGACCAACGAGGCCTCACGCCACAAGATTCTCAGCCGCACGCCGCTGAAACGACTCGGCGACCCGGCTGAAGTCGCCCAAGTGGTGGCTTTCCTGGCAAGCGATGCCTCTAGCTACATCACGGGCGAGGTCATCACAGTGGATGGCGGCCGCATGGCCTTGAACTACACGGTGTCGGTGTAACGTCTTTTCAGCCCTCAGGCTTGGACTTTGTACACAAGCTCCGCCGCAATCAAATCGAGCGAGGCGAAACCCACCGACTTGAACACGGTGATGTCTTGGGCACCACGCCGCCCATGGCCTTTGGGCTGAGCGGCCAGCTCGGCCAATTCGGCCTGAATGGCGGTGGGCGCCATGAGGCCCTGTTGAATCGCTTGAAACACCTCTCCCCCCTTTTCAAGCACTGCACTTCGGCTGTCCGCGAAGACTTGGGCCTGGGCCATCAGGGCGGGTTCGGCCTCTGCCATCTGCGCGGTGAATGCGCCGATCAAGCCCAAATGTGTTCCCGGCCGCACCCAGGCCGCGCGAATGAAAGGCTCGGTGGCCGTGGTGGCGGCCGCCACCACATCGGCTTGTGCCAAAGTTTGCTCCAGGTCTGTTGCCACCGATGCAGCGATGCCGTGTCGTTGCAACTGAGCGACCACCGCTTGCGCTTTGCTGGGCTGGCGTCCCCAAATCAAGACGTTTTCAAAGGGCATCGCAGCGACATGCGCTTGAGCCAGCGGCACACTCAAGGCGCCCGTTCCCAGAACCGCCAATGTCCTGCTGTTGCGGCGTGCCAGTTGGCGTGCCGCCAACGCTGCCGCAGCCGCAGTGCGCCGCAAAGTCAGCGCCGTGCCATCCAACACCGCCACCGGATGGCCGTTGTCACATGAGATCAAAACGTAAACCCCTGAAACCGCCGATTCCCCCTTGGCATTGTTACCGGGCCAGACCGACACCAGCTTCACGCCCATCAACCGATGGGGCCGCCAAGCCGGCATGATCAGCACACAGCTTGCGTCATGGTTGGGCGTCAGGTGGCTGCGCGGCGGCGCCTCAATGGCTTGCTGCAAGCCTTGCGCCAGCGCCTCGACCAACAACGGGTAAGGCAAAGCCTTTTCAACAGCCCTTGAATCAAAATGGTGCATGGCCTAGCTTGAAGAGTTTCAGGTAGTATAGATTTGCATGCAACAACGCAGACTTTATGCAAACTGATGTCTTGATCGTTGGCGGAGCCGTCGTGGGCAGTGCCACGGCTTTTTTCCTGGCCTCACAACCGAGTTTCAAGGGGAAAATTCTTGTTGTCGAACAAGACCCCACCTACGAGAAATCGGCAACAGCCTTGTCAGCGGCTTCCATTCGGCACCAATTTTCCACCCCTGAAAACATTCGCCTCTCGCAATTTGGAAGCAGCTTCTTGAAGTCTGTTGAGCAGCACCTTGGCGTTGACGGTGAGGTGCCCGCCATTGGCTTCAAAGAGCGCGGGTACCTTTTTTTGGCAACGGCCCAGGGCCTGGAGATTCTGCAAGCCAATCACCTGACCCAGCGCGCCGAAAATGTGGACGTCAGCTTGCTGACGCCTGCGCAATTGCAATCGCGATTTCCTTGGCTCAATGTGAAGGATTTGTCCGCCGGCTCTTTGGGCAACTCCGGCGAAGGTTGGCTCGATGCCTACGCTTTGATGCAAGGCTTTCGGCGCAAAGCCCAATCACTGGGGGTGCAATACCGACAAGCCCGCGTGGAAGCACTGCACCGCGAGGGGCGGCGCGTGACTTCGGCGCGGTTGTCGACAGGCGAACTGATCACGTGCGGCACCGTGATCAATGCGGCTGGCACGGGCGCCACTGCCCTGGCCCAGAGCGCGGGGATTTCACTTCCGGTACAGGCGCGCAAACGCAGCATTTTTTTCTTCACCAGCAGCGCACGCTTGGATGCCTGCCCCATGGTCATTGATCCCTCGGGCGCTTATTTCCGCCCTGAAGGAGAGGGTTACCTCTGCGGCATTGCGCCCAGCCCCGAGCAAGACCCAGAGTGCCATGATTTTGAAGTGCAGCACAGCCTTTTCGAAGAAGTGCTGTGGCCTATTTTGGCGGCCCGCGTGCCAGGATTTGAGGCGCTGCGGCTGCAGCGCAGTTGGGCAGGCCACTACGACATGAACCTGCTGGACCACAACGCGATTTTGGGTGCGCATCCCGATGTCGATAATTTTTTATTTGCCAATGGCTTTAGTGGCCATGGTCTGCAACAGTCACCTGCAGTGGGTCGGGCACTGTCTGAATTGGTGACCTTTGGAGAATTTCGAACACTTCAACTAGATGCTTTGGGCTGGAGACGCGTGCTCGACGCACGCCCTCTGCGCGAAATGAACGTTGTTTAGGATTTTGAAGTGAAGCACAGTGAAACCATGTGCAGGCGCTGAGACGGAGGTTACGAAGATTCCTGATCAGGTGCGAGCTGGTTGAGCTTCTGATTGACCAAATCAATGTTCTCGCGCAGGATGGAAATACATGTCTTGAGTTTGTAGCTGTATTGCTCTGTCGCTACCGCATCGATATTTTGAGTGCGTCGTTGCGAAGTTTCATTTTCGTATCGCAAGTGAACCCCTATGCTGGAAAAATCAACTATTCTTTTGCGATGGATGATCGGAGGTATGCGGATGCGCGGAGACTTGCGCAGCGATTCTGGAATCCCAAAAGTACGCGATAGCGCATCTTCCATCGTCGACCACCAGCGACCGAGCATGGCACCTGTCATTGAAGGCGATGTATCAACTTGCGCAAGAGCGGTGTCGTGTGTAATCTGAATCGAGTTTTTCGACCGACGTGATGCAGGGATGATCTGGACATTTGTGGTTGCGTGATCTCTTGCCGATATTTTTTCGTAATGACCTGAGCTTGCATCCTGGGAAACCGGTGCGCGCCGAGATGTACCTGAGCCATCTTTGGGAATTTGGACCTGATGATTTACCAATTGAGTCACTTCACCACCGGCACAGCCCTGTCTGATTTCCCGGTCCCAATGGATTCCCTCTTCAGCCATGGTCATTTTGATTGAATGGGGTGGCGTCAGCAGCGTATGGTGTTTTTCTCGTACTGCGAGCAGGTGGGCAGGTAATTGATGCCGCAAATCATCGGTGAAAGGCTGAACCGATTTGATCGCCAGTGCATGAAAGCAAAGATGGTGCAACTCATCGTGAATGTTCCAAGTTTGCCGAAATTGCGACAGCAATTTTTTCTTTTCCGTCAGAAGCACGCCGTTGTGTAGTGCCAACTGAATGATGTTGGTGAAAATGAACAGCTTTTGTTCGTGCGTGATGACATCAGTTGCATGCGCCAAAAAATCATCCAGAGCACAAGCTTTGAGATACCGAACTGCATGCGCTTGCAAACCAGGATAAGCCTGCAAAGCATGCTGAAAGACATCTGCATGGCCGGGTTCAATTTTTCCGCTAACAACCATGGTCAACAACATGCTCACTCCGAACACCATATGCGGCGTCAGATCCGAAAGGCTGAGAGCGGCTCCGTCAAAATGTCCTAGGACAAGATGGTTTTTTTTAATATCTAAAACTTTCTCGAACATGGAGAATTCGGAGCTTGAAACGTCATACGCATCCATCACCTTTGATAGCAGCCGCGTCTCATGGCTATCTTCTTTGGCGTCATTTGAAATCAGGTCGAACAGATTAGTAAAGATGAAATATTTCTCCCGCTCCGCCAGCAAGGCTGGCGACTCCGATAAAAAAATATCCAGCGATCTAGACTGCACATAATTGACTGCGTGCAGCAAAGTGAGATCACCCCCTCTGAGCATGGATGGCAAAATTTTTACCTCCCGGCGATCAAGACGCCCAGAGGCCGCCAGCATCCACAACATACTCACTGCGTGTGTCATGGCAGGCGTCAACCCATTCACTTGTTCAGGACGCAAGCTGGAGAGCCGCAAGCGGGTGCGCAGCTCTTCAAAAAAACCAAGGAAAGATCGGTCAGTAAAAACCATGCGCAACCATAGCGCTGACTTCTTTCTGACAGGGTTACATCCTTGTCATTTTGTTCTCAATGACAAAGATGTCATGATGCTTGGGGCGTGAATTGCAGTGGCACTTCCAAGGCCACGGACACCGTGTCGTAGGAGGTGACCATAGATAGCTGGCCTTCATGCAATTTGGCGATCTCCATGGCCAGGCTCAATCCGAGGCCTTGCCCATCAATCTTGCGAGAATGGGCCGAGTTGCCTCGGTAAAAGCGATCAAATGCGCGCTTGTTCAGGTCAGTCGGAATTTCACCAGAACTGTTGGAAATGGTAAGTGTCATCCGTCCTTCGCGGCAGCGAAGATCCATGTGAATCCAGCCTGAAGGTATGTTGTATTTGATGGCATTGGCGAATAAATTGTGAATCAATTGCCGGGCCAAGCCAACATCGCACAACCAGACAACATCGGCTTGCAATGAGCTGGTAACTTTGAGATTATGGGGATAAGGGTCTCCATCTTCGATCAAGAGCGCCAAGAACTCGCTGATTTCAAAAGAGGAAAGAGCGAGCACCATGCTTTGGCCATCGGCACGCGACAGCAAAAGCAATTTTTCAGTGATGTCAATCAGCCGCTCCACTTCCTCACTGATCATATTGACGCGTACATGAGACTTGGAGCCCACGGGCAACTCATGGTTCATCTGTTCTGCATTGCCCCGCAAGATGGTCAGGGGTGTTCGCAACTCATGCGCGGCATCGGCCGCAAATCGGCGAGCCTTGGCAAAGCTGTCATGCAAGCGAACCCTTAAGTCCTCAAACACGAGGACCAGTTTATCTAATTCTTTGTAAGGGGCGTTCAGTTGACTGGCCTGGCCCAGGTTGTTAGAAGTCATGCGCGAAAGCGTTTTTTCCAACTGTTCGATAGGACGCATGAATACATTCATCAAATACAGCGTCAAGAAAATCAGCATGGTCAATACAACGGGCAAGACGAATACCAAATTACGGTCTCGCAATGACCATAACTGTTTGATCAGACCATCTATCGTCTGCTCGTTGACCAGCAAAACCGCACCGCCTGTCGCATTACCCCGGCGCACACCCCACCAACGGATGCCATTTTCATTAAAACTCGCCAGCAGAATTTCGCCATTTTTGACGCTCTTGGCCTGCAACCATGTGTCAGTTGCCTGTAAAGCCTTGGCACACAGACCCAAGGAGTTTCGTCCTTCCCGCAGCGTGGAGGCGTTGCAATGCTCAACCAGCTCGAAAAAACTGTTGGTCAAACTGCCTGGTTGGATCTTTCGTTGACAAGCCAGAAAACGATCTGTGTCACCAATATCGTTCTCACATTGAAGCAGCGCCGAACCCATTTCTTCTTGAAGACGCTCAGTCATCTGGTCCTGCAAGAAATTTTGCGCAATCAGTCGGTTGGCGTAAATGATGACAATGGTAATCAAGATCACGCGGATAAAAATGTGCAAACGAAATGAGCGCTTCATGACGGTGTTTCTGTTTTAAGGCGATAGCCTATACCGCGCACGGACTCAATAGGAGAATCGTGGATGTGGTCTTTGCGCATCAGTTTGCGCTTGATGCGCTGGATGCAAACATCAACCACATTGGTGTGAGGATCGAAGTGGATGTCCCATACATGCTGCAAGATCTGTTTTCGGGTGAAGATTTGCCCCGGCGAACGCATCAGATACTCAAGCAAGGTGAACTCCCTTTGGCTCAATACCGCTGTCACATCGTGCCAATGGGCTTTGCGGTTCACCACATCCAGACTCAGATGGTCCACGATGATTTCCAAGGCCGGGTCCTCTGCGTTGCGGCGTTTGTTCAACACCTTGATTCGTGCGACCAACTCCTCCACAAAAAAAGGCTTGGGAAGATAGTCATCTGCACCAATTTCAAAACCATGCAGGCGATCCGAGAGATCTGATTTTGCACTGAGAATGATCACAGGGGTAACATCGCCGGCCTGTCGCAGGTTCTTTAAGACCTCAAAGCCATCCAACTTTGGGAGCATGACATCCATGACGACCAAATCATAGGCCTGGGCCGACAAAGCGTTTTGAGCCGCCAAACCGTCCTCCACATGCTCCACATGAAATCCTGCCGAACTCAAGCCTCGCACAACAAATTCGGCGATTTTGATTTCATCTTCAACCAGCAAGAGATTCATGATGGTGTTACCCGCCTTTATTTTCCCTTTCTTTCAACCAGGAGGATTGCTTTTAAATGACAAATTCGTCATTTTTGAAATTTTCCACAAGACCAACTATGACAGAGTCAACGCCTGTAAACCAAGGTCCGTACAAAAAAACACCGTCAGCACTTTCGCACTGACGTGTAGATATGGTGGAGGAGTTTGCATCATAACGAACCCTCATTCCGTAGTCATGGGAAGCCCGTAGCTCAGCCTGCGGTTCATGAGAGGTTCGTGGTGCTTGGTAGCCACTACCCGGACTTACTCACACGCCTCGTTTTTTCCTCATCAACCCTCCCCCGTCATTTGGGTCAGCACACGCATGCCAACACGACGGCGTGCCAGCTCATCTTTATCAACTTCGTTGACAGTGAGAGTTGGTGATGGATGTTTAGGTAGCGGTCCAGCCGCGCGCAATCGGAGCAGTGCTACGGCTAACAAATCAACGATTTCTTGCTGAGGAGTT
>JACCED011972306.1_pt1 | contig 13303 bp, 3 predicted proteins | sample 7455021 | NCBI WGS metagenome assembly JACCED01 (sample SAMN15323456, study PRJNA562643) | freshwater metagenome | isolation source: river surface water | place: USA:Blue River Watershed | collected 2017-08-19 | reverse complement strand
TCGCCCTCACCCCGCAGCGGGCGGCGGGCGGCCAGGGCCGCATCGACATCCGCGACCTGGGCTTTCGGTACTCCGACCACCACCCCTGGCTGTACCGCCATCTGAGCGTGGTCATCTCCGAGGGCCGGCTCACCGTGCTCATGGGCCCCAGCGGCTGCGGCAAAAGCACGCTGGCCAAGCTGATGCAGGGCTTCTACTGGCCGCAAGAGGGGCAGATCACGCTGGACGGGCGTGACATCCGCCAACTGGCCGCCAACGAACTACGGGCCACCTTCGGCGTGGTGCCGCAGGAGACGGTGCTGTTCTCCGGCACGGTCTACGACAACCTGGTCATGGCCCACCCGCACGCCCAGTTCGACGACGTGATGGCCGCGTGTCATGCGGCCGAGATCCACGCGGTGATCGAGAGCCTGCCGCAGGGCTATCAAACCGAAATTGGCGAGCGCGGCACCGGCCTATCGGGTGGGCAGCGCCAACGCATCGCCATCGCCCGCGCCCTGCTCAAACGCCCCCGGGTGCTGATCTTCGACGAGGCAATTTCGAACCTGGATCAGCAAACCGCCGAACTCTTCGCCCAGACGATTAACCGGCTCAAGGGGAAGGTGACGATGATTTTTATTACCCACCAGATACCTAAAGGGTTGGCGGTGGATGAGGTGGTGGATATGGGGCAGGCGACCACACAGAAACGTTTGGCAAAGGAGGATGCATGAGGATTGAAAGGGGAATGCCATTTTCGGCATACATGACAGCTTTTTTAAAGGAGGCAGATGGACGAATGTGGGCCTTTGTCTCTTTCGCAGATTTGCTTGTGCTTATTGACGTATTGGCAGGCACGCAATTTTCCCCAATTAGAGAGCAGGCCGACTTTGGAAAAGCCATTGTTTTGTTAGCTTTTTCGCCGTTACTTTTGTTTTTAACCATCGCCGTGCTTCAACAGTTGCCGCTTTCCTCAAGAAGATTTTCCTCTTGGATGCGTGCGCTAGTTTGTTTGGGCGTTTTTCTAATTCTAAATTTCTGAGGGAATCGCGATGAGTGTTCTGCAAAACCTTGTGCATCTCACTGAAGGGATCGAGGGACTAAATGGTATTCATGAGGGAATTCAAAATTTGGTCGAAGCTAATGGCGCGTTAGAGACTAGCGCCGCCGCATCGCAGCTTGCTGCTGAACTGGCAATTACCGCAGCGGTAACAGCGACCGTCCGCACTTCAATGTCTGCCCTTAGATTAGGCCTCGCAGTCTCCGGCCAAATGTGGAAATGGGAGGCGTTGTCTTGGGCTGCAGGAGCAACCAGCGGACTAACCGCCGGCGCTATTATTGATTGGGTAAATAAGCAGCATCCGGGAAGCAAGCTATTCGATCTATTGGAAGAAAATGAATTTGACTGGGGCGGCTCAGAAAAAACCATCGCAGACATCAAGAAAAAAACCCAAGTCGCCTCCGCCTACGCCTCCCCCATCCTTCTTGACCTCGACGGCGATGGCGTGATCCGCACCCTCGGGCTGTCGGCCGGGGTGTATTTCGACCACGCAGCCGACGGTTTTGCTGAGCGCACAGGGTGGGTCGCCCCGGGCGACGGGCTGCTCGTTTGGGACCGCAACGCCAACAGCACGATCGACAGCGGGCGCGAGCTGTTCGGCTCGGAAACCTTGCAAGCCAATGGCCTGCGCGCTGTGAACGGCTTCGAGGCGCTCAAGGCCTTCGACGTCAACGGCGATGGCGTCATCGACGCATCTGACCCCGTGTTTACCCAACTGCGCGTATGGGTCGACCCCAATACAGACGGGCGCAGCGCAGCCGGCGAGCTGCTCACCCTGGACGAGGCGGGGGTCCGCAGCATCCAAATCCTGTACGTCAACATGTTTTCCACCGACGCGCAAGGCAATGCGCATCGGCAGGTGAGCCGCTACACCACCACAAGCGGACAGATCCGCACCGCCACCGACGTGTGGTTCACCGCAGACATGACCGACACCCTCCCCGCCGAGTGGGTGGATGTGCCCGAGGCCATCGCCTCACTGCCCGACGCCCAGGGCTACGGCAAGGTGCGTGATCTGCATCAGGCCATGGCCCAGGATGCGTCCGGCCAACTCTCGGCGTTGGTCTCCGCTTTCACCCAGGCAGATACGGTGAGCGACCGCATGGCGCTGGTGCGCCAGATCGTGTACCGGTGGACCGGCGTGCAGGACATCGACCCGACCAGCCGCACCAACGCAGGCTGGGGCAATGCGATCGGCGATGCGCGCAAGCTCGAAGCCCTGGAGGAGTTTCTGGGCGAGGAATGGCGGCAATACAGCTGGGGCGCCAACCCAGGCCGCGACGCGTCGCGCGCACTGAGAGAGGCCTATGACGACCTGGAAGCGCTGGTCTACGGCCAGCTCATGTCGCAAAGCCACCTAAAGGGCTTTTACCAAAGCATTTCCTATCAGTGGGATGCCGAAACCGAAAGCATCGTGGGCGATCTCTCTGCTGTGGCGCAGACGCTTGCGACCCGGATCCAGAGCAACCGCGAAGCTGGGTTGACGGATCTGGGTGACTTTCTCCGCACGCTCAAAGGCATGGGGCTTTTGAACCGGCTGGATATGGACGGCTTAGGCGCTGCGCTATTGCCTCTAGGTGAGGACGTAGCGCAAACGATGAATGCGGCACTTGCAGGCTGGGTGATCAATTTCCCCACAGAAGGTGATGACGTTTTACGAGGCACTTTGATCGACGATCAAATCGCAGGACTTAGCGGCAACGACCGCCTGCTAGGGCGTGACGGCAACGACACACTCAATGGCGGCACAGGCAACGATTTGCTCGACGGCGGTAAAGGCAACGATGACTTGTACGGCGGCGATGGAGCGGACACTTACGTTTTCGGTAGGGGATCGGGCCACGATGTCGTACACGACACGTTCGAATCCAGAACCCAGCCCGATATCGTTCGCTTCTCGGGTCTAAACCCAGCGGACATTCAGGTGACGTTGGGTGCGCAGCGAAGTCTGGTTTTCCAGATTCGCGATACCGGCGAAACGCTCACGATACGCACCGACGGGAGCCAGGATCTCAGAAATGGCATCGGTCAATACGTGTTTGAAAGTGGGACCGTGTGGAGCCACGACGATGTCTCACGCGCCACTGTGATCGCGTCGACCGAGAAAGATGACGTGATTCACGGCTCATCGGCCGGGGACACGCTCACCGGCCAGGCAGGAAATGACACGCTAATTGGTAACCGTGGCGACGACACCCTCGACGGCGGAGAGGGTAACGACCGGTTAATCGGCAGCACGCTCTGGAATTGGTTTGAAGAGAACGGCAACTATTGGGCCGAGCCCACGACCACGCTGGACGTCTCCGCCATCGGCAACGACACCTACCTCTTTGGTCGTGGCGACGGTCAGGACACGGTGATCGACGGGGACTACACAGCAGGCAACACCGACACCCTGCGCTTCAAAGCGGGTGTGGCCCTCGCAGACGTCAAATTCACCCGTAGCGGAAACGATCTGGTTCTGGCCATTCGCGGCACTCCCGACCAGGTGACGCTCCAGCAGTATTTCGACGAAAGTTCGAATGGGACGACGGGCTACCACCTGATCGAGCGCATTGCCTTTGAAGATGGCACGGTGCTGTCATTTTTCGGTGTGAAAGCCCGCCTATTTGCCGGCAGCGAAGATGCAGAACTCATCATCGGCTCGCGGGCAGACGACGTTCTGACCGGCCAGGGCGGCGATGACGTGCTGCTTGGCGGTGCAGGCCAGGACATTCTGGATGGCGGTGCAGGTAACGATGTCCTGCGCGGCGGCGGGGTCATCGGCTGGGATGGACGGCCCTATGACGAGAGCGCAGAAGGCGATACCTATCGCTTTGGTCGGGGCGATGGAAACGATATCGTGATGGACGATTCGTGGATGACCGCTGAAACCGACCGCATCGAGCTCAAGGCCGGTTTACGGCCCTCCGATGTGCGGCTGGAGCAGAGACCCACGGTGAATGGCTGGCAGGTCAGCGACGATCTGAGGCTCACGATCCGCGACACCGGCGAGACGCTTACCGTCAAGAACCATTTCAATGAGAGCAATCGCCACGCGGTAGAAGTCATCGCCTTTTCTGATGGCACGCTGTGGGACCTGAATTCGATCAAATCCCGCACCTTGCTCGGTGAAGCAGGAGATGACAATTTGCGCGGTTTCAAAGACCGCGACGACCAGATCGAAGGCGGCGCCGGCAATGACACCCTGACCGGGCTGTCCGGCAACGACACGCTCGTAGGTGGCCCTGGCGGCGACACGCTCGAAGGTGGGGCCGGCGCGGATACCTACCGCTTCGGCTTGGGCGACGGTCAGGATGTGATCGATGAGGGCTATACCGCTGGCGTCGATACGATAGAACTCGCCCCTGGCCTGACGCCCACCGATATCACCGTGCGCTGGACTTTGCAGGGCGGCATGTCCGTCATGCTGCCCGATGCCAGCGCCCTAGTCGTGCGCGGACAAGCCGCGACCTGGGGCAACGAGCTGGGCATGGAGCAACTGCGCTTTGCCGACGGCACGGTGTGGGGTCGCGCCGAACTGGCTGCGCAAGCCCTTATTGGCTCTGCGGGAGACGATGCCATCGTGAGTAGCAACTCAGACGATACGCTCGACGGCGGAAGCGGCAACGACTACTTCGACAATCTGGGAGGTTTTGACACGTATCGCTTTGGTACAGGTGATGGTCAAGATACCCTCGAAGACTCTAATGGCCGCGTGCTGTTCAAGCCAGGTATCGGCCAGAACGACATCGCTTTTACCCGCGATAGAAACGACCTGGTAGCCACGATCACCGCTTCAGGCGATGCGATCCGCATCAAAGACTGGCTGAGCCGTCGGCAGCGTATAGGTTCGTTCGACTTCGACAATGGTGCCCGCCTGACTGCGAATGACGTGCTGTCCAAGCTCAGCCTCAGCGAAGACGAGGAAATCTTATTCGGCTCACCCGACGCTGACACGCTGATTGGCACCGAGAAGGACAGCACGCTCTACGGCCGCGAGGGTAACGATGTGCTCCTCGGCGGCGCGGGCAACGACTCTCTCTCGGGCGAAGCAGGCGATGACACGCTCGATGGCGGTGCAGGCCGTGACTGGCTGTATGGCGGCGAAGGCCAAAACACCTATATCGTCGCTCCCGGCATGGGCCTGGATACCGTCACGCTCGCATACCGTGAGCTCGCTAGCGATACCGTCGTCTTTGCGCCAGGCATACGCCCGCAGGATGTCTCGATTCAATTGGGAGATACGACTTGGCCGACTCAAGTGGGTGAGGTTGGATATTCCGAACTTGTGATCGGCATTGGCGGTAACGACGCCCTGAGCATTAGAAATATCGGCGGAGATGACTTAGGCCGCGGTGCGATCCAGCATTTCCGCTTCAACGACGGCACCGAATGGACGCTAGCGGACGTGATCGCCCGCGCCGATGGCGGGAAGATGGGCTGGCAGGTTCGCTGGGAAGAGACGAACACGGTCATCGGCAGCGAAGCAAACGATCGGATTCTCGACTTTACGAGCGAGTCGGCGACGGTACAGGCGCGTGGCAACGACGATTCCCTGACTCTTGGGGCTGGCGATCACCGCGTTTCAGCCGGCAGTGGTGACGATTTCGTCTTCTCTGGCGAAGGTGAGGATGTGGTTGCCGGAGAGCCTGGAAATGATGCGGTGTACACCGAAGCAGGTGACGATGTGGCCGTCTTCAACTATGGGGATGGCAACGACACGCTGTCGACTGAGAGTGGCACTGACACCTTGTCTTTCGGCGCCACGATCCAGCCGACCATGCTCTCGATCGTCTTGAACCGCAGCGGAAGCGTCGTGCTGCAAGTGGATGCAGGGGTGGGGGGCTCGATCAAGCTCGAAAATACGCGGATCTACGATCTGCCAAGCGATCTGGAACGCATTCAATTTATAGATGCTGAAGGCAAAGCGCGGATATTCAACTTCGCGGGCTGGCTGCAGGCCCGCGCGGGCGCCTTGATGGCGGCCCCTACCGGCACGCCTTTGCCCTTCGACGGCAGCGGCTTCGAACTGACGGGTACCGTGGCACCGGCAGGCGGGCTGGAGGCGGTGGCGTATGCGCAGTCTGGCGACCTATTCGCGACTCCCCAGCTTGCCAAGAACACCCCCACCGATAGCGATGACGTGCTTTATGGCACCCCCCATCACGACACGCTAGACGCAGGCGCAGGCGATGACATCGCACTCGGACTGGGAGGCGACGACGCCCTGCGCGGTGGTGATGGCAATGACCGGCTCGAGGGCGGAGACGGTGACGATGCCCTCGAAGGCAACGCTGGAAACGATGTGATCTACGGCGGTCGGGGCGTAGACCAACTCACGGGTGGCTCCGGCAACGACCAACTCTTCGGCGAATGGGGTGGTGACACCTATTTCTACCAACTCGGTCATGGTGAGGTAATCATCGATGACGATCACCGCGTCTTGAGCTGGGGCTATGGGGGTGAATTCGGGTGGCAGGGCAGCTTTGATGGCGCCATTGTCGATGACGCGCCCAACGTTCTGTCCTTCGGTCCGGGCATCCGTGCGCAAGACCTGCGCTACTCGCAGCAGGACGGCGATCTGGTGATCGAGTTCGCCCAGCAGCCTGGCGACCGGATGATTCTGCGGGGCTATGAGTCGGGCCGCGCCACTCAGACCCGATCCGTCGACATCATCCGCTTTGCCGATGGCACAGAAGTCGTGGCCAGGACCATCGATCCCAAGGGCAGTACTGAAGTAGCGGTTGATGAGGATGTTTGGCTCGACGGCACAGCGTATGCAGACACCCTGATCGGCGGCGATGGCGATGACACGCTCAACGGACAGGGCGGCTTGGACCGCCTGGTGGGTGGCATAGGCTCGGATACCTACCGTATTCACAAGCAACGGGGCGCTGCGCCGAGTGAAACCTTGATCGCCGAAACTTGGCGCAAGCAAGACGCAAACCGGATCGAGATGACCGGCGAGTTCCGGGTCGACGATCTGCGCTTGGCATTCGACGGACGTGACCTGCTGCTGCAACTCAGCCCGGAAGGCGATGTCATCCGCTTTTCCGGTTTTGATCCGCGCGTCAACGGCATGCAGGCGCCGATCGAAGAGGTCAGCCTACCTTGGCAGGGGGTGACACGGTCGTTCGGCGAATTGATGGCGCGCGGCGTGTCCATCATTGGGACACCCAACGCCGATGTGCTTACGGGAACGGCGCTGGCAGACCGGATCGAAGGCCGTGCAGCCGACGACACTCTCCGTGGTGGCGCGGGGGGCGATCTCTACCTGATCGACCCCGCAGGGGGAAGCGACACCGTCATTGACAGCGAAAACGGGGGTGCACCCAACACACTGGTATTGCCCCAAGGGGTCCAACGAGATGATGTACGCCTGTCTTACGACAGCGAAAGCTTTCTGATTCTCACCCTCGACGACAAAGGCAACCAGGTGCGGCTCTCAGGATTCGATCCGCAGAACCCGATGGGGCCGCGCGCCGTGGAACGTTTCTGGTTCGGCATCAATGGAGACGAGATCGCTTACGAGGAATTGCTCGCGCGCGGTTTCGACATCGCCGGCACGGAGAGGGGCGACTTCCTGAAAGGAACCGTGCTCACAGATCGCATCCGAGGCGGCGATGGCAGCGACTGGATCGAGGCGTCACCGGGCGGCGACCGGCTCGCAGGCGAAGGCGGAAGTGACACCTATGCCGTCCAGCTGGGCGACGGCCTCGTCACCATCGACGATGTGGCCACACACGATGCCGGCAATGTGTTGCGCTTTGGGCCAGGTATCGATCCGCAAGGGTTGCGCGGCCGTCTGCGCTTCGAGGCAGAAGGCAATGGTCGCCATGTGATGCTCATCCCCTATGGCGAAGCCGGTGACGTGGTACGGCTCAATGGCTTCAGTCCCGATGATGTGTTGGGTACTCGTGCGGTTGACCGGTTCGAATTTGCAGACGGCACGGTGTGGGATGACGCCACCCTCGTTGCCGAAGGATTTACGGTTCTTGGAAATGATCAATCGAACGACATCAGCGGCAGCCAATTGTCGGATCGGCTCTTCGGACGTGAGGGCGACGACGTCATTCACGGAAAAGACGGAGAGAACGAGTTTGATGGCGGGCCAGGCAAGGATGTCTTGATCGGCGGGGATCAGGTCGATGGCTATTTCTTTCAGCGCGGCGACGGCGTCGATACGATCATCGATGGCCCCAGCGACAACTTCATCGTCTTAGGCCCTGGGATAAGCAGCGCCGACGTCACGGTCGCCTGGGAGGGTGACGCACTGGTACTCCGCTATGGTCTGGGCGACGAAATCCGTATCCCGGATTTTTATGCCAAGACTTCGAACGGTACGCCGCCCGTGACGGCCATCCGATTCGATGACGGCGAGATGGTTTCAATTCCGTCTTTGCTTTCGGCGGCTGCGGTCGCCCAGCTGGAGGCGGGTGAACTGCCGACAGCCACCGAGGACGCGGTCTACCAACAAGCGATTGCGTTGTCACGCTTCGACCAGCCGGGCGCATTCGGGGCTGCGCGAATACTCACCCTTCGCCAAGCCGACGGAAATCCGCTACCGAGTTGGCTGACCTTTGATGTGGAGCGCGGTTTACTCAGAGGTACGCCGATCAACGAGGATGTCGGACGGCTCAATCTGCTTGTCGAGGCGTGGGGCGACTTTGGCCTGCTGGCAAAGCAGACGCTGGCGCTGCAGGTCAAGAATACCAACGACGCACCGACAGTCGGCACAGCCTTGGCTGCACAGACGGCGATTGAGGATTCTGCTTTCACATTAACGGTTCCGACAGAGGCCTTTGCCGATGTCGATCTGGGTGACGTCTTAAGTTATTCGGCCACCCAGGCCGATGGCTCCGAGCTGCCGACTTGGCTACGCTTCGATGCAGCAACGCGCACGTTCAGTGGCACGCCAGACAACAGCGATGTGGGCAGCGTCTCTGTGCGTTTGACCGTCTCCGACCGCTTGGGCGCACAGGCCAGCCAGACCTTCGCGATCGGCGTGAGCAACACCAACGACGCCCCAGAGGTCGGGACGGTGCTGTCAAACCAGGCTGGACGCACAGGCACCGCACTGAGCTGGCAACTTCCCAGCACGGCGTTTGCCGATACCGATGCGGGCGATGTGTTGGCCTACTCGGCCACCCTGTCGGATGGCAGCCCACTGCCCGCTTGGCTGTCCTTCGACGCGACGACGGGCACCTTCAGCGGTATGCCGGTTGCAGCGAGCAACGATGTGCTGCGGGTCACCGCTACCGACCGAGCGGGCGCGCAAGCGAGCCAGACCTTCACCTTGACGGTACAAGCCCCCAGCAATGTGGCGCCCGTCACGGCACCCGATACGGCCCGCGTGACCGAAGATTGCAAGCTGCTGGCCTGGGGCAATGTGCTGGCTAATGACCTCGACCCGCAGGGCGAGCGTCTGCACGTGGTCGACGCAGGCATCCGGCGGGGTGAGTACGGCGTGCTGACCCTGCTGTCCAACGGCACCTACGTGTATGGGCTCAACGACGCCGCGTCCAGGGTGCAAGGCTTGGGGGCAGGCGAGACGGTGACAGACACCTTCCGCTACTTTTTCAGCGATGGTTCACAGCGAAGCGACGGCGTCTTGACGGTCGCCGTGCAGGGAACGAACGACACACCCGAGCGGGTTCGCCGCCTGAGCGACGTCCAAATCGCCAAAGGCAAGGCGTTCGCGTGGCGGATGCCCGAAGGCAGCTTCGTGGATGCGGATCGGAACGACACGCTGCGCTACACGGCGACGCTGTCCAACGGCAAAGCGCTACCCAGCTGGCTCACGTTCGACGCCGCGACGCAGACCTTCAGCGGGACCGCTTCGTCCCGTGCCAGGGGCAGTATTGATGTGCGCGTCACAGCCAGCGACGGCCATGGCGAGCGCTCGATCGCGTCCGATGACTTCAAGATCAGCTTTGGCAACGGTACGGATGTGCTGCCGCCCAGCACAGGTGCCTTGCCGATTCAGTCGGGCCCGCCGGATCACAAGCATGGCGCGGAGCGCGACGACGATCTGTTTGGGCGTTTCTTCGACAGCTTCAAGCGCGATGACCGCTCTGGCCACCCCGCTGTGCCTGCCCTGGCGTGTGTCGCGTTCAATCCATGGGACGCGCAACCACCCGGGTCGGGGCAATCAGGCGATGCGCATGCCAACCGCGATGTGGAACGCCATTGGGCTGCGTTGACCCACGCCCTGAACCGGCTCGATGCCGAGCGCCTGTACACACCGGCCTGGAGCCGCGCCAGCCAGGGCGCCGACCTTTCTGGCCTCGTGGGCTGGATGCAGGGCAGTACCCACGGCGGGCGGGGCGCGGTGGATGCCGTATCGCTGGCCTGCGGGACGGGCACGCAGCTCAAAGGCTTCAGCGGCATCCAGGAAGGCCTGCGCCGCGTGGCGTGCTGAACGGGTAAACCGTCGATGGCGCACGTTTTGATTGCGTGGGAGCTGGGCGAGGCCCTCGGTCACCTCGCCCGGTGTCTGCATTTGGCGCAAGGACTCGTGGCCCGCGGCCACCGCGTGACACTGGCGCTCAAGGATGTTCGGCTGCCAGTCAGCCAGGGCGCAGCGCCAGGGCTCTGCGTGTTACCTGCCCCCGTGACGCCACATGGCGGCGCGGGGATGAACCCGCCCGTGAATTACGCCGACATGCTGCGTGCGAGCGGTTTTGCGCAGGTGCAGGATGTTGTTGGAAGGCTGCAGGCGTGGCGGGGGATTTTTGACCTGGTGCAGCCGGATATCCTGGTGGCGGACCATGCACCGACTGCCTTGCTAGCGGCGCACCTGGCCCGTGTGACGTACCTGACCGTTGGCAATGGGTTCGCGATTCCGCCGGCGCGAGCACCCTGGCCCTCGATACAGCCTTGGGCAACGATCAGCGATGAGGCCCTCACCCACGCTGAGGCGGCGCTCAACCGAGTGACCGATGCGGCCCAGAAAGCGTTGGGGCATACAACGGCCGTACGTGTCCGCGACTTGTTCGGCCCCCGCGACATCCTGGATACCTTTGCCGAGATCGACCACTACGGGGCACGCCCGGGTGCACGCTATATCGGTCCTATTGTTTCGGTGCCAGACGCCCTGCAGGTGACTTGGCAAAACCAGGAGCGCCCGAAAGTGCTGGCCTATCTGCGCCCGGCGGTACCGGGCTTCACAGCCATCGTGAAGGCGCTTACGCGTCTGGATGCGCAGGTGCTGTGCATCGCACCGGGCCTGACCCTTGACGCAGCCAAGTCCGTCGCGACACGGCGTTTTCGTGTGGCACTCGAACCTGTCAATCTCTCGCCCCTCCTCGACCACGCCGATCTGGCGGTCGGCTATGGCAACTGCGGCTTTTCCAGCCAAGCCCTGTTGGCGGGGGTTCCCATGGCGATGCGACCCCGCTACGTTGAACAGGCACTCCTGGCGCAACGGGTCGAGGCGCTGGGTGCTGGCAAGTTACTCAACGGGCCGATCGACGCCGACAGCGTCACCGCATCGCTACAAGATCTGTTGCACCGTGCAGGGCCCCGGCAAGCCGCGCGCGCATTCCGCGACCGCTACCGTACCTTCTCGATCGAGCAGGCGATCGCGCACACCGTGCGCCTGATCGAGCAGGCAGAACCTCAGGCCGACTGCGCTGATTCGGTCCCCTCACACCCAGACTTCTACGCGAGTGCCCCGGCATGCTGAGCTTGAAATCGCTGGCCCCGCACGGCCGCAGCGACCCTCACACCTTTCATCCCCCACTCATCCGGCTACAACAGAGTGCGCCCAACCCGCAGGGGCGGCGCGTGCTGTGGCTTCTGCTGAGCTTGTTGGCCTTTTTGCTGATGTGGGCCGGGTTCGGCCGTCTGGACATCGTGGCGGTGGCGGATGGCAAGCTGGTGCCCGCCACGTATCTGAAAATCATCCAGCCCTCGGAAGCGGGCATCGTCAAGGAGATCCTGGTGCGTGAAGGCGAGGCGGTGCGTGCCGGTCAAATCCTGATGCGCATGGACGCGCTGATCACCGACGCGGACCTGGACGCTATCTCCACCGAGTACGCCCGCAAACGGCTGGCGCTGGCCCGTATCGATGCCGAGCTGACAGGCCAAGCTTTCAAGCCCAAGGACACCGCGCCCGCTGCGCTCCTGCGCGAGACGGCCGCTCAGTACCAAGCCAACCGCGATGCCCTGGCGGCAGCACTCGCCGAAGAGCGTAGCCGCTTGGCCAAGGCGCAGCAGGAGCTGGCAGCAGCCCGACAGCTGAAGGAGCGGCTGGAAGCCGTACTGCCGCATTACCGCGAACAGGACAAGGCCTATGCGCAGCTGGTCCAGGAGGGATTTGCCGGAGGCTTGATGGGCTCCGATAAGCGACGCGAGCGCATCGAGAAGGAGCAAGAGCTGGCCACGCAAGGCCACGTGATCGCCTCGGCTCAGGCCAGCATCGTCCAGTCCAACCGAAAACTCTTGCAGATACAGGCCGACTATCTGCGGCAACTCCATGTGGAGCGCAGCGACGCACAAGCGCAGATGGATAAGCTGGCCAAGGAGCAAGACAAGCAACAACACCGGCGCACACTCCTGAATCTCAAGGCGCCGCAGGACGGCGTGATCAAGGATCTGGCCACCCACACGGCCGGTACGGTGGTGCAGCCCGGCACCGTGTTAGCCAGCCTCGTGCCGCAGGAAGACAAGCTCCATGCCGAGGTGTGGGTGTCCAACGAAGACATCGGCTTTGTGCGGGCGGGGCAGCCCGTCAAGCTCAAATTCGCTGCCTACACCTTCCAGAAATACGGCATGGGTCACGGCGTCGTTGCGCACGTGAGTGCAGATGCCCAGAGCGAGGAAGAAGCGCGTGACAAGGGGCTGCCCGGTGCGGGTCAACGGCCGCTGCGCTACAAGGCGCTGGTGAGTCTGTCGAGCGCCATGCTCGAGCGCGATGGCATTCGTTACCCGCTGACCGCCGGGATGCAGGTCAGCGCCGAGCTCCTTCTGGGCGACCGGACTGTTGCCGACTATCTGCTATCGCCCGTTCAAAAGGCTTGGCATGAGTCGGGGCGCGAGCGCTGAGGCGGGCGAGCCCCCAAAAAAGAACAAAGCCGCGCGGGCAGAACCGGCGCGGCTTTGGGGCGGGACAGCGTGCGGATTAGCGCTTGCTGAACTGCTTGCGGCGGCGAGCGGAGTGCAGGCCGACCTTCTTACGTTCGACTTCGCGGGCGTCGCGGGTGACGAAGCCGGCAGCCGACAGGGCGGGCTTGAGGGCTGCGTCGTAGTCGATCAGCGCACGGGTGATGCCGTGACGGG
>JACCED010898114.1_pt1 | contig 13305 bp, 6 predicted proteins | sample 7455021 | NCBI WGS metagenome assembly JACCED01 (sample SAMN15323456, study PRJNA562643) | freshwater metagenome | isolation source: river surface water | place: USA:Blue River Watershed | collected 2017-08-19 | reverse complement strand
GGGTATAATCAGTCGCATTGTACAAATTCTCAGGGGTAAGGTACTTGGGAGTAGCCATGATATCACGTGTAAGTGTAAGTTTAGTATATAGTATATATATCTATATTTTACAGTATGTATTAATTTTCAATTTTTTAAGTATATATAAGTATATAGATATGAATAATTTAAACCAAAAAGATCAAAAAGAAGATAATAAATATATAATTGATAAATATTTTAATTCTGATATAGGGTTTGGTCCACATAAACAAGTCGCAATAGACTTATTAAAGCAATGTATTGATATATTAAATGAATTTAATATTAAGCATTTCTTAATATCTGGTACTCTATTGGGGCAAGTTAGACACAATGATTTTATTCCATGGGATGATGATATTGATATTATTGTTGATAATAGTATAATTAATAAACTAGATGCTATAATTAAGAAATATGAAAAAAACTGTAGTTTTATGAAAAAAAATTCCTTAATCAAAATATTTTTTAATAATAAAATAAATATATTAGAATGTTCATTAAATAAATATTTATTAAATAATGCTAAAAATTACTATTGGCCATTTATAGATATGTTTATTTATGAAGAAATAGATAATAATATAAAATTTTTTGAAAAAAAATGGGATAAAAATTATTTTTTTCCTCCACAATTAGTTAATTTTAATAATATACTGGTATGTATACCTAAAGATCCTCATTATTTTTTAAAAATTAATTATAAATCTTCTGACTATATGAATATCTTGGTTTCGAGTAGTTACAGACACAAAGTAGAAAGAGGGGCTGGTAATGTTAAAAAAATAAGCTTTGATATTTATAAAAGTATTATAAAATATGATAATACTGATACTAATACTAATACACAAATTAATATATCTCCACCAGATATTACATTAGAAAAGAATAATATAAATAATAAATCAGCAATAGTTCATAAAATGATTATAAAAAGAAAATAAGATAAGTTCAAATATATATATAATAATATTTTATTATATATATTAATAATGAATACTACAAGTTTAGAAGATTTTTTTAAAGAACAAATTAGAAAGGGAGCCGATGTTAAATTTTTACAATACGAAGATAATATTAAAACTTATTGTGATACACAAATAAATTTATCAAAGATAATACATGATAGATTCTATAGTGATAAAGAATATAATCAACAAGATCCTCATTGTTTAATGATAAATATAGAACAATATGAAGATAGATACAGATCTGCTAGAGAAGAACTCAAAAAAATTAATGTAACTAATTTTGTGCATCTTAAAGCTACTTATTGGAAGGAAAAACTAAATGTAGAAAATGATATAAATTTTATATTACACTTTTTAAAACAATTTAATAAAGATATAAATTGTGATTTAAATATAAATAAAGTTATTTTTAATGAATTTTCAGAATGTAGTGATAAAAAAATAGAAATACAAGACGGTCCTCTTGGATGCTATTGTTCTCATTTAAGAGCTATGATATATGGTTATCTTAATTTTAAAGATTATACTATTATAGTTGAAGATGATTTATTAATATCGGACACATATTTGATAGAAAAATATATTAATTGTATTCCAGATGATTGGGATATTATATTTATGAATTCTGTTCCTAAAAATAGATTATACTCAGAACCATATTATAAATTTATAGATGAGTTTCATTCATGCCATTTCTATATTATTAAAAATAAAAGAATGCCTGAAATATTTAAACACATGTATCCAATATATGAACAAGTTGATGTATTAATTGCTAAATTAATAAATAAATTAAATATATATAATATTGCTGACGTATGTTATCAAAAGAATTATTCAACTGATACACAAAATAATCTAAATACTATATTTAAATCTAGTAACTATGCCTATATCAGAAGTCATATTGATATTATTAAAGATAATTTAACATATTTTTGTAATAAATATTTACCAGATAATGATAAAAATAATAGTATATTAGTATCTCATTTAATGTATGAAAATCTATTTTTATTTATTATGAATACTCGATCATCAATGGATACTAAATATTTAAACAATATAAATAAAGAAGATTATGATATGCAATCTGATAGTCAATTAGATATAGATATAAATACAAAAGAATATCAAGAGTTGTTTAACTCAATTTATATATTTTTAATATATACCAAAAAAGGTATTAATATTAAAGAATGTGCAGCAGCTATATTAAATGTTATGTTATTTATTATTAAAAAATTTACATTACATAATACAATTGATCAAGAAACACAAGAAGAACTCAAAGCATTATCTTTTGGAGCAACTTCTCAAACATATATATTAAAAAAACATAACATAGTTATTAAACAATATAATGATAAATTAAGATGGTTAGCAGAAGATCACGATAATAGTAATGACATATTTAATAAAGAATTAAAAATATTACAAAAACTAGATAAACTAGTTAATCAGCAAGTTAATTTAGAAACATATGATAATAATAATTTATTAAGATTAAAATATGAAGGTGTATCTTTACATACAGAATTTAATTTACCAGAAGATTGGAAAGAACAAATAAAAGATATTTTTGATAATCTTACTAAAAATAATATATATTATCCAGAATTTAAGTTAGAAAATATTTTAGTACTAAATAATAAAATTAGTTTTGTAGATTATGGTTTAGCAAAAATACAAAATAATAATAAAGTTAACTTAGAAATAAATCAAGATAATTATAATAAATTTATTGATCTATTAGAAAAATTAAATGATAAATTTAAAAATATTACTAATAGAGAAAAGAGATATGAATTATATTTTACTTTTATGCAAAATATTAACTTAAATTAACACACATCATGCTGAGTAGTTATTTTTTTAAGATCTTTATAAAATCCCTCAATTAAATTATATTGTATTTTTCTATTATTTAATATGTTAATATGTTCGTATATTTCTCCATTTGATTGCATAATATCAATCATAAATACATCATAATATAAATTATATTTGCTACATACTGGTGTACATAGTTCTAAATATTTATTTCTATCTATTGCTTGATAATTATTGCTATTATCTATTTGAACACATAATCCATTAGTTAGTTTCATACAATATTGTGAAAAATCATATGTCTTATTTGATTCTAATAACATATCTATATGTTCTGATTTTATAAATGGTCTAGCTGAATCATGAACTATAATATTATTTATTATGTTAGTATCAAAATTATTATTAATAAAATTTAATCCAGTTTTTATTGATATTAATCTATCATTAATATTATTAATTACTATTTTAATATTATTTGATTTATAATTATTATTAACAATATTAGTTATTTCTTGTTGTAATTTACTATTTGTAACAATTATTATTTCTTCTACATGATCTTTTATAGCATCTATAGAATAAGTTATTACTGGTTTATTATCTAATAAATATAATACTTTTGATACTTGCATTGATTGACTAAATCGAGAACTTGTTCCAGCAGCTAATAATAATGCTATATTTATCATTTATAATTAAAATACATTTTAATAGTTAACTAATAAAAAAAGTATTTTAATGCGGTTGATCTGTAATTATAATCGTTGGTTTTGATACTTTATCGCTCTTGCATTTTTTAATACATTTACGACCTCCCCAAATAGCTAAAACTGGTACAAGACATGCAATGTCAAATGAAATAGTTACTGGAATACAGAAGATGCAACAAGACCCGCATGGAGTTAGAGCACTATGCCGACCAGATAGCCAAGAATCATCGCATCCACGTTTAGTATCATCTATGGCAAGAGTTGTTGCCACAAAAGGATAAATCCCATAAGAATCGCACTCATCGAATTTAGTCATTTCAATAAATGTTTGTTGATATATAACTTATAATATAAATATATATATATAGATACTTATAATATTCAATTTTTATTAAATTAACTATTAATATATATGATTATACCAACAACTGAGAAATATATTATTTTTCTACATCCACGTTTTTTTTCTAAATCATTATTTTCTAATATGTACAAAAATATAAAAAATAATCTAGAAAACAAAGGAATAGTTGTTTTTAATATAAAAACAGCAATCAGTGAAATTAAAAAATACTATGAAAGTATAGATAATCAAGATATTAAGAGTGTTATTAAAAATAAATTATCATTTGATGATAACCCGTTTCCAAATACAAATATATTATATATTAACTTATTTAATGGTCAATACTATAACGATTCTATTTATATCAAAAAGAAAGTAGAAAATGAAAGAGAAATGTTAATATTATTAGCTGGCAAATTAGGCGTCAAAACAATAAATTATGAAACAGAAATAACAAAAACTATTATATCAAAGACAAGTGCTAGTTTAAATGTTAAAGGATTTAAAAATGGTATACATTATAATAAAGAAGTATCGAGAAAAGAAGGTATCAATGGTAAAGAAGAATATTTAAATAGAGGGGCACCATCATATTTAAAATCAGCAAATATAAATAAAATAGATGAAGAAATTAAAAATACTTTAGGATCAATGAAATCAAATGTCTTTAATTACGACTTTTATAAAAATAATCCTAAATTAGAATCTTTTGTTTATAAGCGATTTGAATTTAAAATGTTAAAATTAGAATATACTATAGATACAGAAGATATATCAGATATTAGTTTTGTTGTAAAATCTTGCTTCGTTGATTATGGTATGAATATATCTTTTGATAAAACAGTAACATATAATGAAACCATAAAATATACTTTAGAATTTTTTGATGATGCATCACTTAAAAAAGCTTATTTTAATGCAAATCAAGCTGTTAAGGATCCTTTCTATATTATTAGAGAACAATATGATTGTTCAGATGATAAAGATTTAGCTGTACAATATATTACTGAATATGTAACTAAACTTGCTAAAAAATTATTATATAAAAATAAACAAGGATATGGTATTACTAATAATTTTGGTACGAGATTAAATGAATTTATAAATACAAATCAAGAAGGAATATTTGAAGAAATATGTAGTAGTTTTAGAAGTAGTTTACAAATTAAAAATTGGATTTATAAAAATTTATCTGACGAGTCATTTGAAATTATTGATGAAGAATATAATAATAATAATATAAGACGTGGAGATACTGCAAAAAATAGACGTATGACTAATGATGAAATACATGGATTTGCAGTATCGTCTCGCAGTAATGATGTTAGTGAAATACATGGAGTTGCATTATCACCACGTAATAATAATTATACACAATCACAAAATATAACAAAATCATGTTCGCCATCAACACCAGAAACAAGAAGAGCTCGTCGAATTATAGAAGAAGATCCAAAAATACAACAAGAACAACTAATAAGAATTCAAAATAGTGCAATTAGTGAATATAAAGCATGTACTGAGAATATTAATGCTATTCAGGCATATATAAATAAAATTATTGAATATACATCAGATATAGATAAAGAAATAGAATATTTACAAGAACAATTAGTAACAAGTAATGATACTATATCTAAATTAGAAAATAATAATAAAACACACAAACAAATAAAAATAAAACAACATAAAACACATTTTAGTTCAGAAGATATACAAATAGATACACAAGATAATTTAGCTATTGAAAAGTTTAAAAATAAAGAATTACAAGTATTATTAGGAAAAAAACAAGAACAGAAAGAATCAGAATCATTAAGATTAACAGAGTTGATGACTGACTATGATAATATGATATTAATTAATAAAAATTTAAAAAATAAATTGGAATCTCTTGGTATAAATATAGAAAGTATAGAAAGTATAAATAAAGAAAATAAAGAAGATAATCATGAAAATTATAGTGAAACAAATGTTTAATCATTTAAGTAATATATTGTTTATAATATTATAATAATAATATGATAGTAATTACATCAGCCGAAGCTCTTAATATCCTTGGACCAAACAAATTTTCCCAAGATATTGAATATATGTGTAAACAAACTTATGAATTTTGGTATGATACATATTACGCTTCGCAATTAGATAAATATCCAAGTTGGAAAACTCTGTATGATATTTATATGAAATTAGCTACTGGCGAAGAAACATACGGTTATATTAAAGGATTTGTTGCTATTCGAGATAATCAAATTGTAGCTTATTGTAGTATGAATTATAATGATTTTATAATAGAAGATTGTAATAATAATAAAGTTAATGGTCTAACATTATGGCTTAGTGATGTATTTGTATGGCCTGAATATAGATCACTTGGTATCGCACATTGTCTAATAGATAAAGTAAAAGAAACAGCAAAACAACTAAATAAACAAATATATTTAGCATGTGAAACACGACTAATTCCTTTCTATAAAAAACAAGGATGGGATGTATATATTCCAGGTAAAACCAATCTCGATGAATGTTGGAACATTATGAGTTATAATTAATATATAATTAGAAGTTTACTAAATTTATATAATGTTATAATTATTTACTTTTTGTATTTTTTTTATTTTATTTTTATGTTAATATAATATATTAAATATGTCTAATATTGTAATAAATTCAGGAGAAGATATTCAACAGTTATTACATTCTCACAAAATAAATAACAATGATAATCTAAATGATACTAATGTTTATGATAGTATTAAAACTTATTATTCAAAAGATAAATATTATAAACAAGTAGCGTTTGATATTGAAACAGAAGAAAGAGCGTTAATTGATAAAAAAGATTTATTAGAACAAACATTTGGTAGACCAATAAATACTAATTCTGATATTATCGAAATTATCAGTAAAAATACTGTATGGAATGAATTAAATTTATCAGAAGAAGAATTAGAAACAAATCTTGCTATAAAATTATTTGGTACACAAGAATTTATTGATAAAATTAATGAATTAAATAATCTATTTGATAGATTAAATAATGATAAAATTAGTAAACAATATAAAAATTTATTAGAATATCAATTATTAAATATTCCTTTAATTTATCTTAAACATTTAAATGTTAAAGTAAAAATTTATAATAATTATAAAACTAAAGGATCTCCGCGATCCAAAGATGCAAAACAAAAATATCGTTTAGAAAATATAACAACTGAATTTGATGATTTATTTGTTAATAATAATGCAATAACTATTATTTTAGAATTATTTAGAATTTATAGTAAATGGTTATATGTATTATCATTTCCATCAGATCTAGATATAGAAGATCATAATACTCTTATAAATAAAGATTCTTTAGTTCATCTTTATAAATATGGTTTTTTTATAGTAATCAATAAATATTTATTTTTATTAGGAGAACATTTAAATATTAAAAATATTTTTGCTACAATTTCTGAACAATCTATAGAAAAAACATTATTATACAATATTTATAATTTATCTATTATCAATCCACAAATACTAAATGATATTACATATATAAAGTCACAAATTAATAATATTGTTATTTGGTTTGATACTAAAAATGATCTTCAAAAAATATTATTAACTATTACTGCTACTTTAAATTCTGATCCAGATTCCTCAAAATATATTAATAACTCTATTAGTGACAAATTACAACTAGTACAAGATAAAATTATTGATTTGTTACCAATTACAGATTCAAAACCACCAGAACCAGGTCTATCTGATACTGAAACTACTACAATATCTAAATTAATAAATTATAATAAATTTGAAGAATTTAAACAAATATTATTATCAATTATTGAATTTAAAATACTTAAAACTGTTAATCCACGACAAATATTATATAATGTAAAAAATCCAAAAAAGATAAATGGTACCGATTATTATAAAGATGAACAACAATATTATCAAAATGTTACAAGAGTTATTAACTCACAAATTCCAACTATTAATAAATTAATATCATCAATAGATTATAATCTTTTAGAATATAATAACGATTTCTTATTACCTCATATTAATATTATTGATCCAAATAATAAAAATTCTTTCAAATATAAAAAAATATATGCTTTAGATAATTACAAAAAGAAAGAATTATTATATGCTGTAATATTACAATTTATTTATTCTGTAAAAATACCTGAATATAATTTTTATTATGATTCGCGTGTTACAAATGGTCATCGTAGTTATATACTTTATATGTTACCATATTCAAATTTACATATTAAATATACAAATACTCATGATCTATTTGTTGATTCTAGAATTATGGAATATATACAATATTCGCGCAAAGTTATTGTTCCAAATGCAGAACATAATTCTTTAATTAAAAAAATCTTAAAACAATTAATTACAGTTTTAAATATAGGTGATAAAATTATTACACAACGACAACATCATGCTAATTCAGTAGCACCAAAAAAAATAAATAATAAAACACATGCTTATTCATATATCTATGAATATCGTGATAATTTATTTACTGAAAATTTAACAATTAATTTTGATAAAAGATTAGAATCAACAGATTTATTATATAATTCAGAAGTAATTGGTAATAATATTATAACTTCTTTAATAAAATTTATAGAACATGAAGATGTATCTTATTTAGATAAAATTATAGTTAATCCTTATATTAAATATGGATTTGATATATCTCAATTGATTGATAATAAACCATTAAATTTTAATGATCAACAATTTACTAATCTTTATATGAATGGTAATTTTGTATCAATACTTATTAATGAAAATAATTTAAATAAAATAAAATTATTTTTAGATAGAATTATTAATAAAACACTAGTTTTAAGTATGTATAACTTATATAAAGTACTTTATTTAGTAATATATTTTTATAATATTGATTTTAATATTAAAAATAAAGTTAATACTATTATTAAAGAGTTAGATGTTACAAAAATATATACTGCAAAATCATTAGAAGAAATTTATAAATCACATAGTGAAATAACTGATGAAGTTATATTATATCAATATTTATGTTTAATAAATGTAACTATTTTTGTTAGTTGGATTAAATATAAACAATTAGGTGGTAATGATGATATACAAAAATCAATAGATACACTTATTAAAAATGTTTCCGAAAGATTGAGTTTTATTAATAGACATCGTTTATTAAAACAACAAGTTTTAGCTACACCTCTACCAGCTGAAGCAGTTTTAGATGGTGGTGTTAGAACTGAACATGAGTGTGACTTAAAAGTATTAAAGTTTAAAAAAGATTCTCAAACTGGAGTTAGTCCTGAAGTATTTGGTAAGGTAAATAAAAAATTACAACAATTAGTTGCAACAATTAACGATATATATTATACTGAAGATAATAGTAACAAATTTAAACAGAAGATTGCAAAAAATATCAAAAAAATTAATGAAAAACAAAATGAAGAAATAAATTTATTTATTCATGCATTTATATCTAAAAATACAAAAATTGATGATATATTAGATTACATAAAACATCTTCAAATTTTAAAAAGTATTAATATAGAAGAAGAATATGAAAATATTAAACCTCTATTAAAAAGACATGAAAAAGATATTAAAAGTCAAATGGAATATGCAAAACATTTTGATTTTGTTAAAGGAGAAGGAAAAACATCTTTATATAGAGAAGTACAAGATTTAATGCTAAATGAAATTACATTAAATAATTTTTATGTAGAAAAATTATCGCCTTATTTAGATTCTTTATATGCAATCGCAAAATATAATAAAAAAAATAATAAAGAAGTAGGTGAAATAGAAGATCGTATGCTACCAGGAATACAATCTAAACTAATCGAATTATTAGGAATTAAAATACGTGATGAATCTGCTACAGATTCAGCAGATGCAGCTGGAAGAACAGATGATGTTAGTGTTAGTATAGATAATATTATGTCATTAATTGATAGTGCATCTCCATTAGCTCCAGCTGATGATGCTTCTTCTGGAGAAGAAAGTAATAGTGAAGATGAAGATGAAGGTGAAGGTCAGTCATGTGGAATATATAATAAAATTTTATTTAATTCTGCTGGTTTATCTGAAACACAGCATGTAGAAAAAACTATTACACGTAAAAATAAAACACAATCTATAAATATTTTATTTAATAGACATATGACAAATAATTCTAAATCTATACCATATGAAAACACTTTATCTAGCATACCAACTTATTATTTAACTAAATTTGTACCTATTATTAATGATATATATATTACACCTAATTGTGAACATATAATATACAAGAGAACATTATTAGATATAGTTTATGAGAATATGATATATAATTATTATTTATATTTTAATAAACTACAATCTTCTGCTGTTAATCAAGCTGCTATAATTATTGTTGATAATAAAGTTAAATATAATGGTAAGTTTGTAAGATTAATTAATTCAATATCAGAAAGACGTCGTGAACAAGAATTACATAATACTGAAGAAATTGAAAGAGAAGCTCGTGAAAAACAAGAAAAAGAACGTGAATTAGAAGAAGCTGCTAGACAAGAAAGAATTTTAATGGCTACTAAAGGTCTAAGAGATTTAGATGCTAAACAAAAACAAGATTTAGATGCCGCAATTGAAGCAGCCAAACGTATAGATACTAATAGTCCAGAATTTATAAAATTTAAAAATTCTACATTAACACCGCAAGTATTAGAAGAAATTAATAGAGAATCTGAACGTATATCTATTATAGAAATAGAAAGACTTGATAAAGAATTAAAAAAACAAGCTGATATAGAAGCACTAAGAAGATTTGAACAAAATAATTTATTAGAAGCTACTGGAGATGTTAAACAAAAAGATGATATTGAAACACTAAAATATAAAATTTATACAGAAAGTAAAAATGCTAAAAAAGAAGAAATTAAAGCTAAATTTGTAAAAGATAATATTAAACGTATTGAAGAAGCTGCTATTAAAAGTTATGGTGATCAACTTATACAAGGTGTTACTGCAACAGCTATAAAACCTATATCAATAGAAAGTTTAATTGGTGATACGTCAGATAAATATGAAGGTGTATCTAAATATAATATAAATGATATTACTGATGTTTATTTAAATGAAAAAGATCACGAAGTATATATTGATGTTCATAAACTTATTATTAAAGTAGAAAACAAATCAAAACCATATACTATTAATTATAATGGTAATGATATACAAATTAATTATAACTATTATGTTTCACCTTTATATGGTGTAGAAAAAGATAATACACATTGCAAATATATAGATAATATAACAATTAATGGTATCGTTTATAATAATAAAAGTAAATTTCCAGAATTTTATACAGGCGTATATGATGTTGATTATAAAAATATTACTTTATGTATTCCATTATTTTGTGAAAATTTTAATATATTAAATAATTATTCATGGAATATTAAAAATACAGATTATTATAAATTAATTAATAAAGCTGCTGGATATGCTGAATTAAATGCTAAAATAGACACAATTAAAGATTCTAAACATACAAAATATGTTATAACTAATGATAATGAATTAAATGATTATTTATATAAAAATAATATTGATTTAACAAAAGGACCTAAAGAATTATTTGCAAATGGCTTTTTATCAAAAATAATTACAAGAATAAATATGAAGTTATATACTGGTACATTAATTAATAAAAATAATAAAATAAATAATGATATTGAAATAAAAGTTACTTCGGATACTTATTTTACAAATAATGTATTTTTTAGAGTAACTAAAAATAATAAAAAAATAGTAGAAAGTTTATTAGGTATTGAACAAATAATAAGTAATCCAAATACATTTAATATTTATAATAATTTATTAAAATTTTCAAATCCAGATGATATATTTATTTGGGAAAATAATAATAGAATTACAACGATACAATTATTAAACTTTGATACAACTATTGATTATAGTTATATTAACAACAAATTAGATAAAATTACTATTAATAATGAATATAATGTCTATTTAGATAATGTATGGACAATACAAAGATGGGCTACAGATATTCCAAATATATTTATAGTAGAAGATATGAAGAATAAAAAATATGTTTGTGTTTTTGATAAAAATAATAATAGATTAGTAAATATTAATATTAATGCTATCAATATAGTAGAATCTGCTAATAAAGATGAATTAGAAGTATTATACAATAGTTATCTTGAAAATAAATCTTTAGATAACATAGAAGAAATTCGTAAAAATTTAGTATTACTAAAAATAAATATTAGAGATAGAAAGATTCCATTAAATAATGATATTTTTGCTTTATCAAATTATAAACAACAATATTTAATTTATGATAGGTTAATTTATGATTTAAATGATCAAAATAAAGAATTAGATAATTTGAACTGGGATAAATTTTATAAATATTATTATTCAAGAATGAATAAACAATTAAGAAATTTAAGAGATTTTCATTTATATTCTCTAGTTGATAGTAGTGAATTTGTATATAATGATATTCGAATGACAATAGCTAATTTTGTATATAATCTTTATATAAATAAATTAATTTATAAATACAAAACTGATCCAAATCCAGAAATAAGAGAAGAAACTTCGAGAGTTATGGGTCTTAATACAACTAACTTTATTGAATTCTATTATCAATATAGTTTAGGTTATATTGCTCGTGCTACACAGTTAGATTATATTAATGACATATTTAATAATATTTCAGAAAAAGAAATAGTAAATAATTTATCAGGAGGTAGTAATTTTGAATTAAAAAAATATATTAAATATGATCAAAAAATATTTAAACCTCATTCTAATAGAAGTGAAGTACATAATTTAATTATGGGTGGAGGTAAAACTTCTATGATAACTCCAATGGTAATATTAAGATTAATACAGGTAATTTCAAATAGTATTAATGATGCTGATCCTATTGAAAATATTTATGTTGTATTACCATATACACTTGTACCACAATCATATAATGAATTATTTAGATTATTATCACTTAATTATCCAATTAATGTTATTATGGCTACAGAAGACAGATATGAACTAAAAGAATATACTGAATCACTTAAAAATGAAAATAATTCTGATAAAATTAATGTTTATGTATTAAGTGATGCTACATTAAAATGTGGTTTTCTAAATGATTATAATACTATATTAGCTAATTCAAATAAACATTATTATTTATTTGATGAAGTTGATACTATATTAAATCCTTTAGTTTCTGAACTTAATTATCCAATAGGTGAACAAGAAAAATTATTTGATTTAAATAAATACTTTAAACCATTATACAATACTTTAAGACAAATATTTATTGCTACAGAAAGATCTCCCGAAACTATTGCTATATTATCTCGATACGAACAATTAG
>JACCED010969079.1_pt1 | contig 13306 bp, 11 predicted proteins | sample 7455021 | NCBI WGS metagenome assembly JACCED01 (sample SAMN15323456, study PRJNA562643) | freshwater metagenome | isolation source: river surface water | place: USA:Blue River Watershed | collected 2017-08-19 | reverse complement strand
GAGGACCTCGGTTGGTTCGTCGTCGACAATCTTCCGGTGTCCTTGATCGACAAGGTCGTGGAGCTGTCCGAATCGGCTTCCGCGCCACAGAATCGACTTGCGCTCGTCGTCGGCGTTGCATCACATCAGAACGACGCGATCGCCAGCGTCGAAAGGCTTCGTCAAGCCGGGAATCGAGTTCGCATCCTGTACATGGATGCGGGGACGCCCGAACTGATCCGTCGTTACGGTGCCTCGAAGCGACGTCACCCGATGGCGATCGAGGGAGAGACCGTCGAACGATCGATCGAGCGGGAGCGCCACTTGCTGGAGCCGGTGAAGGCGGCTGCTGATCTCGTCATCGACACCACGACGCTCACCGTTCATCAGTTGAAGAACCAGATCGTCGAATTGTTCTGGGACTCCGAAGGGCGAGAGGTGCTCCAGCTGTCGGTGATGTCGTTTGGTTACAAGCACGGAATCCCACTCGACGTCGACTTCGTCTTCGACGTTCGCTTCCTGCCCAATCCCCACTGGATCGATGACTTGCGTACCAAGACGGGTCTCGATGAAGAGGTCCGCTCGTACGTGCTGGAGTCCGATCTTGCCACGACGTTCGTCACACAGGTGGAAACACTGCTGGAGATGCTCCTTCCTGCATTTCGGGAGGAAGGCAAGAGTTACTTGACCGTCGCCGTCGGCTGCACCGGTGGCCGACATCGCTCGGTCGCAGTCGCCGAAGAACTTTCACGGTGGTTGGAGAAGAGCGGGTATCGACCGCGCGTCACGCATCGCGACGTGCACCGCTCGTAGTTTTCCAGCCGTTTTCGGTCAGCGACTAGTCTTGGCGGTCATGAGCAGCTCACCAATTCGTGTTGGAATCAACGGCTTCGGACGAATCGGGCGGAACTTCTTCCGTGCCGTCCAGGCGGCAAACGCACCGATCGAAATCGTTGCGGTGAACGATCTCGGGTCACTGAAGACGATGGCCCACCTGCTGAAGTACGACTCCGTGCTCGGGATCCTGCCGAATGCGATTTCGGCGACCGACGATGGAATCTCCGTTGACGGCAAGACCATCAAGGTGCTGCAGGTACGGGATCCGAAAGAGCTGCCCTGGGCGAGTCTCGGAGTCGATCTCGTGATCGAATCGACCGGCTTCTTCACCGATCGCGACAAGGCTGCCGCCCACCTGGATGCCGGTGCTCCACACGTCATCGTTTCGGCGCCTTCGAACGGTGCGGACGCGACGTTCGTCTATGGCGTCAACCACACCTCCTTCGATCCGAAGAAGCACAAGGTCGTATCGAATGCGAGCTGCACGACGAACTGTTTCGTGCCGATGGTCAAGGTGCTCGATGATGCCTTCGGGATCGATCAGGGATTGATGACGACGGTGCACGCCTACACGGGAGATCAGCAGCTCGTAGATGGCCCACACAGTGACCTTCGTCGTGCACGTGGTGCGGCGATCAACATCACTCCGACAGGTACTGGTGCGGCGCGTGCCACGAGCCTCGTGCTCGAGGCCATGAAGGGTCGACTCGATGGAACGTCGTTGCGCGTGCCCGTACCGACGGGTTCGATCACCGATTTCGTCGCGACATTGAAGAAGCCTGCGACCAAGGACGAGATCAATTCGGCGTTCAAAGCGGCGGCATCGGGGGGCCTGAAGGGGATCCTCGAATACACGGATGCTCCGATCGTGTCGAGCGACATCGTGACCAATCCACATAGTTGTGTGTTCGATAGCGACCTGACGATGAGCATGGGATCACTGGTCAAGGTCCTTGGCTGGTACGACAACGAATGGGGCTACTCCAACCGCCTCGTCGATCTCGCCACCCTCATCGGTCGCGCGTCTCGCTGATCTAGTGGCATCCGTACCCTCCCTCGAAGATCTCGGCGACGTCGCCGGTCGCCGAGTACTCGTGCGCACCGACTTCAACGTGCCGATGAGCGGTCCCGATGACGCACGTGTCGTGACCGATGACTTCCGGATCCGCGCTGCGCTTCCCACCATCGAGTACCTCACTTCACGTGGAGCAACGGTCGTGTGCGCGAGCCACCTCGGTAGGCCGAAAGGTGCCCCAAACCCGAAGTATTCGATGACGCCAGTTCGCGACATCCTCGCGGAGCTCGCTCCAGGGGTGGAGTTGTTGGAGAATCTGCGCTTCAATCCGGGTGAGGAGGCGAACGATCCCGCGTTCGTTGATCAACTCGTGTCAGGCATCGACTTGTACGTCAATGATGCGTTCGGCGCGGCTCATCGTGCACATGCCTCGATCGTCGGTCCGCCGCAGCGTGTGCCGTCAGCGGCAGGACGCCTGTTGCACAAGGAAGTCGAAGTTCTCGGCAATCTTCGAGACCATCCGAAGCGACCATTCCTCGCCGTTCTCGGCGGTTCGAAAGTGAGCGACAAGCTCGGTGTGATCGAGGCCTTGTCATCTCGGGTGGACGGCTTCCTCATTGGTGGGGGGATGTGTTTCACTTTTCTCGCCGCGCAGGGCTATCCCGTCGGTGACTCGCTGTGTGAGAGGGATCAGATCGACAATTGCAAGAAGCTGCTCGCCGGGTCGGTGCCGATTCATCTCCCGGAGGACATCGTGGGGCTTGGGCCAGATGGAGAAGTCGCGACCTATGGAGTGAGACTGCCGGACGGGGCGAAGGGCCTCGACATCGGACCAGGCTCTGCTGCAGCGTTCACGGATCTGATCATGGACGCGCGCAGCGTGTTCTGGAACGGTCCAATGGGGATGTTCGAGGACGAACGCTTCGCTCGTGGAACGCGCACGATTGCAGACGCCGTTGCGGATACGAAGGCGTACACGGTCGTCGGCGGGGGTGACAGCGCTGCAGCACTTGCGCAATTCGGTCGCGAAGATGACGTTGACCATGTTTCTACGGGTGGCGGAGCGTCGCTCGAATTTCTCGAACTCGGTGACCTGCCGGGACTCGCCGCACTGAGAGGGGCACCACGTGTCTGACCACAATCGCAAACCACTCATCAGTGGCAACTGGAAGATGAACCTGAATCACTTCGAAGCAATTCAGACCGTTCAGAAGTTGGCCTACCTCCTCACGAAAGACGACTTTGCCGCTGTCGACGTCTCGATCCATCCGCCATTCACGGACATCCGCAGCATTCAGACGATCCTCGATGCAGATGAGATGAAATTGTCGCTCGGTGCGCAGCATTGTCATTGGGAAGACAAAGGGGCTTTCACGGGCGAAGTGAGTCCGGTGTTTCTGTCCAAACTTGCTGTCGAATACGTCATCGTGGGTCACAGCGAGCGTCGTGAGTTGTTCGGTGAGACGGACGATCAGGTCGCAAAGAAGATTTCCTCGATTCTGAAACACTCCATGACACCGATCGTGTGTGTCGGGGAGACGCTCGAGGAGCGGCAACAGGGTCGAACTGCGGAAAAGGTGTTGGGACAGGTTCGTGCGGCTCTTGCCGGCAGGTCGGCCGACGTCGTTGCGGGTCTCGTCATTGCGTACGAGCCCATCTGGGCGATCGGAACTGGCATGACCGCATCGGCCGGGGACGCACAGGCCGTCATCGGGGCCATTCGGGCTGAAGTTTTGTCACTTCTCGGAGCAAAGGCTGCGCAGGGTGTGAGGATTCAATACGGCGGCAGCGTCAAGGCCTCGAACATCGCGGAGATCATGGCGCAACCCGATGTGGACGGTGCCCTCGTCGGGGGCGCGAGTCTCGAGCCCGCCGAATTCGCACGAATCGTGCAATACCGACTGCACTGATTTAGCGCTAAGTCCTCGGGAAAGGGGACCACAGGCGACTGGTAGCCTTTCTGCACACGTGTGGACCCGATGTCCATGCGATTTTGGGGGTTCGCCCCCACCTATTCGACGGGGAGGTCGAGAGTGAAGAAAACCAACAAACTCGCAAGGGTTGTTGCTGGCTTCGCGGCATTGTCACTTGTTGTGGCGGCATGCGGTGGCGGCGACGATTCGAGCGAAGGCGCCAGCGATGGTGGCGATTACACGAGCCTCGACGCTTGTGCAACTCGCGCCTACGACTACGCCAAGCCAGAGTCAACCAGCAATGGCATGAAGGTGACCTACGACATCGCAGAAGCTGCGGTGTGGGATGACGGTTCACCGATCACCGTTGCCGACTTCACGGCAACCTGGGAAGCAAGTTTGAACACCCCAGGATCGATCTCGACGTCTGGTTACGACCAGATCACGAGCATCGAGGCCGGTTCGAGCGACAAGCAGGTCGTCGTGACCTTCAAGTCGGTCTACGCACCATGGAAGGGTCTCTTCGGAGCATTGCTCAAGGCCGCAGCGGTGGAAAACGCCTCTGACGTCTCGGGTGACTTTGCCGACATGATTCCGTTCTCCGGTCGTGCGATGAAGTTGCAGTCGTGGAGCCCAGAGCAGTCCGTGTTCGTTCCGAACGAGAACTACTGGGGCACCGACAAGGCCGTGACCGAAAAGGTCGTCATGGTTCCGAAGGCAGACAGCGACACCGAGATCGCATCGATCAAGGCTGGCGAAGTCGACTTCATCTACCCGCAGTACTACGGCGGCATCGAGGAAGCAGTTGCTCAGGACAACATTTCGTCGTCCGTGCAGTTCGGTGGCGACTATGAGGCCTTCTACTTCAACCAGAAGTGTGGTCCGTTCGCTGACAACACCTTCCGTGAGGCCTTCTCGAAGTCCATCGATCGCGATGCGGTCTTCCAGCAGATCTACATCCCCATCGCAGCAAGCGCACAGCTGCTGCAGTGTGGTCCGATCACGCCGGGTGAGTACTGCAATGGCGACGAGTTCGTGAACTCCTACGACCCAGAGGGTGCTGCGAAGCTCCTCGAGGACGCAGGTTGGGAAAAGAACGCCGAAGGCTATTGGGCCAAGGATGGAGCTGAGGCTCCGAAGATCCGCTGGATCATCAACACGGGCAACACCCGTCGCGAGAACACCCAGGCATTCTTGATTCCGCTCCTCCAGGCAGCCGGATTCAACGTCGTTGCAGACAACTGTGACGCGGCCTGCTACTTCCAGCAGCGGCTCCCAGCCCTCGACTACGACATGGCCATGTACATCTCGACCGCTCCGCCGGATCCTGCGTACCTGACCTCGTCGTTCGCGTGCGATCAGATCCCGACCGAGGCCAACGGCAACGTCGGCCAGAACACCCAGGGTTGGTGCAACACCGAGGCTTCGGACCTGCTCCACGCTTCGGATGTTGAGGTCGATCCGGCTCTTCGCGCCGAGAACATCAAGAAGGTTCTCCAGTTGATGGCACAGGACCACGTCCTCTTGCCGTTGTTCCAGTTCCCCAAGTCGGGCTTCTGGCGCACGGACAAGGTCGGCGGTCCTCTCGATGCCGAGTTGAACAACTACACCGCTTTCATCAACTTCCACCAGTGGACGGATGTTGACGGCGATGGCCAGGTTGTCATCGGTGCAGAGCAGTGGCCAGAGTGTCTGAACCCCATCACCGAGTGTGCAAACTCTTCGTGGATGGTGTGGACGACCGCATTCCCGCTCATGCCGGGCGCGTATGCGACCACCAATGACGGACGCTACGTCGTGACCAACTTGTTGGCCGGCGAAGCAACGGTCGAGGTGCTCTAGACCAACAACTGGTCGTTCAGTAGTACGCACGAACGGTGCGCGGGTGGTGTCTTCGGACACTGCTCGCGCACCGTCTGCGCAAGTGGCAAGAAGTTCTGAATTCCTGAGGGGGAGTACATGATGGGGGATCGGGCGTGACTCGGTTCATCGGCCGTCGTCTGTGGTGGGCCCTACCCACGCTGCTCCTCGTCACGTTCCTCGTGTACATGGCACTCCGACTGGGCACCGACCCGCTCGAGAGTTACAAGAGGATCAATCCCCGCGCAACGCGGGCAAAGCTCGAGCAGTACAAGAGCCTGAATGGTTTGTCCGACAACTACGTGCTCGGATATCTCAATTGGCTGAAAAATTTCGTCACGTTCAATTGGCCGCGATCGATCAAGGGCAGCCGTGAAGTCTTTCCGGCGCTGAAGGATGCGATGGCCAACACCGTACGTCTGGGGACCTTGGCGAGCATCGTCGGCATCTCCGTCGGACTCCTCGTGGGCATCTTTGCGGCCTTGAAGCCTGGTGGGAAGCGGGACGTTGCCGTCAACACCGCCGCATTCGTCGGAATCTCCGTACCTCCATACATCTCTGCGATCCTTCTTCAGCTGTTGTTTGCCGTTTACTGGGGTCGTTGGTTCGGTTCGTCACTGTTCCCAACATCTGGCGTCTATCCGCCGGGACACTCTGGGTTTGATCCAGTTCTCATGCTCAAGCACATGGCCCTGCCGACGATCGTCGTCGCGATCCAGGTCATCGCGACGTACAGCCGATACATGAGATCGTCGTTGCTCGACGTGCTCAATAGCGACTTCATGCGCACGGCTCGCTCCAAGGGAATCAGCGAGCGTCGAGTGCTGTTCCGTCACGGTGTCCGCAACGCACTCATTCCCGTAGTGACGATTGCGGCGCTCGACGTTGGCGCGATCGTGGGCGGTCTGATCATCACCGAGAACATCTTCGATTACCCCGGCATGGGTCGATATTTCCTTCGCGCCTTCGACCAAGGTGACTTTCCGCTTCTGATGCCGTGGATGGTCGTTGTCGTCGCCTCAGTCTTGATCTTCAACCTGCTTGCAGACGTGTCGTATGCGTTCTTGGATCCGAGGATTCGCCTTGACTGAAACACTGAGTATCTCGCCACGCCAGATGGCTTTTCGGAGATTCGTCTCCCACAAGGCAGCCGTCGTTTGCACCATCATTTTGTTGATCCTCGTTCTCTTCGTCCTCCTGTCACCGCTCACGGCTCGATATGGAGTCAACCAGTCTGTTCGTAAGCCGCCGAATTCGTTCTTGCCACCACAATCAATCGCCTGGCTCGGCACCGACGACATCGGACGAGACCTGTACAGCCGACTGATCTACGGCATTCGCGTGTCGCTCATCATCGGGTTCTTCAGCGCAATCATCTCGGTCGCGCTCGGGTGCGTGATCGGCGCAGTCGCAGGATTCAGGGGAGGTCGGTTCGACGATGTCGTCATGCGGGTCACCGACCTGTTTCTCGCCTTTCCATTCCTCGTAGCCCTGCTCGTCGTCCGTAACACGATCGGAGCCGTGTCATGGCTGACGTTCTTCATCGGGGACAAATCGTCGATTCGCTTCATCGTGTTTCTGCTCGCATTGTTCGGGTGGATGGGCGTCGCACGCGTCGTCCGAGGTCAGGTCCTCGCACTGAAGGAACGAGAATTCATCGAAGCGGCGAGGGCAGTGGGGGCCAGTCGTCGGTACATCATCGTTCGACACCTGCTGCCGAACTCCATCGGACCGATCATGGTCGCCTTGACGTTCTCGGTCGTTGGCTCGATCATCGCCGAATCGACGCTCGCGTTCTTCGGTTACGGCCCGCAAGCAGGTGATGGTTCGACGTCGCTCGGCGTGCTCGTCGGTGCGGCAAAGGGCGCCGTACAAACTGGATACTGGTGGATCGCCGTCTTCCCGTGCACCGCATTGGTCGTCATCGCGTTGTGCATCAATTTCATCGGAGATGCACTGCGCGATGCGACGGATCCACGTCTCGATAGGGGCGAATCGTGAGCGTTCTGTCGATCAAGGACCTGCATGTCACGTTTCCCACGCCTCTCGGTGACTTGAGGGCAGTGCGGGGAATCAACCTCGACGTCGAGGCGAGCGAGTTGATGGGAGTGGTCGGCGAGTCGGGCTCGGGCAAGTCGGTCACGTTCCTCGCAGCGATGGGTTTGCTACCAGCGAAGGCTCGCGTGACTGGTTCGGTGACGATCGATGGTCAGGAATTGATTGGAGCTTCGGCCAAGACGATTCGATCGGTTCGTGGGAAGTCGATGTCGATGATCTTCCAAGACCCGCTTTCCGCCTTGAACCCCGTGCACAGGGTCGGTGACCAGATCGTCGAGATGATCCAGGCTCACTCGTCGGCTACGGACGCCGACGCATGGAAGCGCGCCATCGAACTCCTCGACATCGTCGGAATTCCACAACCGGACGAAAGAGCTTCGCAGTATCCACATGAATTCTCCGGTGGAATGCGGCAGCGAGTGGTGATCGCAATGGCAATCGCCAACGATCCGAAAGTGCTCATCGCAGACGAGCCGACGACGGCACTCGACGTGACGGTCCAGGCTCAGATTCTCGAAGTGATCCAGCGGATTCAGGATCGATTTCGCACGGCCGTCGTGCTGATCACACACGACCTCGGAGTCATCGCACGTGTCGCACATCGTGTGAACGTGTTGTACGCGGGTCGTAACGTCGAGCGAGCGTCGGTCGATGACCTGTTCAACCAGCCGTCGCATCCGTACACCCAAGGACTCCTTGCATCGTTGCCGCATGAGGGGCAGAGTCGGCTCACCCCGATCTCTGGATTCCCACCCAACATGCTCACCCCACCTCCGGGTTGTGGTTTTGCCCCCCGATGCGCCTTCGTATCTCCGGAGTGTGAATCAGCAATTCCCGATATGCGCGCGTTCGGAACATCGGCCACGGCATGTATCCGTGCCGAGTCGGTCGCGCTCAAGGTCTCGGGAGGAGGCGGTCGTGGCTGAACTCTTGAAGGTCGAGGGCCTCGTCAAGAATTTCGAGTTGCGTACGAATTCTGGAATTCGGCGGTCCACGCGAATCGTGCAGGCCGTGAGCGACGTTTCCTTCTCTGTCGGTCGGGGGGAGACACTCGGTATCGTCGGCGAATCTGGTTCCGGCAAGACGACCGTCGGCCGTTGCGTGATGGGTCTCCTCGATCCAACGAGCGGATCGATCATGTTCGACGGCAACGACATCACGAAGTTGTCTTTCGAGGAGATGAGGGTTCTCCGTCGCCGACTGCAGATCGTCTTCCAGGATCCGTTCGCATCACTTGACCCGAAGATGACCGTCGGGGCATCGATCGCAGAGCCCCTGGTCGTCCAAGAAGTCTCGGGCGACCACGATGAACGCGTCGCGGAAATGTTGAACCTGGTCGGATTGGCTCCCGACCATGCAAAGCGTTTTCCCCACGAGTTTTCAGGAGGGCAGCGTCAACGTGTGGGAATCGCGCGTGCTCTCGCGCTCGACCCGGACTTGATCGTCCTGGATGAGCCCGTGTCGGCCCTCGATGTGAGCATCCAAGCTGGTGTCGTGAATCTCTTTGCGGACCTGCAAGAGCGACTTGGGATGTCGTACATCTTCATCGCGCACGACCTGTCCGTGGTTCGACACATCGCGCACAACGTGGCCGTGATGTATCTGGGTCGTATCGTCGAAATCGGGAAGAAGGAAGAGATCTACACGAATCCTCGGCACCCGTACACGAAGGCGCTGCTCTCCGCGGTACCGCTGCCCAATCCAACGGTTGAGCGGACACGACGACGAATCATGCTCGAAGGTGACGTACCGTCGCCCGTCGATCCGCCCAGTGGTTGTCGATTCCGGACGCGCTGTTGGAAAGCGACGGACAAGTGTGCATCAGAGACGCCTCAGTTGTCTGCTGTCGGAGCAGGGCAGAGCGTGGCGTGCCATTTCCCGGAATGACGCAGATAGCCTGACGACATGCGTTCGTTCATCACCGCTGTGACGTTGATCATCAATGTGTTTTCGCTCATCGCAATGGTCGTTGGGGTCCTTCTGCACAGTGGTCGTGGTGGCGGTTTGAGCGACATGTTCGGTGGCGGCGGTGCGGCGGCGTTGGGATCGGCAGCTGCCGAGCGGAACCTCAACAGGATTACGACGGTTCTCGCGCTCGTGTGGTTGCTGACGGTGGTTGCGCTCGGGATGTTGCTCGCATAATCAGTTAGTAGAATGAAGTCCACGTCGAAGTGGCGAAATTGGCAGACGCACCAGCTTGAGGGGCTGGCGCTCGAAAGGGCGTGGGGGTTCAAGTCCCCCCTTCGACACCAGTAAAACTGCGATACTTGATCGTGCGCAAGACGAAGATCATCGCAACACTTGGTCCGTCGGTTCGGACGCCTGACGCGATCGTCGGCCTTCACCAGGCAGGTGCTGATGTCTTCCGGTTGAATTGCTCCCACCTGACGACAGCGCAGCTGGAGCAGACGATCGTGCAGGTGAGGGCAAGCTGTCCGGACGCGGGAATCCTGGTCGACATTCAGGGTCCGAAGATGCGCTACGCAGGAGAGCCACAATCTCTCGAGCCTGGGTCAAGCGCAGTTTTCGAATTCTCGACGTTGGGTCTCGAGGTTCTCCATCGCAACGGCGGGCTGCGGTCTCTGGCAAGCGGTCAGCGCCTCTTGCTGGACGACGGTCGTATCGAGTGCAGGATCGAGTCCGTCAGCGAACTTGGATTGGTGTGTCGAGTCGTCCGAGGGGGAGAACTGGTCCCGAACAAGGGTGTCAACCTTCCCGACACGTCGATTGCAGGGGAGCTCTTCTCGGAGAAGGATCGCAAGGACATGGAAGTCGCACGGGTGAACCATGCAGACATCGTTGCCCTTTCTTTCGTGCAGACCGCAGAAGATGTTGATCGAGCAAGGAAGATTCTTGGCGAAGAGGTTCTCATCATTGCGAAGATCGAGCGTCCACAGGCGCTGAGTCTCCTGTCTGAAATCCTCAATTCGGCCGACGGTGTGATGGCGGCTCGCGGTGACCTCGGGGTGGAGATGCCGTTCGTCCAGGTCCCGGCTGCACAACATCACATCGCTCGGGCATCGATCGTTGCCGGCAAGATCAGCGTGTGCGCGACCGAAATGCTCGAATCAATGACGAAGAACACTCGTCCCACTCGAGCAGAAGTGGCTGACGTGTCGACCGCCGTCCTTGACGGTTTCGACGCAGTCATGCTTTCTGGCGAGACTGCGATAGGGCACGATCCACTGGGCGCGGTTCGGGCGATGGCCAGCATCGTCGAAGAGGCAGAACACAACGTGTCGATGCCAAACCTCTTTGCCGATGCCCATCCCGAGGAGGCGGCAGTCACCGCGGCAGCTGCGGCGCTTGCGAAGCGAGTCGGGGCACAGTGGATCATCTCCTTGACGTACACCGGATTCTCCGCCCGTCTCTTGTCGGCGTGTCGACCCAATTGCCCGATCATTTCGATCACACCGTCTGAAGCGGTTGCTCGACAGATGAAGATCATCAGGGGAGTGATTCCGCTGGTGAAGACGCGCGAATCGGACGTTGATCGAGCGATTGCCTCTGCGCTCAGTGAAGCAAGGCTTCGTGGCTTGACGCATGGTGGTGACCGAGTAGTTGTCTGTGCGTCGCGAATCAGCCCGCGATCTGACGCTGACACGCTGTGGTTGCATCAGGAACCGATGTGACGACCTACGACGATGTCCCGTCGATACAGCGAAGAACGCTGAGGGTTTTGACGGCGGGTCAGGTGGTCGGTTCAGCGGCTTTGTCCGCGGCAGTGACGGTTGGTGCTTTCGTCATCCAAGACATCCTCGGTCAGGAGACCCCGCTCGGTGGAATGGCAACCGCGACGGTGACGGTTGGAACGGCACTGATGGCACAGGTCCTGTCGCGAATCATGAGCGTGAAAGGTCGACGCCCAGGTCTAGCGATGGGTTACGGCCTCGCACTCATCGGTGGTCTCATTGCCGGCATCGGAGTGGAGACTTCGAGGCTTTCCGTGTTCATGCTCGGACTATTCCTCTTCGGAAATGGACAGGCGTCGAACTTGCTCGCTCGATACGCCGCAATGGACCTTGCAGAGGCTGAGCATCGTGGAAAGGCAATGAGCAGGGTGTTGTTTGCGTCGACGTTCGGCGCCGTGTTTGGACCGATTCTGATCAAGCCGGCAGAGCGGCTCGGAGAGATTGCTTTCGGCTGGAATCTCTACACGGGTCCGTGGATCTTTTCCGGACTGTTCTTTCTCTTCTCGCTCTGCAACGTCTGGTTTCGACTTCGACCCGACCCGTTGGCGGTGGCCGGTCGCCTTGGAGTTCAAGATGGACCGAAGAGGTCTGCCTCGGACGTGCTCATCCCACTGCGACATTCGGCCTCGTCCCGACTCGCGATTGCAGCGATGGCGTTGTCGCAGATGACGATGGTGGCGATCATGACGATGACCCCGGTTCATCTCAAGATTCATGGTCACGAGGCGGTCAGCGCCTTCATCGTGTCGTTGCACGTGGCCGGTATGTACGCATTCAGTCCTTTTATCGGCCGATTCTCCGATCGATACGGTCGTCGTCGCACCATACAGACTGGGGCGCTCGTCTTGATCATTGCATCTGCCTTTTCAAGTTTGGCTGGCGATTCACCCACACTGCTGTGGCCTGGATTGTTGCTCCTCGGCGTCGGCTGGAATTTCGGAATCGTGGGCGGCTCGGGGCTCTTGTCCGAGTCCATCGCGGCCGATGTCCGTGTCAGGGTGCAAGGGAGTGCCGATCTCCTGATGAGCCTCTGTGGGGGAATCGCTGGATTCTCCAGCGGCTTCATACGCAAGGGAATTGGGTATAACTCGCTGGCGGTGGTCGGGATGGTGCTCACTGGTCTTTTGCTCGCGATTGCTCTCGGGAGTCCAGAAAGGAGAGCAGTGTGACCTCCTGGCGGAACTGGGCGGGGAATCAGGTGGCTCGGGGCTTGGAGTCTGCTGGTCGAGTGTCGAGCCGCGACGACGTCGTGGCCGTGGTTCGGAAGGCTCGTGATACGGGCAGGCGAGTAAAGGTCGTCGGTTCGGGACACAGCTTCTCAGGTATTGCTCGACCAGAGGAAGTGATTCTCGATCTTCGCAACTTGTCGGGCATCGTCGAGGTGGATCGAGTGGGAAAGACCGTGGTCGTCAACGCTGGGACGACCATTTCCAACTTGAACCTCGAGCTGCATCGTCATGGTTTGGCGATGCCGAATCTTGGAGACGTCACCTATCAGTCGATCCTCGGCGCGCTAAGCACATCGACGCACGGGACGGGAATCGGTCATGGAGGTCTCGCGACACAAGTCGTTGGATTCACGATCGTCACCGCGGACGGCCAGTTGTTGACGTGCTCACCGACCTCACATGAAGATATTTGGAAATATGGTCGAGTATCACTCGGGGCGCTCGGCGTCGTGACGGACGTGACCTTGAAAGTTGTCGATTCTTTTGCTTTGCAGGCCGTCGAACATCCAGAGCCAGTGGAACAAGTGTTGGCCAACTGGGACAGATACACACGAGAGAACGAGCACTTTGAGTTCTATTGGATTCCTCACACACGGTGGGCACTCACCAAACGCAACAACCGGACGGATGAGCCACGGACGGAGAGGAAGCCGATTGCGACGTTCTGGAACAAGGTCATCATGGAGAACCTTGCCTTCGGGGCATTGTGTCGTGTGGGTCGTG
>JACCED010226782.1_pt1 | contig 13309 bp, 13 predicted proteins | sample 7455021 | NCBI WGS metagenome assembly JACCED01 (sample SAMN15323456, study PRJNA562643) | freshwater metagenome | isolation source: river surface water | place: USA:Blue River Watershed | collected 2017-08-19 | reverse complement strand
TATGCAATGTGGCTGAGTTCATCTAAGACTTCAGCTCGCTCTGCACCTTCGGTCGTGCTAATGCGATCCCAGAGTTCCTGCTCTTGGGCTTTTCCTTTATTTGGTTCGGCGCTCACCGCTTCCTTCCATATAGACACTGGTGCTTCTAACAGGCGGAGAAGTTACAGACCGTCACTGACATCTTCGCTTCGGCCAGGGGTTGTGCTTATTGCGGAGTTTTTGGGGGAAGCGGAGAGTAGCACAGATTTCGAACAGGTGTTCGAGAGTCACTGGCACATAGCCGGTTGGCCAAGGGTTACCTGTCAGAGAAATGCCGAGTATCTTGCCTTTGGGCTGCCAGACCTTGAGGCCCATTGGAGGTTTTCATGTCTGACCTAACCCCTGAATGCGATGCGCTCGCCCAACTTAAGGAATTCCTGAGTAGTGATCAGGAAGCCTTTGAAGCGTTCACGGGCAGGGAAGATTCCGAAGACTTGCTGGTGGCCATGGCTATGGCTGAGCTATACATTGATGAAGCCATCGAGTTAGACGAGACAGGGGAAGCCAGAATCGTTGAGGCAGCGAAAGTTGCAATTGCGGACTTTGATCTTCCGGAATTAGAAAACGAGGATGAAGAGGAATGACACATCCATTGCTCTATTCAGACCCATACCTTAATGCTTTAGGTAAAGAATTCCCAGAACTCTTTGAAGAGTTGTTTCAGGTTCTGGTTAAATCAGAATTTGCGAAAGAAATAGCCTTCTGTTTGGAAGCTCCGAGCTGGGCTTTGAGAGAAATCGGTATTGAAGGGTGCAGACATCCAAATTTCCCGAAAGAGAGTTTTCAAGAAATTATTGAACGAGCCTTAACACAAGAGCGAGTTGAGAATTTCTGGATAATATTTGCATCGCCAAACCTCAATAAAGAGCAGATTGAGAGCTTTTTTGACCATACTGATTCTAATGTACGCGGTTTAGCACTCGGTCACAAGTATGGAAATACAGAAAAATTAATTTCTTACCTCACAGAAATATTTAAAGAGCCTAACAAAATGAATCCCGCAGTAATTGATTCAATTGTTACAAAAGCTCCACTCACAGATAACCTTTTTAATTTTCTTTTTGAAAATATACACATTGAAATTCATAAATCTCACCTCGGAGTGCGGTTGTTAAGAAATGCAGACTTAACGGATGCGCAGAGGGTTCAGCTAAGCCTCGCAGGGGTATCTGAGCCTGAACTTGATGGAACAGAGAACTTTTGGGGATCCGGGCATCGATTACATCTTTCATCAATCTCGTTGCTGCCAACATTTTCTGCCTACGTTGGCTACGACAATAATAAGAAAATTCAATCATTAAAAGGAATTCCAACAAAGATTGTTCAATCAATACTGGGATATGGGCATCCATATTCGCTTCTGATCGCTGGAGAAGATTCAAGCTTCTCGAAAGTATCTCTTCAATCCCTTGAAGACCTGATCAAGCCCCTCTTCTTTCAAAGATTGTTCTGGCGCGAGCTCTGCGAGCAGCCTGATTTCAGTCTGTACCGAAGAAATGCCTATAGAACTGATGACATGTTTATCTCTCATCCAATACTGGGTGCTGAATTTGAAGATGCAGATATAGAAAGTGCCACAGGCCTTGGTGGAGTAATCAACTTTGACGATTCAATTCTTTGGCTTAGCGGCTCAAGTGAATTACCCCTCAGTCAAGCTATCTTTTTATTAACTAATGGGGAGAGCTATGAGCAACTGACTGAAATTGTCGAGGAAAGAGAACTTGAGTACACAAATCTAGGTGCAAGTCTTGTTGCGCTTACTCATGTTAATAATGATCTCATGTCAAAATATGGATTCAAATTACTGGATGTTGCAGATGGTATTTTACTTGATGAAGCTGAATCCTACGCAGAGTCTGATGACTATGAAGTTGATGTTGAGTTTAATTCCTATTTTCAAGAAATGATTTCCTGGCGCTTAACTTCTGAATCCAATAAGCACAAGATATTTGAGCTTTTGACTCTTGGACTACATGAGCCAACTTCTAAGCTGCGTAATGATTGCGTACATTTCATGGGTTGCATGGCCCTGCACCAGGATACGCCACAGGCTCTGCTGAATAAGCTATCAACAATTGATGAACCATTGATTCAAAAAGTTCTTGGCAAGCAGTCAATCCTTTAGCAAGTGGCTAAAGTGGGGCGATTTCATAATCGGCAGGATCAAGATCCCGTTCACGCATGAGAGTTTCAACTCGATCACGATACTCACCTTTGACCGCTGGATTCGTAACCAGTCCATACGGGAAGTCCTCTGGTTCTCCGACTAGGAGCTCTCTTCGGGCATCTTCATCAGTCACAAGTCCCTGCTCAATCAGAGAAACAATTCCATCAATGACATCTTCAGGTGCTGCCGGATTACAGGATAAGCGCCAGAGAACTGGGTGCGGAAATTCACTCAACCCTGCCTCATCTTCAGATTCTTCTCGCAGAATAGTTCTGAGTAAATCTGCAGGGGTGTGTTCATTTGAGGCCACAGATGATCGAGGTGACCTTGAATCTTGCCAGTAAAAGCCGCCTACTCCTGTGTAGAGCAATTGCTTATCCCAAGCAAGCGTCCTTATGAGCTCTACGTTTTTGCTCCATGCCCCAGCAAGACAACGAGCACCTACAACCGTTTCGCATTCTTCGTAGAGGCTGTCAGGGATTGGAGGAAGAGAGCCGAACAATTCAAGATTTTCGGTGATGTTTTTGGGTTCAGAATCTAGAAAATACTCCCAAAAATCTCTTGTGGGAGCGGGAGCTTCAATGAAACCTAGAATGTAAAGATAAAAGAGCGCCTCTAGAGATTCTAAATCTATGGAACTTAGGACCTGTCCATCTATATAGATTGCCTCATAGAAGTACTTTTCGGTCTCGTCATCGTAAAGCTCATCATTTAATCCAAAATCTGTAATTGCTCTAAACACTTGAAACTCTTTACTGGCATTTTTATGACCATGAATTGTTTCTGGAATTACTGGATTGAGTGAGGTTTGATTGAGTCCAATCGCATCAAGAATCTCAGAAGGCGTCGATGGATTGAAGACAGCCGCATACTTGACCAGCGGATTACTGTTGAGATCCGAAGCAGAGATGAGAGTCAGTGGATTACAGAAAGTCGAGAATTGCACTGCGCGTGAATCGCTCTTTCTCAAATCACTTAATTGTGTTGAGTCTGCCGTAGAAGCTGCCTCAAACATCTGAGCGAGTTGCACGTATTTAGCACCAGCCTCATGTGCCTTTTGAAGGCGCTCTTGCAATGTCATTCCACGAGAATACTATTGCCAGGTGACATCCGACATCCCCTCCTCGGTTTATCATCAATCGTGCGTACTCGCTGAATTGATGGACGTGATACGGGAATACCGGCCTTACCTATTTGAAGGGTTCTTTTATACTTCAAATGCGGCAGCCTTTGTCATCGCATCCGATATACGTGAGGGCATTCTGGCCAATCCCAAGAAGGAATGGTTGAGAGCAGTTTCCGAAGCAATCGCCGACTTGAGCGCTATTACATCGCGAGGCGCCCATGAGGCCAAGAACTTGAGCGATCTCAACCTTTCAACTGTACAACTTCTTAACGATATTGAAAGTTATGACAATTTAACCGAAGACGTCACGCCCTAATTAAGTATCAATCTAGTTGGTTGCTGACTAAGGAAATCAGCGCCTTAGATTCTTCAGGGGTTGCCGGGTGCATGAGTAAGAGTTTCAATAGATGCTGACTCATCTTGAAACCCCCAAGTAGAGGATGCTCGAGCGTGTCAATTAAGTGAAAAACAATTTTATGCTTTGTCGAATCAGATAATCCTTCGTAATTCGATTTCTTAAGATTCTTAGCTATTTTAGATAAATCTGGTTCAACATCTGTCACGATAAATTGGGTTTCCATACCGCCAATCGAGCCAAGCTCTTGGAAAATGTCGGCAAAAGCTTTCTCTGTGATTGGTTCTAGATGACCATTGCTCGCGCCATACTCGAGTGCGCCTGTCTTATCGATTGCAGCATCCCAAGATCCCCACTCATCCTCTAGGCGCTCAGCCACATATTCAGCATCTATATATTCATTTCGAGTGACCCAATCAACTTCAAACCCAGGGCTCAACAGGTACTCTGCTGGAGTCTCTTGCAGATCAAAATCATCAGGCCCAAAATGATCGCCCTCATCTGTGTCCTGCTGGTAATAGAAAGTGATTAATTTATGCGATGCCAATTCCTGCCAAAGAATGGCAGTCAAATCAACTGAGATACTGAGGACAAATTCTGCTGAATCTGCAACTTCGATTGGCTTATCTTTGAAAATGACGGAGTAGTCATGATTTGGAGCCAGCACTTTTCTATAGGCATGCCAGAGAGATCTCCATTCCCATCTATGTTGGGCATTTTTACAGAGGAGAGCAAGAGTCTCTTGCGATACCTGAGAAGCTTCGGCAATCTTTGAATTAACTTCTACGCTTAGATTTTTTTCAGCAACATCATGAAGTAGCTGAAAGGGAGTTGCTGGATCTTGAAGTAAATCGCCAAGCTGATAGAAGAGCGATTGCCGGTTGTAGTGAGATGAGACTGATTGAATCTCGCTTAAGAGAGACGCTACCTGATCTTCTACAGATTTACTCATCTTCGTCCTCCTCATCTTCCTCTTCAACGCTATCTATAAGTTCTTGGAGCTCATTGAGCGCAGATTCCACAATCTCCATACCTTCTTCAGTAATGGTGCACTGACCAGCTAAGTGAGCAAGTGAGTACTGCGCACCCAGAAAGGCTTCAAAAGAGAGTTCACTTGAGTTAGCCAGGTCTTGGTCAACTGCCTCTTGCCAAAGCTCGGCAACTTGTTTGGTAAGACCTGCGGCTCCACTTTTCATTATCACTCCTCTGCAATCATGATTATTTCAGCCCATTTTGGCACATCTGACTTTGCGTAGTCTGTTGTGAGGCAGACAATAACTTTATCTATCTTTTGGTTTATTTCCCGTGGCCAGGGTGTGAACCCATCGGTAAAAATGATTAACACGCGGGGAATTGGCGAGATCTTGTAGGCGGCTTCTATGCCGACAATTAAATCGGTTCCGCCGCCGCCGGGAAGTTCTAGATTTTCAATCATTCCTCTTGATTTAATTTTTTGTATTGGCCCAACCGCAGCATCACACGGGATCACATAGAGGCCATGGGCTACTCCATTTGCCCGCGCAATTCCGTCGACTTCGGATAAAAAATCAACAATGTCTTTGCGAGAAATACTGCCACTTGTATCAACAACGACTGCAACGGGTGGTGGTGCTGGTTTACGCATTGCAGGAAGAATCAATTCAAAATTGGCTTGTTTCATCGCTCCCTGTCGCCTCGATGGACGGGTATATAAGTAATCCTTTCTTCCACTTATATTTGAGAGGGAAGCGCGAACACTACCTGCCAACTCTTTTCGCCAATTAACTTTCGGATTTAATAGCTCGTCTGCCCATCGAACCAAAGATCCCGGAATGGTTCCTGGAAATTTGCTTGCGTGATCTGATATTGCTTTAGCTACCTGATCACGTAGTACATCCTGCTGATCATGTTTAACTGCACTATTGTCAGGATCTGATCGAGGCAATTCGTATGATCTCGATTGACCACCACTAACACTGCCGCAATCTTCAACCAAAGTGCCTTTATCTGGGTTCTCTTCTAAATACTTGAGAATTCGAAAATAGATCTGTTCAGAGCCCATATCGGGCTTGACTCCCATCTCTGTCATCTGAACAAATCTGACAGGCTCAAATTCCCCCCAAGGCAATCGGGCCTCATCCAACGTTTCGTTAATTCCTAGATCTCCGGCGATATTCCAATTTGGGTGAAGCGCCATTGGCTGATTGAGGGCCGCAAACCTAGGGCCATGTTGCAGTAGGCAATGCATCGCTTCATGCAGCACCATTGTTGCAAGAGTCTCTGCATCGTGCTGTAACACAAATTCAGGGTTGAAATACATTCGCCAGCCATCATCGACTGCAAGAGTTTGAACATTCTTGGAATCAACTAATTTAAGGCTGTAGAGAATTGTTGCTAAGTAGGGCCATTTGGACTGTGCAATGATTCTGGCAGCCATAACTCTTAATCGAGCATCCTGACTGACCGTTTCAGAGGTAACCACAGATTTGGCTATCTTTCCTTAAATCATCTTTGCTTCTGTAAGCAAGGGAACCAATGAACGTAGGAGCTCTTTATCGGGGGTGGCACCTTCTGGACGAATGCGTATCCAATCGCGAGCAAAGGTAACTGCAAGATCTGGATTACCTGACTTTGCAATCAACTCGAGAACTCTGCCAACTGTATTCCAGCGCTCAAGCGTCGTTGAAGATCTAAGGGCGGACATGAGAGAAGCGCCCACGACATAAATTTTGTCTATGCGGGTGGGTAGCTTGAACTTCTCAAAGTTAGCAAGAATTTCTTCAGGGTTAGGCAGGTCAGTGTTTTCTCGGTAAGTCATGTATTCGGCGGCTGCCCCTGTACCCACGCAGCCCATAACTGCTATGCGGCGAACACCCGAATCTAAATTTGATGCGGTTATCCAACCTGAAAGCTTTGCAACCATGTCCCAGGACCGCGGAGTTGGGAATGCTCTTCCTTGTTCTACGGCTGACTTTGGAAGCACTGTTGTTAAATCTGGGCGCGAAGATAAGAAACCAGCAAGTACTGCTCGCTCTGCAAGGATGGCCGAATCAATCTTTTCCTTACTAGGGAAATTGACTGAATACGAAACCCAGTTGCCTGCGATGCCATCTCGGACAACCTCTGGAGGCAGATTCCAATTCAAGTGACAGAATCGATTTGCAAGAGGTGGGGCTAAATCCCATCCATCAGCTGCGAGTTCAGGTGGATTGGCCGCAGCAACAACACTTGTGTTTTCACCTAAGTGACAATCTCCTGCGACCTTATCCAGGCAAACTCTAAGAAGTGCTGCCTGAACGCTTGGTGGCGCAGTATTTACTTCATCAGTAAAGAGAATTCCATTCTTATCTTCAGCCAAGCGCTTGGCCCAATCAGGGGGCATAAGTGTGGCAACACCATTTGAAAGCATTGGAAGTCCAGCAAAGTCTTGAGGTTCACGAATACTTGCAAGAATGATCTCGAGATGTCGCTTCTGCTCTTTTGCAATATGACGAATGACGGAAGTCTTTCCTTGGCCAGGGGAACCCCAGATAACCACTGGTTCGCGCGCTGCAATACATATGATCAGGGTCTTATATATTGCGGCGTACTCATCGAGTGTGGTCATGGCGATGCTCCTAGTTGGTGGAACATAAGTCTCCCATAATTAAAGACTTCATCAAAGATTATTGGTCCTCCCCTAAAGTGCTGGTAAATCTGCGAGTAACTGGCTGAAGGGTCTTGATTGGACTGCGCAACCCATCTCGTCGCTGCAATCAAGGTAGAGACTGATGTGCCACTAGCCTTTGCAGACAATCCGCCTGGTAAGTTGCTTTCCGAATAGCCTGGGGCATAGAAGTCAACGAGATTGCGATCAATGTTCGAGAATTTCGCAATCTCATCCTTGTCATTGGATGCTCCAATTGCGAGCGCTGATGGGATGCAAGCTGGCCAATCAATTCTTGTTTTATCGGCTTTATTCCCGCTCGGAAGAACAACGGGAATGTCCACTCGCTTGAGTTCAATGATTCTCTTCTCTACGGCAGGAGTTTTAGGGCAGTAAGCTCTTGTAGAAAGCAATGAATGATGACCTTGTGCCATCGCTACAGCGCCGATATTGAACTTATCTTTATTGGCTAGTACCCAACCCAAAAGGCGATCAACGCTAGTTTCCTGTGCCGGAAGTCGTGTTCCATTACTTGAGTAAGCAATGATTCGGATCAAAACGAACTTTACATTTGCATCAGCTAATGCAGCGATAGATGCCATTTGGGTACCGTGACCAAATCCGCCAATCTGACTGATACGCGGTGGCAGCGATGCAGTTCCTGACCCTTCTTGAAAGTTCGTTCCGTTCGGACATGAATACCAATCGAGGATGCAAGCTTCATGGATGATGCGATCTTTGAGCAGGGGTAACTGAGTATCAAAGCCTGTATCTGCAATTACCAACACCTTGGGGCCTTCTAATGCCTGAACGGAAGTGGACTGGAGAGCGAGCGCCGTTGCAGCCAAGGTGGCGACGATGGATCTAATGAGCATGCTCAGAAAATACGGCCCGCCTCTGACAAGCTATATCAGGTAACTCGCTGCCAGTAAGCGCCTAGCCCTGCAGAAGGTCTTGCGCCAATCGTTGCTCATCTGGCGCTTGTCGTAGCTCAAGGCTACTTTTCGCAGATGAAGATTCTCCACACCTCGGACTGGCACCTTGGCCGCAGGCTCGAGGGTGAATCTCTCTTTGAACCGCATGAGTATTTCCTGCGCTGGTTAACCGAGGAAATCATCCCCAGTCAGAAGCCAGAGCTATTGGTAATTGCGGGCGACATCTTCGATCGCCCAGTACCTCCGACTGAAGCTATCGAACTATACGAAAAGTCTTTGGCTCAAATTTCTAAACTAGGCGTGAAGATTCTTATCTCTGCCGGAAATCATGACAACAGAGTTCGTCTTGGCATGCACTCTCGCTTCCTCGAAAACATGGGAGTGCACTTTAGAACGCGATTACATCAGATAGCAGACCCAGTTCGGATTGAAGCTGATGATTTTGTCCTACTTGCATATGGAATTCCTTACCTTGAACCAGATGTGGATGCTGGCATTAATGATCACCAATGGGATGTGGAACCCACAACTCATGCAGTGATGAGTGAAGCCCTCAGACTCATTCGTGAGGATTTGGTAATTCGGCGTCAAGAAGAAGGTAAGCCGGTTAGAACTCTAGTGGCATCACATGCATGGGTTACTGGTGGATCTGGCAGCGAGAGCGAGCGAAATGTAAAGGTAGGAACGCTCGGACAAGCAAGCGCTGATCTCTTCAAGGATATTGACTACGTAGCTATGGGACACCTGCATGGCCCGCAGCAGGTAAAGAGCACGACATCACTTGTCTATTACTCCGGATCGCCAATTCCTTTTTCATTCTCTGAAAGAGATCACGAGAAGAGAGTCCTGATCATTGAAATGGGACCAAGTGGCGTTACAGAAGGTGACGTAACTAGCCACTACGTGCCTCAGGTACGAAAGATGCAGCAGTTCAAGGACACTGTGGAAGCGCTCCTGAGCGATAAATATCCAGCCACAGAAGATTGGGTAAAGGTCATCGTCACCGACGAAAAAGTACCCGTAGGCTTCTTTGAAATTCTCAAGAGTAGGAAGTTTAAGTACTTACTGCAGATGATTCCTGAAAAGAGTATTGATGGAATAGTTAATCGTTCAGGTGAGGGAATCCTGCTCCAAAATCTCACCCACGAGGAAGTCACAAAGCGATTCATTAAGCGCGTGACGCGATCTGAGGAACTTGACCCTGATATGAATACAGCAATAGAAAGTTGCTGCCACGAAGTTGAACAAAACGGTGTGAGTATCTGATGCATATTCACTCACTCGAGATTACTGGCTTTGGTCCATTTAAAGAGACACAGAAAATTGATTTTGACGCTCTCACTGCTGACCGACTCTTTATGCTGGAGGGGCCAACAGGTGCGGGTAAGAGTTCAATCATTGATGCAATCGTGTGGGTTCTCTATGGCCAAACGGCTCATCAAGCAGCTAAGAAACTCAGTGATGAAAAAGAGAATAAGGACTTTGCAGCTCGCGTCCACTCTGATTTTCTAAATCCTGGAGATGAAACAAAAGTTGTTATTGAGTTCTCAGTAAATGGCGCTCGCTATCGAGTACAAAGGGCTCTCTCATATGTCCCGAAGAAGAAAGGAAGCGAGGAGCTTAAATCAGCTACTACTTCAAGACTTGAATACATTAATCCAACAGGTGAAGCGCTCACAAAAGATATTCATGTAGAGATCTATCGAATCCTTCAGATGGAAGTTGCGCAGTTTTCACAATTAGTGGTCCTTCCGCAAGCTGCCTTTGACACTTTCTTGCGCGCCAAAAGTGAATCTCGCGGAGACGTACTTGAGAAGATATTCCGAACCCGCTTCTACTCAGATCTGGAAGGTCACTTGCAAAACAAGGCTCGTGAGATAAAGACTGAATTCGAAGCAGAACGAATCTCCATTGACTTTCACCTCCAAAATTTAGGATCTATGGCTAGTGGCGACCCAGAAACCGAGATAGATCTCGACGCCACCAAAAAGATCTTCCGTGAAAGTGAGGCGACGACTGCCCGAGCTACAAAAGATGATCTACTCCAGCGAATCTGCGCGGATATCTCCCCCGATAACTCTGCAGATATCGTTGAAAAGATGCGATTAGAGAGTGTACTGAAACCGCTGGCTGATGAGCTAGCAAAGTTAAATGACTCAGGTCAACGTATTGCAGAAAAGGTAAAGGCAGAGTCACGCCTAGCTGAACTAGAACTAAAAAAAGATCACTTTAGCGATATCGAAAAGACCATTAAGAGGCTAGGGAAAGCATCACCCGTTTTAATCCATCGCAACACTCTGACTGAAGCACAAGAACTCTATGACAATCTTGAATCCGTGGATGAGGATTTAGAGGATTGGACCCCGGCTGATATCAATGCTCGACTCAAGGAGTTAGCCCCAATTATCAAGGAGCTGGCTAAGAAAATCACGCAGGGCGAAGAGCTAGAGGAAAAGATTGAAACTTTGCAAGAGCAATTGTCCAATGCTGAGCAGGCAGCACTAGCTAAGACCGAAACACCAAAGCATGAAAAGAAAATCGCAGCGCTAGAAACCAAGATTTCTGCACAGAAGACGAAAATCGCAGATTATGAGAAGAAGCAGGCAATTTCTTGGGTGCACGATGCAGCCAAATCCCTCAAGAAAGGTCAGCCTTGTCCTGTTTGTGGTTCCAAAGCACATCCGTCACCTGTCAAAGGCTCGGGATCTTTTAGCCAGGATGTACTCACCGCAATGAAGGAAGATTTAGATAATCTAAAGGATGACTTAGGTGTGCTTCGACAGGAGTTGAAAACCTACAAGGAGATCGCAAAAAAGAATCACAGGCCGATATCTACCTTGAAGAAGGAGATAGTCCAGGCCGAGAAACTATTGAATGCGCTTGAAGATATTGAAAATAAACACTCTGATGCAGAGCAGGAGCAAGCTTTATTGGCGGCAAGCCTTCCTTTGATTGTTGCACTGGCTGCTGCTGAAAAATCAATCCAAAACGCTGAAAAGAAGTATCGCGAGGCTCTTAAGAACGCAGGGCTAAAGGCTGAAGAGTTAGATGAGTTACTTGAATTAGATGAAGAAGAGCTTAAGTCTTCCCTTAAGGATTATCAGGCCGAAGTAGTTGCCCTCACGGCTCAGCTAAAGACTTACAAAGACCTGCCTGAGGCAGCAAAATTGGCAGAGAAAATCTCATCACTGGATGAGCAGATTGCGGTCTTGAGCCAAGAGATTTCTATTATTGGTAATCGAATTGCACTGAGTGAAGAGCGACTAGCAAGAATTAGTGAAGCGCAAGAGGGCATCACTGCAAATCTTGATAACCTTGAATTTTTGTCAGAAAAGTATGGATCAATTCTGCAGTTAAACACCTTGGCGAACGGCTTTAATGGCGATGCGCTCAGCCTGACAAACTTTGTTCTTCAAGAGCGACTAGAAATGATTCTAGAGAGAGCAAGTTTGCATTTACTAAAAATTAGTAATGGGAAATTTGAATTTAAACTCAATGAGGAAAAAAGCGCCCAACAAAAGAAGACTGCGGGGCTAGGAATCACCGTGATTGACCATGCTAATGGCCGTGAACGTCCTGCTGAAACGCTAAGTGGTGGAGAGACTTTCTATGCTTCGCTCTCGCTTTGCCTTGGTCTTGCTGAAGTCGTGAAGATGGATAAAGGTGGAATTGACTTAGGAACCTTGTTTATTGATGAAGGTTTTGGATCGCTTTCAAATGACAAGCTTGTAGAAGTTCTTGATGTGCTAGATAAGTTGCGTGAAAATGGAAGAATTATCGGAATCATCACACATCTTGAAGATATGAAGACGCAGATCCCACTTCGCCTTGAGGTTTACCGCACCGAAGAAGGTCCGAGTAGAACTCGAATGGCTGTCGGTGGAATGAATTAATTGTGTGGGCTTGGCTTTTCTAGGTAACCCTTTTTTGTCTTTTCTTTAATCAGCTTGGCAACTTCAGCTTCTGCCTCTTCTTTGCTATCAAACTCTTTCACTTTGAGCTGACCATCAGTTCCAATTTTTCCGAAACGAATCGTGAGTTTTTTACCAACTTGAGTTACTTCCCAGAATTTAGCTGCATTCTCTGACTTGCGTGAGAGGTCTTCCCCGATAAATTCAAAATATGGCATTTTGCCTCCTTTGGTCCTCCCCTAGATTAGAGATTGCCTAAGGAAGGAAGCAATAGCACCTCTAGAGTTTGTCAGAGGCCCCCTCTAGGATTCCCGCATGGCTAAAACAATTAATTTGACCTATGGCGCCGAGACAGCAATCTTTGCTTACAAGCCGATCGACCGAGCCGTTCTCTATGGCAAGAGGCGCCGCGTTGCCTTTGATCTCAATGGCAAAGAGTGTGCAAAGGCATCATTGCTCGCAGATGGATCGCTTTTGATTCGTAGCGGAATGACTGCGCAGGGTTACTTCACCGAAGAAGACACCTGGGTTCCACAATCAGAACTTGAGGCAATCAATCTTGATGGCACAAAACCTGAGTTGTTTCCTTCAACGGTAGGTGAAAATGTTGCTGCGGAGAAAATTTCTTCTATCGACGCACTCAGTCTCCGTTTTGACACAACGTATTCGCTTGAACCAGAGGAGCTCCCCAGTGGACTAAAGAAGGAACTTGATTCTGGATCTATCTTTAAGTTTCCTTTTAACCCGCGAGCTGACTACCAAGTCGAAACTGGAATTCTGGTGGGCAATGAGAATGGCTATTTCGCTCTCATTGGGCAAGAAGTTGAATACCAGTATTCGGCACTGTCGTCAGTTGTCTCAGTTGTCGATGAGGCTGCATCTGATTCCAGTGATGACCTTGACTTTGAGATGTTCTAGGAGGCGCTATGAAACTTCATATCTCTAACTCAGCCAACCGAGATGCCACCATTGTGGCGACCTCCCTTCCCGCAAAAGAGAAGACCACTCCAGCTAAATCAGGTAAGCCCGTCTCTTTTAAACGCTACGTAGCAGCCGGCGAAGGGAAGTTACATGATGCCCTTGCCGCAGATCTCAAAGATGATTTCGCTCAAAGTTTGATTAAGGGTGATCCAGAAATCGATATGGAGATG
>JACCED011362366.1_pt1 | contig 13315 bp, 11 predicted proteins | sample 7455021 | NCBI WGS metagenome assembly JACCED01 (sample SAMN15323456, study PRJNA562643) | freshwater metagenome | isolation source: river surface water | place: USA:Blue River Watershed | collected 2017-08-19 | reverse complement strand
TGGGTGACTAATGTTGCGGCCCCGGAATGCCGGGCCTTTGGCCCTGTCTCAATGGATCGAGGACCATGAAAGTCACGCTCGAACGCGGCGCCTTGTTGAAATCGCTCAGCCACGTCCATCGCGTCGTGGAGCGTCGCAACACGATCCCGATCCTGTCCAATGTGCTGTTGCAAGCACGTGGTGGTGAGTTGTCCTTGAAGGCAACTGACCTCGATCTCGAAATCACCGAGAGCCTGCCCGCCGATGTTGAACAGCCCGGCGCAACCACACTGCCCGCGCATACGCTCTATGACATCGTGCGCAAATTGCCCGACGGTGCGCAGGTTTCTCTGGAGACGGCTGGCGACAGTGGCCAATTGTTGCTGCGCTCCGGTCGCTCGCGTTTCACGCTGCAATCCCTGCCCGAAAGCGACTTCCCCGACCTGAATGCGGGCGATCTGTCGCATCGCTTCACGCTGGCCGCTGGCGATCTCAAGAAGCTCATCGACAAAACGCAATTCGCGATTTCGACGGAAGAGACGAGGTACTATCTCAACGGCATCTATATGCACACAACCGAGGTCGAAGGGCATTTGATGCTGCGCGCCGTCGCCACTGACGGTCATCGTCTGGCACGTGTCGAACTGCCTGCGCCGCAGGGCTCCGGCGGTATGCCGGGCGTCATCATTCCGCGCAAGGCTGTAGCCGAGGTGCAGAAGCTTGTTGAGGATCTCGGCACGGATGTTGTCGTCGAAATGTCCACCACCAAGGCGCGTTTCACCTTCGGCCCGGTGGTGTTGACCTCCAAGCTCATCGACGGGACTTTCCCGGATTATGCGCGCGTCATTCCCACCGGCAATGACAAGCGCCTGACTGTCGATTGCGCCCCCTTTGCCGCTGCAGTGGATCGTGTCTCGACCATTTCTTCCGAGCGCGGTCGGGCGGTGAAGATGTCGCTCGCCGATGGGCGCCTGACTTTGACCGTCACCAATCCTGACTCGGGTTCCGCAACGGAAGAACTGGAAGTGGATTATGATGCCGCCTCAATCGAGATCGGCTTCAATGCGCGCTATCTGCTCGACATCACCAACCAGCTCGACAGCGATACGGCGCTTTTCAAGCTCGCTGATCCGGGCTCGCCCACGATCATCCAGGACCGCGATGGCGCTGCAGCGCTCTATGTCCTGATGCCGATGCGCGTGTGAGGGGGCTTGCCCCTCCACAATCGGCCAGATCGGCACCAGATGGGCTTCAATGAGCCCGGATAACCTCTTCCCATCCAGCCCGCGTCATCCTCAGCTCCGCCGCCTCGTGCTGGCGGACTTCCGGTCCTATGCCGCACTCGATCTCGATTTCGATGCGCGGCTGGTGGCGCTGACGGGGGAGAATGGTGCAGGCAAGACCAATGTGCTTGAGGCGCTTTCCATGTTCACGCCTGGCCGCGGCCTGCGTCGTGCTGACCTGTCGGAACTGGCGCGGATTGGCGGCTCCGGCCGCTGGGCCGTTTCGGTCACACTCGACAGCGATGGGCATGATTTGCAGCTTGGCACGGGCATTGAGGCGCAGGATGGGGGGCAGGCGCGCCGCTGTCGTATTGAGCGCGCCCCAGTGGGCTCCGCACGCGCCTTTGCGGATCATCTACGCCTTGTCTGGCTCACCCCGGCCATGGATGGGCTGTTTTCAGGCCCGGCAGGGGATCGGCGGCGTTTTCTGGACCGGTTGGTGCTGGCGGTTGATTCCGAACATGGCTCGCGCGTGAACGCGCTGGAACGGGCGCTGCGCAATCGCAACCGTTTGCTCGAAGATGGGCTTCGTGACGCCAGTTGGCTTGATGCAGCGGAACGCGAATTGGCCGAGCTTGCCGTGGCCGTCTCCGCTGCGCGCCATGAAACCGTGACGCGGCTTGCTGCGCTCATCGCAGCCGAGCGGGATGAAAGCTCGCCCTTTCCCTGGGCTGAGGTTTCCCTGCAAGGCGAGATTGAGGCGATGATGGGCGCGCGCCCGGCGCTGGAGATTGAAGATCACTATCGCGCTTTGCTGCGGGCCAATCGTGCGCGCGATGCTGCTGCAGGTCGCACCCTGATTGGCCCGCAAGCCAGTGATCTTGCCGTGCTGCACGGGCCTAAACAGGCGGAAGCAGGGCGCTGCTCCACGGGCGAACAAAAAGCGCTGCTGGTGGGTCTCGTGCTGGCCCATGCAAGGCTCGTCAGCGCCATGACTGGCATGGCCCCGATTGTGTTGCTGGATGAGATTGCAGCCCATTTCGACCCGCGCCGCAGGGGCGCACTTTATGCAGAGCTTGGCCGTTTGGGCAGTCAGGTTTTCATGACAGGAGCAGACCCGTCTGCCTTTGCCGGAATGGGTGAAAATGCAGGCCTTTGGAAGGTCTTTTCCGGACGCATCGAAAGAGCGTGAGAAGCCCTGAAAATCAGCTGTTTGCAGCCCTATATTTCGAAGCGAAAATCGCTGCGGGACGCCGCCTTTTCGGCTAGATTGCAAGCTACGAATCAACACATCGATTCAGGCCCTCAAACGGGCCTTCCACAAGGCCCGCTGAAAGCACTTTGACCCATGTCCGAACCTGCTGCTTCGCTTCCTTCCCAGACACCTGCTCCTGCATCTGAATATGGCGCTGACTCGATCAAGGTGCTGCGCGGTCTCGATGCTGTGCGCAAACGTCCGGGCATGTATATCGGCGACACGGATGACGGGTCGGGCCTGCATCACATGATCTACGAAGTCGTGGATAATGCGATTGACGAGTCGCTGGCTGGCCATGCTGATCTTGTCACTGTGACGCTCAATCCTGACGGCTCTTGCACAGTCACCGACAATGGTCGCGGCATTCCAACTGACATTCACGCCGAGGAGGGCGTGTCAGCGGCCGAAGTCATCATGACGCAACTTCATGCAGGCGGTAAGTTCGACCAGAACAGCTATAAGGTTTCTGGTGGTCTGCATGGTGTCGGTGTATCGGTTGTCAATGCGCTGTCGATCTGGTTGAAGCTGCGCATCTGGCGCGATGGTCAGGAACATTTCATCGAGTTCCATCATGGTGACGCCGTTGCGCCACTGGTCACAGTTGGTCCTGCGCCCTTGATTGATGGCAAGCCGAAGCGCGGAACGGAAGTCACCTTCCTGCCTTCGCCAGAAACCTTCACCATGGTTGAGTTCGATTATGCGACGATTGAACATCGCCTGCGTGAACTTGCCTTCCTCAATTCCGGCGTGCATGTGATTTTGACCGATGCGCGTCATGCGGAGAAGAAATCGGAAGACCTTTTCTATGAAGGCGGGTTGGAAGCTTTCGTACGCTATCTTGATCGCGCCAAAACTCCGCAGCTCGAAAAGCCCATCATGATGAAGGGTGACCGTGATGGCATCGGCGTCGAGGTCGCGCTGTGGTGGAATGACAGCTATCATGAGAATGTTCTGGCCTTCACCAATAACATTCCCCAACGCGATGGCGGCACCCATCTTGCCGGTTTTCGTGGCGCGCTGACGCGGCAGGTGACAAGCTATGCCGATACATCGGGCCTCACCAAGAAAGAGAAGGTCGATCTCTCCGGCGATGATTGCCGCGAGGGTCTCACCTGCGTTCTGTCGGTGAAAGTGCCAGATCCAAAGTTCTCTTCACAGACGAAAGACAAGCTCGTTTCCTCCGAAGTCCGTCCGGTGGTGGAAGCGCTGGTGAATGATGCGCTCAGCCGCTGGTTTGAAGAAAACCCCGCTGATGCGAAGAAGGTCGTTGGCAAGGTGGTGGAAGCAGCACTTGCACGCGAAGCTGCCCGCAAGGCGCGTGAATTGACCCGTCGCAAGGGCGTGCTGGATGTGGCCAATTTGCCCGGCAAGCTTGCTGATTGTCAGGAGCGCGATCCGGCGAAGTCCGAGCTCTTCATCGTCGAGGGTGACTCGGCAGGTGGCTCGGCCAAGCAGGGCCGCAATCGTGAATATCAGGCGGTCTTGCCGCTGCGAGGCAAGATCTTGAATGTGGAGCGCGCGCGCTTCGACAAGATGCTCACCTCGCAGGAAATCGGCACATTGATCACGGCCCTTGGAACCGGCATTGGTTCGCAGGATTTCAAGCCGGAGAAGCTGCGCTATCACAAGATCATCATCATGACGGATGCGGACGTTGACGGCGCCCATATTCGCACGCTGTTGCTCACCTTCTTCTTCCGTCAGATGCGTCCGCTGATTGAGGCGGGCCATATCTACATCGCGCAACCGCCGCTCTACAAAGTGAAGCGCGGACAGTCCGAGCAATATTTGAAGGATGAGCGCGCGCGTGAGGATTATCTCATCGACAATGGCCTTGAGGCCGCGCTGTTGCGCTTGCCGACCGGCGAAGAGCGTGCCGCTGCGGATTTGCGTAGCCTCGTCGATGAGGCGCGCGTTGTGCGTCAGGTCCTGGCCTCGCTGCATAGCCGGTATGACCGCGTGGCGGTGGAACAGGCAACCATTGCAGGCGCATTGAAACCGATTGCCGATCTTGGCGAGGCGCGGGCGGCGGAGCTGGCGAGCGAAGTTGCGCGCCGTCTCGACGCCTTGTCTGAAGAGACGGAGCGCGGCTGGACGGGTGCGGTTCAAGATGGCGGCTATGTCTTTGCACGCGAAGTGCGCGGCGTGCGTCAGGCAAGCGTGCTTGATGCGGGCCTGCTTGGTTCGGCTGAAGCGCGCAAGCTCGCGGATTATGAGCGCTCGCTGCATGATGTTTATGCCAGCCCGGCTCTGTTCATTCGCAAGAGTGATGAGACGCAGGTCTCAGGTCCGACCGATCTCATCGAGACGGTCATGGCCGCTGGCCAGAAGGGCATCAGTCAGATGCAGCGCTACAAAGGTCTTGGCGAAATGAATCCCGAACAGCTTTGGGAGACGACGCTCGACCGCAATGTGCGCTCGCTCTTGCAGGTGAAGGTGCGCGAGGCTGACTCAGCCGATGACATCTTCGTCAAGCTCATGGGCGATGCTGTAGAGCCGCGGCGTGAATTCATTCAGGAGAATGCACTCAGCGTCGCCAATCTCGACGTCTGATATGGCCTGGCTTGCGCTCTTCATTGCGGGTCTGTTCGAAACCGGATGGGCTATCGCCATGAAAGCCTCAGATGGATTTTCGCGTCCGCTCCCCACTGTGCTGATGCTGATTTGCATGGTCATCAGCATGGTGCTGCTCACCTGGTCGCTCAAGACGCTGCCCGTGGGGACAGCTTACATGGTCTGGACAGGCATTGGTGCGGTTGGTGCTTTTGTGTTGGGGATCTTTCTGTTTGGCGAGGCAGTTACCCCTTTGCGTATTGCAGCCGCCGTTTTGATCGTGAGCGGCATTGCGCTCATGAAATTTGCTGAAGGCTAGTGCGCCGGAACAGCGCTTGATGCTGCACGTTTTCCGATGATGGCTGATCGTCATATCCAGCCCGATGTCACCCACAAAGCCGCAAGGCTCACAACGCAACAAACAGGGCTGGAAGGGTCCTTGAGGCTTGTTCGGCGCTCTCTCATTGGCTAGGCTGCTTAAAAAAGGGAGGAAGCCATGAATGTCATTGCGACGCAGCCTGTCGATTTGTCGCTTGAAGCCTCCACAGGCTATGCGCGTGCAAGGCTGGGCCTCATCATTCCCTCCAGTAATCGCCTGACCGAACCTCAATTCCGTCGCTTCATGCCGCCTGATGTGGCAGTCCATGCCACACGCTTGCAGATGACGGGCAAGAACCATAAGGCGCTGCCGCAGCTATTGGAGGAAGTTGCACGTGCCTCGGCGGCTCTCGCTGATGCGCGATGTGATGTCATCGTCTTTCATTGCACGGCCAATTCCATGGAACATGGCCCGGAGGGCGAACAGAAGATTTTGGATGTGGTGCGGACGCAATCGGGGGCGCAAGCGCTTTCGACGGCTCAGGCTGTGGTCTCAGCCTTCCATGCAGTTCACATGAAGAGCATGGTTCTTTTCTCGCCCTATCAACAGGCCGCGAATGATCACGAGAAAGACTATCTGCAAGCGCTGGGCTTCCGCGTTTTGCATGATGTTGCTCTTGGGGTGACGCCGAATGAATATCTCACCGTCCCCCCGCATCGCTGGATGGAAGTGGTGCGCGCCAATCTGCGCGATGAGGCGGATGGTTATTTTCTATCCTGCACCAATACGACGCAGATTGACACGATCCCACATCTCGAACCTGAACTTCGCAAGCCCGTCATCAACTCCAATCAGGCCACCATCTGGGCAGCCAGCAAGCTTCTGGCGCAGAAATTTGGTCAGCTTTCGCTGTCGCCGCTTCTGGGCTCGCTCGTGACGCGCTGATCCTGTGCCCTTGCAGGATCGGCCGGCTTGCGTAAACTCATGCGCGAAGAGCCGGGGAACCGGCCTTGCGAGGAAATATCATGCTGCAATCGGTGAAGCCCTCAGCAACTGCCCTGACACGAGAAGAGCTGCTCATTCGCGCGCAGCAGATGGTTCCGCGTCTGGCGGCCCGTTCGGCGGCCTGTGAGCAGCAGCGCAAGGCGCCGCGCGAGACGATCGAGGAATATAGTGATCTCGGCTTGCTGCGGATCTGCCAGCCATCGCGCTATGGCGGTTTTGATCTGGGCTATGATGTCATGTGCGAAGTCATCCAGACTTTGGCGCATGGTTGCGGCTCGCAGGCTTGGGTTCACATGGTGCTTGCTGACAATCCGCTGAAGATGGCTGCCTTCAGCCTCGATGCGCAGGATGAAGTCTGGGGCAAAGATTCAACGGCCCGGATCTGTGTGGCTATTGCTGCAGTTGGCAAAGCCAAGCGCGTGCCGGGCGGCATCGTGTGGAATGGGCTGCATCATTTCTCCAGCGGCATTGATCATGCTGATTGGGTGATTTGTGGAGGCAATATTCTGGAAGATGACAAGGCACCGGAAGGGTGTTTCTGCGTCATCCCTACAAGCCAGATCGAGATTGTCGATGACTGGCATACCGTCGGGCTTGCGGGGACAGGTTCCAAGAGCTTCCGTGTGAAAGATGTCTTCGTGCCACAGCATCGTGTGCTGTCGAAGAAGGATTATGATGAGGGCACATCGCCCGGCACGCTTTATTACACCGCACCCATCACAAAATTGCCGCGCGGTGGTGTGTCTGCCGTGAGCTATGCGGCGGTCTGTGTCGGTGTCGCAGAAGGTTTTCTCGACACTTATGTGACTTACACCGCCAAACGCAAATCGCGCGGTGCCTCCGTTGTCGATAAGCCCGGCTTGCAAATGGGCATTGGCGAAGCGTCTGCCCAGATCGAAGCCGCCTCACGGCTTTATCTGGGGGCTGTTCGCGAATGTATGGACATGCTGGAGCGCGGGGAAACGCCGTCGAAATTGCAAGGAGCGCAGGGCAAGCGCAATGCGTCTTATGCATGCCAGCTTGCGACGACAGCCGTGCAGAAATTGTTCAACCAAGCAGGCGGTCAGGCTCTCTTTACTGATAATGCGCTGCAGCGGCAGTTTCGGGATTGTTATGCGGCAGCAGCCCACTTCTCTTTGATGTGGGATGCCGCCGCGATGGAATATGGCAAGGCTGCGCTTGCTGAAGCGGCCCGCGCCTAGGAGACCTGTTGCGTGATGGCATAGCCACCCGTTGCAGCGACGGCAGTTACGCAGGTGCCCCAAATCAGATCCACGATGCTGACAATGGGAGGCCAGTTTTTAAGCGTCGCGAGATTGGTCAGGTCATAGGTCGCATAAGCAAAGAAGCCGAAGAGCGCGCCATAAACTGCAGCGGTCACCCATGTCTCTTCGCGCAGCGCAGGCGCGACAGCAAAGATGATTATCCCCACAACATAGAGCGCATAAAAAGCCGCAGCCACGGGAATGGATGGCTGCTCCAACAGCAACTCGCCCAGATGGTCGCGATAGAAATTCTTCGCGACAAAACCGAGCCAGATCATGTCAGCCACCAGAAACACGACGGCTGTGGCGAGATAGGCGATGGCGTAGCGCATGTCGGTATCCCCAGCGAGCGTCAGTGACGTCTGAACTGCTCATTTACGTTTGGTCGCCTCGACTGGATTGCTCAGCAAGGAACGAGGCCGACGGCCTTCATCGCTGCCTGTGCTTGCGCGCCTTGCAAGAAGGTGATGAGCGCCTGAACTTCCGGTGAGGGTCGATCTGCGGCCAAGACTTGCATCGCATATTCGCTTTGCAGGGCTGCAGGCAGCACCCCCAGAAATTTCACCCCCGCAATGGGGACGATTTCGCTGGACAGGGTGATGACGGATTGCGCCAAGCCCTTGGCGACCTCGGCGGAGACGATGGAGCCTGGCCCATGGACCAGCACGGCCTTGGCGCGCAAGGCGGTCAGGCCCGCGGCCTCTGCACTGGCGAAGACTTCATTGGCCACATTCGTCCCGGCAGCGGGATCCGAAAGGGCGATGCTTTCCAGCTCGTCGAGCGATGCCTCCAGATCCGCCAGTGTTGAAACCGGCAGATTGGGCCCATGTTCGGGGACACCCATGCCAAGGGGGCTCAAGGCAAGTTTGAAAGTATTTTTTGAAAATCCAAAACCATCCTGCCGTGCCTTGTCGAGAACGGCCCCGACCACAATCCCAAGATCAAAGGGAAAGCCCGCTTCCAACCATTCGCGTGTTTTGGCCGGTGTGGCGAAACTCAAGTTAAGCCCGATTCCACTGGCTTTTTCGAACTCTGGCGCCATGCGCTCGATCGCCGCGCGAAATCCGCCGGCGCAAAGCAGCTGCAAAGATGTGCTCATCAAATCCTCTCCTTTGCGACTTTGCTTTCGCACGAGTGGCGCCCTCTGACCAGCCTCAAGCTTCTGTCTGTGTTGATCGGGCTGCGGTTCCCCCCTAGGGTCCCCCGCAACGGGCCAGGGGCCCGCTGGCTGGAGTTTGATCATGGCGCAGATTTCCGTTGCAGGTCTTGGGGTTGACCAGGAGCTTTATGAATTTGTGAATAGCGAAGCCTTGCCGGGCACGGGGCTTGCCCCGGAAGCTTTCTGGTCCGGGCTTGCCAAAATCCTGAGTGATGTTGCTCCCCGCAATGCCGCCTTGTTGAAAAAGCGCGACGAGATCCAGACGAAGATCGACGCCTGGCACAAGGCCCGCAAAGGCCAGCCGCATGATCAGGCAGCCTATGAGGCTTTCCTGAAGGAGATCGGCTATTTGTTGCCGGAGCCCGCGAGCTTCGCGATCCGTACGCAGAATGTGGACGATGCCATTGGCCGCATCGCAGGCCCCCAGCTTGTCGTGCCAGTGTCCAATGCCCGCTATGCCCTCAACGCTGCCAATGCACGCTGGGGCAGCCTTTATGATGCGCTTTATGGCACTGATGCCATTCCCGATGAAGGGGAGACAGCTCGTGGCAAGGGCTACAATCCTGCTCGCGGCGCCAAGGTGATTGCCAAGGCGCGCGAAGTGCTCGACACAATGGCACCGCTCGCATCCGGCTCTCATGCTGACGCGACCAATTATGCAATCGAGAATGGCGCACTCGTTGTCACGACTAAAACTGGCAAGACGGGTCTGAAAGACGCCGCACACTTTGCCGGTTTCGTGGGCGACCTGTCGGCCCCGAAGCTCATCCTCCTCGTCAATAATGGCCTTCATGCGGAAGTGCATTTCGATCGCAATCATGCGATCGGCAAGACAGACCCGGCAGGCATTTCAGATGTGGTGATGGAATCCGCGCTCACCACCATCATGGACATGGAAGACTCGGTTGCCGCCGTTGATGCGCAGGACAAGGTTGTCGTCTATCGCAACTGGCTCGGCCTGATGAAGGGCACCCTGACGGCGAGCTTTGAAAAGGGCGGTGCAACGCTTGAACGCAAGCTCAATGCGGATCGCTCTTATACGAGGCCGGATGGCAAGACGCTGTGGCTGTCTGGCCGCAGCCTGATGCTCGCGCGCAATGTCGGCCATCATATGTATACCGATATGGTGCAGATGAATGGTCAGGATGTGCCGGAGAACATCGTTGATGCGGCGGTGACGGCAGCGATTGCGCTACATGACATCAAGGGCGCACAGCAGGTCAAAAACTCGCGTGCAGGCTCGCTTTATATCGTCAAGCCGAAAATGCACGGCCCCGAAGAAGTGGCGATGGCAAATGATCTGTTTGCACGCGTCGAAGATCTTGTTGGTATGCCGCGCTTCACCATGAAGATGGGCATCATGGATGAAGAGCGCCGCACGACGGTCAATCTCGCTGCTTGTATTGAAGCAGCGGCTGATCGTGTGGTTTTCATCAATACGGGTTTCCTTGATCGCACGGGTGATGAGATTCACACGTCCATGGAAGCTGGCCCCGTTGTTCGCAAGAACGACATGAAGAGCCTGCCCTGGATTGCTGCTTACGAAGATTCCAATGTCGATATTGGTCTCGCTTGTGGGCTTCCCGGCAAGGCGCAGATTGGCAAGGGCATGTGGGCAGCACCCGATCGCATGGCCGATATGATTGCGCAAAAGGTCGGCCACCCCAAGGCGGGCGCCAATACTGCATGGGTGCCCTCACCAACCGCTGCGACACTTCACTCGCTGCATTATCATCAGGTGAGCGTTGCCGAGCGTCAGAAGGAACTCGCCAAGCGGCCTCGCGCGAAGATCTCTGACATTCTGACCCTGCCGATCTCGCAATCGAATTTTGCGCCCGATGCCGTTCAGCAAGAGTTGGACAACAACTGTCAGGGCATTCTGGGCTATGTCGTACGCTGGATTGATCAGGGCGTTGGCTGTTCCAAGGTGCCGGACATTCATGATGTCGGCCTGATGGAAGATCGCGCGACGCTGCGCATCTCAAGCCAGCACATTGCCAACTGGCTTTACCACGGCATTGTCAGCGAAGCGCAGGTCATGGAAACCATGAAGCGCATGGCTGCTGTGGTTGATCGCCAGAACGCTGGTGATCCGCTCTATACCCCCATGGCGCCGGCCTGCAATGGCGTTGCCTTCAAGGCCGCTTGCGATCTCGTTTTCAAGGGTCGCGAACAGCCTAATGGCTATACCGAATTTGTGCTCCATGCGCGGCGCCGTGAGGCGAAGGCAGCGCAGCGCTAAGTCAGATCAATTGCTGCGGGCGGTGCATTTGCCGCCCGCAGCGCTAATCTTCTCGCAAAGTTCACCAGCTTCTTCTTCACTCAGGCCGGTGCTGCGGACGCGCCAGACATAGTCTGGACCTGATTTCACCCGCGTATAACCGAGCTTCTTAAGGCCAAGGCCGGCATATTTCTTGTGCAGCTGTTGCAACTGCGCACGCGCTTCGGATTCACTCTCGACGGTCGCCAGCACGATCATGAAACTGTCGCCGGCCTTCTCCACCGAGGCGGGCTGAAGCGCAGGCTCTCTTTCGCGTTCCCTTGACGGGGCTGCTGCAGGGGAAGTCGCAGGCCGTGCGGCCTCGCGCGCTGCGGTGGCGACCGCCGCTGTCTCCCGCTGGGCATTGATGACCGCCTCCCGACCGGGCGGAGCGGTTAGACTGCCCGCTGGCCGCATGGGGGCCATGGCAAGGGCCGCAGGCGCCGGGGAGGCCTCAGGCGTCGGACGCAGCGGATTGCTCTGCAGGCCCTCTGCCGGAGTGGGTGGGCTGAGAGCGGCAGCCGGGAGGGCAGGCGGAAGGATAGGCGCCAGCTCGGCAGGTGGCAGCGGCGCCGGGGTCGCCGGGCGGGCAGCTGGATTGGCAGGCTCAGGAGCGCGCACGGGCAGGGCAGCTGCGGCCTGCTGGCGCAAATCTTTCACCGGCGCCACGTCATCAGGTCGCAAGGCCCAGACCAGCAGGGCACAGCCCAGCAAGCTCAGGAAAAAAGCAGGCACAATCAAGGCCTTAATCGCAGCCTTCCGGCGCAGCGGGTCGCGCCGGCGCAAGCGCCAGCGGGCATCCTCCGTTGCATCCGGCCCCTGCGGGCCCGTCTTTGTATCCTGACGCGGGTTCAGACCTGCCTCCTGTTCGGCAAGCTTAGCATGACAGGCTCTTAGGTGCAGCCTAGTTGTGGCGAAGGTGGGGCAGGCGGAAAAGAGTTGCCCCAAGGGCTGCCCGCCTTTAAGGGGGGGCCACTCAGGAGCCCATCATGGCGCGCAAGCCTTCCAGCAAAACTGAATTCGTCCTCTTCGACGTGACTTATGAAGATGGGTCGCAGCGCTCCAATCGACGCGTGCCGGCAGATCTTGTGGGTGGGCTTGACGGTGACGGGCCCGCACGCGCTGCGATTGAAGAACAGGATCGCGAGATCGCAGAGAAATCTGGTCAGCCGCCGCTGCGCATTAAAACAATCAAACGCGCAGGCAAAAAATAAGCACGCGATTTCAAACATGATCACCTGCGACGCAGGGATCTGCGCGTGGCGCTTTACTGATTATTCACCATAACCGTCGCACAACTTAAGCCTGCATTTTGCGGGCTTTTGTGCGCGTTTCAGTCTTTGCTGCGTTTTTCGTGAAGTTGCTCAAAGTCTTGGTTCAATCATTTGAGACGGGATGGCTTTCAGATGAGCCGTTTGTTTTATGCCGTTCGATTCGGCGTTTTCGCTTCTTGGCTCTTCACGCTGATGGGCGCTTTGCTCTTGCCCGTGTCTGCGCAAGCGCAGACCGTATTGGCTGGCACATTGAAAGTCGCCACGAAGCAGGTGTCGGCTGGCTCTGCCATGACGCCCTATGCCCCAATTGAGGTGACGGGCGGAACTTTGCCTTACGAATTTCGAATGATAACTCCCCTTCCGGCGGGGTTACAAATAAATGCTGCCACCGGCTTCATCTCTGGCACGCCTGCGACGGTCACAGCCGATGCGGCTTACACGATGAGGGTCACTGATGCCAACGGCGACAGCGTGCAGGGTCAATTCAATCTTGAAGTGACAAGGCCGGCCGCACCGATCACCTCATTCACCATCTCGACCAACCCCTCTTTCGTCGGCGCCAATGTGACGCTGCGCGCGGAAATGGCAGCGGATGTAACGGGAACGATCCACTTTTACCGCGCTGGTTTTGTGACAAAACTGGGCGAGGCGACGCTCACAAACGGTGTTGCCACTTTAGATACGAGCGCTTTGGTAGCAGGTAGTTATAACCTCTTTGCCATCTATGACGGCAATGACAATTACAGCGGCTCGCAAAGAGTTTTGAACGTCACCGTTGTTTTGAATACCAGCGAGATCACGCTGCAATCCGATAGAACGCGTATCAATACAGGTCAGGCGGTGACATTGACGGCGCGGGTTGGACCTGCAGGCATTACCGGACAGGTTAGTTTCAAGGAAGGCACAAGGGATTTAGGGCAAGCCCCTATCATCAATGGTGTTGCGACGCTGCAAACCGCTGCAATCACCTTGGCGGGTCAGTACGATTTTACGGCTGAATTTCCTGGTGACGCTCAATAT
>JACCED011302236.1_pt1 | contig 13315 bp, 12 predicted proteins | sample 7455021 | NCBI WGS metagenome assembly JACCED01 (sample SAMN15323456, study PRJNA562643) | freshwater metagenome | isolation source: river surface water | place: USA:Blue River Watershed | collected 2017-08-19 | reverse complement strand
TACTACAGCTGCGGTTGCAACTGCAATTCCCATATCCTTTGTGAATTTTAACAAGTTCGCTTGGGTCAATCCTGCTTCCATACATTCGGCTATGTTAGAAATCAACCCATTTGGTTCTAATAATTTTTCACATTCGATTTTAAATATTGCATCCAAGAACTGTATTCTTTCTCGATATTCTTCTGGTTCCATGATTGAAGGACTAAAACACGTCTCTACTAATTCAAGTATCGGAATTACACTCATCGACTTTCTTATTTGATGTGCTGTAAGATACTGTTTCGATCTATTATGTAGGCTATCTTCCATTCGACGTGTATCAAACATAAATTCTCCACATGCAACAAGCGCAAGAACATATATAAATCGCTCATATGGTTCTAATTCTGCTGAAATAGGGGCTGTTATTTGTTGATGAATCGCAAGTGTGAGACGAGCTTTTTCCGCCTTCATTAAAGGGTCGTTACCTTTTAACTGAGCAGTTTCTGGTAAGCAGATCGGGTCAGGTGCCGCATGTATTAAATCTTGAGTAAATTTCTCGATTAATTGTGAACTCTCTACCTTGTTTAGCACATCTGCAAGATCTGATATCATTTTTTTATGCGCTGCATAACATTTTTTTTCGTTTTCAACTTCAGTTTTTTTTTTTCTTTCCTTATCTATTTGGGCTGCCGCCTCATCCCCAAATTGTTTGATCATTGATTCAAATTTGTTTATTTCTGCTTCAGCAGCATCCATGGCTTCAATACGGCTTTTATATTCTTCATCTGTTTCACCTGGAAGCCTACCTCTTGGGTTCACATCTCCTCCTCTAGCACTACCTCTAGCACTACCTTTATCATTCATTATCCTACACCAATAATATCTATATACTATCACTACACAATAATTTACTCCTTCTCCACCATCTCCCCCCTTTTCTTGATACACTGATCATCCACGCTAAATGTCGGCACTTTCACCTCTTGCGGAACAATCGAAATCACGCATTTCGCCTTCTTCCCGTACAAAGGTTCCGTGCACCCCTTTTCATGTTCGCCATTCTTCCCCATTTTCCCCCGGTAAAACTTCTTAAAGTCGAATACTTTCGGTGCATCCTGGGTACACCTTGATCGGAAATGTTCGTATCTCTCGCGCACATCGCAATACGACAATCCAGAATTCTTCCCCAGTAGTTTATTCACTGTCTCATGAAGGTCATAAACAAAACGCGAGAATGTTTCGCGACTTTCCATATGACACATTTTCAGCGGTCGTGTCGCTAAATTATTTGTCAAATTCATTCGGCAATATTTGCAGGGCAGAACATTCCTTAAATTCAGTATAAAATCCATATAGTGCTTCTTCTGTTCTTGTGTGGGGTTGACTGGATAATTGAAACTCATTGTGTGCAGAAAGTGCCACATACTCGGCCCCCACACCGTCGTAAGCATTCCGTCCCCGCTGTTAAAATCCTTCTTGGTAAATGCTCTTGCTTTTTTTGTCCTGTGATGCGGAATACGTGGCACTGCACCAAGAACATCAATACGACTGCCAGTGCCACGTCGTGAACGGGCGGCGATTCGACTACGTCCTCCACTTAATAACTTTGCTCGGTATGCGACGGATATCTTTTGTTTGTGTGTCTTTGGCATCTTATCGTTCCAAGTATGCCAATAAACAAATTAAACGCGTCTAGGTATATTGAATATACTATATTATACTACACCAATATTAAATTTTCATACCTCAGTCTAATCACAATGGACAACCAAGAAATAGGTCAACAGCGAAAATGGTTCATGACATTTGGTGCACCGACCGAAAATTATCACAATGCAGTCAAGCGCATATGTCGCGAAGCGGATGAAATCGGTGTATTCGATCGTATTATCGGTTATACGGAAGAAGACATTATGAAGGACGAAGAATTCTGGAATAAGCACAAAGAATCCATATTATCTAATCAACGAGGTTACGGTTATTGGATATGGAAGTCGTATCTCACAAAGAAAACACTAGAATTGATGGCGGAGAACGACATTGTCGTATATCTCGATGCCGGTTGTAAAATCAATCCACACGGAAAACCGCGATTACTGGAATACTTTGATATTGTGAACCAAAGTAAATTTGCGAACTTTTCAATTCAAATGATAGAACATTTAGAAAAAACATGGACAAAAATGGACATATTCGAATATTACAATGCGAATCGACCTGATATACTTGAAACAGGACAATTAATAAGTGGTATATACATTTTAAGAAAATGCCAACACACAATCGACATTATCAACCGGTGGTACGAGGATTCTTGTAATTATCATCTACCCGACGACTCGCCTAGTTCTATTCCGAATGATCCCACATTTATCGAAAATCGACACGATCAAAGCTTATTTTCGGTCATTCGCAAGTTACACGGTACAGAACGGTCAGCATTTGACGAGACATATTTCGAAAATGATTGGGAAAATTCAGGTATTAACTATCCATTTTGGGCAGTAAGAATGAGATATTAAAATTTTCTATTATAAATAGTAGGCGGTATATATAAGATTTGTAGATTAACATTCTTATTTCACTATGTCAGAATCAACATCTATTCTTGAAGACCCAACAAACTATATCTCGCAATACAGCGAGAAAACGAAATATTCCTGCACACTTTTAGGTATATCATTATTTCTTATTCTATTGTTTTTTGTGAGTCCGTTATCTGTAAAATCAGGGTCGATTACATCGGTCGTGATGAAACTCATTATTGTCGGGTTACTTATCGGAACATCCGCAATTCTATTTGAAGCGGTTCAGCCTGTCATGAAAACAAGCGGTATTCTTGATACTGACATGTTCCCTGACCTTAAATTCAACTTCTTTATTACCGCCGGGTTTATTCTTTTTATTATGGTTTTAGGTGTTGTGGTGGTTCGATTATAACGGCAGTCGCCGCTGCCGTCACTGCCGCCGCCTTTGCCGCATTCACGTATGTTTGTCACTATTCCCAAACCCAATATGATCCATGAAGTCACCGAACGGACATGAATATCGAGGCGTATCACCCGCGGCTTCACTTGCAATTCTAATAATTTCTTGAAAATATTTTCGATCATTGATGAAATCATCCCTTCGAATATTTAGTAAAGTGCCATTATGTTTATCGCGAAAAATCATGATTCTAATCCTTAATGGTACGTTACCCTTCTGTATATACATCGCGAGATGTTTTCATATTGTTTTTATTCGTTTATTCTCCATATTAATCATCATTGTATTATAATATAACAATACATTAGTAAATGGCAGAGGCAGTTTCATCAGCAACCGCATCAGTTACAGAGTCAGCTTCATCAACGATGTCATCGATTACTTCGGCGATTTCTGGAAATGCAAAAACGATTATTATCGTACTTGTCATTGTTGCCGCACTCGGCGGTCTTCTTTACTACATGATTAAAAACGATATGATTCCTGGTATGAATAAATTCTTCAGTGATTCACAAGGTGTCACTGCTGCACCGGATGGTATTGGTGCAAACGACGACAAGGTAGCGCAGCTTTACTTATTCAAGGTTGACTGGTGCCCTCATTGCAAGCAAGCCAAACCGATCTTCGATGAGGCGGAAACTGTTTCAAAAACGAAAGAGTTAAATGGTTACACTGTTGTTTTTAAGACGGTAGACTGTGAGGCGGAACCAGAGTTAGCAGACAAGTTCAAGATTGAAGGTTACCCTACGATTAAGCTTGTGAAGGACGGTCAGGTATTCGAATATGACGCGAAACCCGAAACAGAGAAGATTGTCGAGTTCCTTGAGACGATGTTGGCGTCTGCATAATTTATCATTGTTCATTATTCATTATTCATTTAGCCAGATTATAAATGAATAATTTTTTATAATACGCTTGCGGTTGATATCTACATCATTGTCATATCATCACTACGAATTTCATACTGGATCGATTCACCAGATGACGGCGATGCCTCACGATTTGTTGTAGAAGGTTGTTCTGAATCATCGATTAGACCAGTTAATGACGTAACTGTTTCCGGAGAAGTTGCCTGTTCGTCAACTTCGTTATTCGACGTCGATACCGTATCTCTGAAATTTCGCCGGTAAGACAAAAACACATTCGCAAATGTTTCTCCTCGCAATACCAACTCGCGCCGATAATTCTCATCCTTCACCCAGTTCATCCAATCCTTAATCGAGAAGACTTTCGACACACAAACAACTTCATTCGGAATCGGCTTTGTATGGCGATTTTCATAAAAATTACTATTGATTTGGTTGAAAAATGTATAAATAAACTGCAACAACGAAGACTTCTCGGTTATTTTTGTAGGCTTTTTTTCCCATATCACTTTTACACCAAGTATTTCTGCTAATCCGCATTTTTGATCGCGAATGCATTCATTTACAGGATAATCGTTGATAATACCGCCATCGAGGTAACAACAACCATCACGATAAATTGGCGCAAATCCGAACGGATAAGAACAACTCATATAACACGCTTCGACCAACGACTGATTTGGATGTGTTTTATAACTGAAATCGACGATTTGAAACTTGTTCATTTCCGTCACCATAAAATGGATCTCTATACCAGTTCGATCATAAAACTCTTTGAATGTAATAGTCGTTGCCATATCTTTTCCTTGAAGAGCTGGACGAAGGGTTTCCGTAAACTCTTTGAGCCCATACAAGCCGTGGTTATTGTACAGTTTAAAGATGTGTTCCAATTTATTTTTAGCATCTGCGATCGATGACCCTGATAAATGTTCTTTGAATTCGATATTACTTGCAGAAGATCCACTTGATGACGACGACGAAGTAAATATTTTCTCCCAAGGACGCTTGATAAGATAATCGTCCATAACCTCCCATTCATAACGCAATGCTAGGATTATGGCAATATAAGAACCAATTGAAGACCCATAAATGGTTTTGATATCTTTCATATTCCATATCCCTTTGACATTCAATGTACGAAGAATACTATACATCATGTGACCAGCAGGCCCCCCTGATGAAATAACTAAATGTTTGATTGTTGGGTCGGATTCAGCCATTATACCACTTCGGATAGCGTTATTATGATATGTTCGTATGTTTATAAAAAGAATCAAACGATTTATTTATTATTGTTTGCGTAATCCAAATTTCATTATTTTCTATTCTGATTACATACCATACACTACTACGCAGAAAAATAAAGATGGACGACTTATTCAAATTTGCAGGTGATAATGTCGAAAACGTCGAAAAAATCAATTTAGATGAGTTGTATGAGAAAAAGAAAGAACAAGACAAAAACAAACTTTTCACCTACAATAAAATACTTACACGAATACATGAAAAAATTAAATTGACCTCGCGTCAGAAATGCAACCAACAATTCTGCTGGTATGTTGTGCCCGAAATTATTCTTGGTGTTGCGAATTATGATCATGCAGGGTGTATTGCGTATATTGTAGACAAGTTGCAAGAGAATAATTTCATGGTTCGATATACGCATCCGAATTTGCTGCTGATATCATGGCATCATTACGTTCCGAATTATGTTCGTACAGAGTTCAAAAAGAAGACTGGAACAGCGATTGACGAGTTTGGACGTCCGATATTATATGACGCAGAAGGAAAAGTCATAAAATACAATGACGGTGCTGGGATGGGCAGCGGCGGTGGTGGTGCGGCTGCGAGAACCCCTGAAGATGCAAATACACTACTATACAACCAGCGCGGCGACCCTGGTGCGAATGGTGGTGCAGCTGCAGGAGCCGGAGGAGACAAAAAGGAATACAAACCAACCGATACTTATCGTCCTACTGGAAACCTAGTATACAATCAGGAGTATTTTCAAAAATTAGAGAACCGGCTTCAATAATTATTATGCGGAAGCTTGTAATACTTCTTGATTGGGAGATACACCTCCTGCATTTTTACCGTCATTCTTTGCTGGAACATACTTATCCATTTCAGCTAATATATTATTTCGAATCTCATCATTGATATCTGACGGATTTTTCAATATATTATTCACCATATACGCATTTAATGTTTTCAGACTGTTTGTCGTATTGGATTTTACAGCTGAGTCGTTTGTTGTATTTGCTGTATTGTACAGATTCGTATAAATATCACGATACTTCTTTGCAATATTGCCTTCTTTGATTTCGCCGTATATTTCATCGGAAAATTCCCGATGTTGTGGTAAAATTCGGTGCGCCCATGGATCAAACCTCTTCATTTTGTCGTTGGTATTGTTATTGTTATTGTTATTGTTATTGTTATTGTTATTGTTATTGTTATTGTTATTGTTATTGTTATTGTTATTATTGTTATTGTTATTTGCATTTGACATAAGATTTTCGGTATCCTTTTTCGCCATTTCTTTTGTTTGAACGAGTGCTTCTAACCCGAGTGATTCCTGTAACTCTTGCAGAATTTGAAAACCAGCTAAGAAAAACCGGTAACTTTCTGCATACAATCGAACGATTCGACTCCTTGCTTCATTGGTAATCATTTGTAAATCTGCGTCAGTGAGGTTCGGATTGATGAAAAAGTTGTATTTCAAGTTCAGGCGAAAAAAGTCGCGTGAATACTGATCATCCTGTTCAAATCCCAGATTTCGTTTGAAGTTACCTTTCGCCCAGTCTTCTTCGATTTCATGTAATACATCTTCATTCTGTTTCATAATCACGAATACCCGGTCTAATAATTTCACGATCCCGTTGCGATGTTTTGTAATTTTGTAGTTCATCAACTGAATATGATTGACATATTTCACAAAAACAGGATTATATCTCATCGTATCATTCACATTGATCTCTAATGTACGGTTTTTTTCGCACCATTGATTGATAATATTATTATCATTGATATACTGTGATACATCGGCGAATGTTCGAATTTCTTCACCAGGTTCTTTACCTCCAGTAACAATCCGGTATATTTCACGGACATCACGCAGATATATTTTATTCTTCATACGATCACTCATCGCGATAAATTGCGGAGTATTCGTATTCACCTCAGAAGCATTATGGAAAATATCAAAATACAATTCTTCCAACATCGCAAATATCGACGGTTTTATCTTGTTCTGGGTTGTCGTTGATGCACTTGACGTCATTGACATCGGAGTCGTTTTAATTGATTTCATGTCATTTGTAATCGAACATATTCCGCTTCCTGGTGTAATTTTTATATCTCCTTGGCCAGCTGTCATCATTCGTTTTAATTTATCTTTCATATCATTTTGCCTGCGTGTAAAGCCAGCCATATTATATGTTTCGTACTTTGATTTATCTTTACTTCGAACATCCGGTCCATCAAGCAATCCAAATGTCAACATATCGTAAAAGTTGTCTGGCATATTTTTTTGCAGATATTCGTAATTATAGGGCCGCATGGTTGACATGATCGCATTGAATAAGTTACCGATCTGCACATAAAATCGCGCGATTCCAACGCACATTTGTCTTTTTCTAAATACGTTTTGTTCATCCAGTTTGCTTTCTTTCAGAATTTCGGGGTTCGTATTAATAAGAAGAGCGCGATCCATCGCATTTATCGGTTCATATTTCTCTGAAAACAACTTGTGACGACGATCAATATACGAAATCAACCGAAACGGTAGTCGATTCAGTACTTCACTTGTAATGATAATCAACTTTTCGCATTTTCCGCTGTCACCTAGTGTCGAATTAAACTTCACTTCTTTCAAAATAATACGTTGTGCATACAAATCCAATTTAAGCGCCATCTCTCGTAACTCGTCCATATTTGAGGATGATGATATCGATACATTGTTACCCATATGGATTCGGTTTCCTTGTTATTATCATAGATTATAATTCACTCAAGACGGACGCGGTGTGAGGGATGAAAACAATAAAATTGATATAAAGATATCAATATATATTTTATTTAAAGAGTGGATAAACACGACCAAACACATAAAGATCTACAGTTACCCGTTTCAATAATGACTTCTAACTTAAATTCGTGTCATGGTGTGTTTATACCCGCATCTCAATTAACGCATACATCGTCGTCGTCGTCGTCACCCTTTGCGATGACTCGTCATTATCGCGCAGCAGGTCATCACTCTTCAACTACAAAAGTACATGAAACCAAACGAAACAAGCGATCACTTCACGATGAGAGTATCTGGGCAAAAATAGAACAAGACTTCACTCCAGAGTTACTTGAAGAACAAAAAATGAATATTCCGGATGTTATACAAAATTCGCCAAAACAGATGTCGTCGAATCCTGGTCAGACATCAGTCAATATAGAAACAGTCGAAGAAGAGAAGACTCCATATCCTTCATCCAAAAAGATATCAGCGCTATTCATCAAACCCGATATTGATGTAGAATGTCTCTATCGTAAATCAGGTATTCGAGAGAATTGTGAAGTGTGCTCAAGCGAGGTTGTTCTCACAGATGACGGGTTTCTCACATGCAAGAATCCAGCATGTAGTATTCTGTATAAAGACGAATCTCTCGATCAAAGCGCAGAATGGCGTTACTATGGCGCAGACGACAATCAAAACAACGATCCCACGCGTTGCGGAATGCCGGTGAATCCACTTCTCAAAGAGTCATCGTACGGATGTAAAGTCATGTGCGAAGGCGGGTCCTATTCGCAAGATATGTTGAAGATCCGACGTTATACAGAGTGGCAATCCATGCCGTATCGAGAGAAGGCACAATACGATATGTTCCAGAAAATCACCACACTTGCACAAAACAAAGGGATTTCCAAGATGATCATTGATGAAGCGTTGCGCGTACATAAACGCATTTCTGAACACAAGACCTTTCGCAGTCTCAATCGTGATGGCGTAGTTGGTGCATCAATTTACATCGCATGCAAAATACATAACTGCCCACGCACACCCAAAGAGATCGCAAGTATCTTCAATTTGGACAATACTAGTGCTACCAAAGGATGCAAGAATGCCGTTAGTATCATCAATGAACTTGAATCCAATTTAGACAATTCAGAGAAAACGAACTTCTGCAAGACAAAGCCGGAAGCATTTATCGAGAGATATTGTAGCCGTCTCGCAATCAACGATGAACTAACCAAATTGTGTCAGTTTATCGCTGTGATGATTGAGAAACAGAATTTGATTCCTGAAAACACACCGCACAGTATCGCATCCGGAATTATTTACTTCGTCGCGTGTATGTGTCATCTTTCCATTACGAAAAAAGACGTGAACCGTGTGAGTGATATGAGTGAAGTGACCATCAACAAGTGTTATAAGAAACTTTACGATATGCGCGACAAACTCATCCCAAAAATGATCCTTGCAAAGTATGCACCGCAACCCATCGCTGTAACGGCGACAACGACTCCGTAAATAGATATTGTGATAAGCGAATAAGCTAAGCGTTACAATGTCGTTATTTTATTGTATTATGATATTATACCATTTTATCATAATACTACTGTAGATGAATCCGGTTGTTCCAAAATTCGTCTTTATTGTTCCGTATCGTGATCGTGAACCACATCGGGTATTTTTTAGTACATACATTCATAAAGTTATGGCGGATGTCCCTCCTGAAGATTGGACCTATTTCTTTATCCATCAAGCAGACAAACGTCCATTCAACCGTGGTGGAATGAAAAATATTGGTTTTTTAGCATTGAAAGATAAATATCCCAACGACTACAAAAACATCATATTTATATTCAACGATGTTGATACGCTACCATATGACAAAAATGTATTGAACTATTATACTGATTTTGGAGTGGTTAAACACTTCTACGGATTTCGTTTTGCGCTTGGCGGTATTTTTTCGATTCGCGGTGTGGATTTCGAGAGAATCAACGGATTCCCTAATTTCTGGGCATGGGGTGGTGAAGACAACTTGATTCAACGCCGCGTCAAAGAATTCGGTCTTGTAATTGACCGAAGTAATTTTTTTGAATTAGGAAACCAGAATATTCTTCAATTTGCAGATGGATTGAAACGTCTTATTTGTCGTGATGAAATGGCAACTGCATTACTTCCAAACAATCAGGATGGATTAAATAAAATATCGAATCTCGCCTTTAAAATGTATGAAGATACCCATATGATCGATGTTGTTACGTTTGATTCATATTTATCGTATTCACAACTTCAATTCGAAGAAGAAACGCTAGATAAACTAACAAACATCAAAGTTTCACCTTTGAAGGCAGTTCAAAATATTCAACAATTAAAAAATCAGTACGCCTTGCCAGTACCAAAACCTGTAGCACCACCGGTGCCTATTCCTAGACAAATGGGAAATATGGGAATGGGAAATAATGGGTCCATGATGCCAACCCCGACTACTGGTTTACAGGCGCAGCGACGATTTGGTATGAGGGCATTGTTCATGTAACGAAGCTATAACTAAAACTCAGCATTGAATTCAAACACTGTATCAGCAACTTTCTTTTCCGCAAGCGCATACTCTCCCACTCTACGCTCGAAGAAGTTAGTCTTTCCTGCAAGACTAATCATTTCCATAAAATCAAATGGATTTGTCGCATTATAGATTTTATCATAACCAAGTTGTAACACCAGGCGGTCAGCTACAAACTCGATATACTGACACATTAATTTTGCATTCATTCCAATCAAACGACAAGGAAGCGCCTCTGAAATAAACTCCTTCTCGATTTCAACTGCATCTTTCACGATTTCATAGACACGATGACGTTGTATCTTCTTCACCATCTTCGTATACAATAAGACCGCAAACTCGGTATGAAGTGCCTCATCGCGAGAGATGAGTTCATTGCTGAATGTCAATCCCGGCATAAGCCCACGCTTCTTCAGCCAGTAAATAGAACAAAATGCGCCAGAAAAGAAAATTCCTTCAACGCATGCAAACGCAACAAGACGCGTCTGAAATGTACTTCGCTTGTCGCCGATCCATTTCAACGCCCAATCTGCTTTCTTCTTGATACAAGGAAACGTCTGGATTGCATTGAATAGTCGATCCTTTTCAGTAGTATCCTTGATGTATGTATCAATAAGAATACTATACATTTGTGAATGAATATTCTCCATGGCAATCTGAAATCCGTAAAAGGCGCGAGCTTCGGCCAGTTGCACTTCGCTCATAAATCGTTGCGCCAGATTCTCCATAACGATTCCATCACTTGCGGCGAAAAAGGCGAGAATCATTGATATAAAATATCTCTCGTCATCATGAAGTGAATTCCAGTGCACGACATCTTTGGTAAGATCAACTTCTTCTGCGCGCCAGAAGCAATCCACTTGCTTTTTATACATGTTCCAAATCGCATGGTCTTTGATTGGAAACAAGACAAACCGGTTTTGGTCTTCTTCTAATAATGGTTCTACCACAACTGGTTTTAATGCGGGAGAAGCAGACACTGCAGGAGATGACACGACAGCGGCAGGGATCGGTTGGTCATTCACGGGAACAGAAGGTTCAATTATAGTTGACATAATGAATGGAATGGAATAAAATAATGTTTGACGATAATTCAGGCGAGTTTACAGACGGTATGGGTAATTCAGTTACAAGATAACCGCTTAAGTCGTTTTCCTAAATAAAAGAGAATGTCAGTCGATATTATAAATGGATATAAAAACCAAAATAGGGGGTGTTTCGCACATAGGATGAAATGGTATAAATCGAAATGAAGATACTGTTTATTATCGGGTGTATAAAAATTATCGCGAATTTTATGTTAGAAAAACTGGATATTGCAGTGATAAACCTCGATCGTAGACCAGATCGTATGTCATATTTATACAAAAATATTCCGTTCCTTTTTCGACCCATGTCGTTCGATATTTCTGGATTTAATATGCCGTTTTCAAACGGACCATTACATGAAGGGTTTGGTTCGATTGGAAACAATGACCGCGGTTATTATCGCCGGTTTCCCGCGATCGACGGGCTCAATCTCTCGCAACATTATTCAGAGTTTCCTGATTTACTGGACACAATCCGTGATAAATCCCGTGTTCTTGGTGAAGTTGGATGTTCGTTAAGTCATTATTCACTCTGGAAGTCACACGCCCAGCAACCAAGGTCGGATATTTTACTTGTATTTGAAGACGACGTCATGTTCACTGAAAGGTCACTGGATCAAATGAGAAGCACACTTGCGGGTTTAAATGCAACGAATCCGCGTTGGGATGTTATGTATGTCGGAGGTCAATGGACGCCCGACTATGATATAGAAGGCGCAACATCACCCTATTTTGCATTCCAATCTCCGCGAAAGGATTCTCTCGATCGTTATTTTCATACCACCGATCCAATCTCTCGAACAACGATTCCAGCAACTACGTTCGGGATCTATCAACGCCGAAATCTTACCCCAGCAGTGATTCATGGAACCAGGAATGTTTGGTTTACGCCACTATTTCGCACCGCGGGTGCATACCTTGTAAGTAAACGCGGTGCGAAACGATTATTAGAAGCTGTAGAATCAGATACAGCACTTTTTATGAAAACACCTCTCGACATGTGGCTACTTGAAATGGATTTTCGCGGGTATATTGACGCATATGATCGTTTTCCACACCCATTTTATCAAGCGGGTTTCGAGATGGTGCGAGAACCGAGTCATGCTCAAAATGATATTCATCGCACAGATTTTCAGACTGTGAAGCTTCCACCTCCACCACTATCCCCATCAGAAGATTAAATCACCTTCATTGAAAAGGTGTTCCAGTCAAAACCATTTGCCCACTTCACACGACCATCAATCTCACTATATCCTTCCTTCTGAATGATATATTGTTCATTCGCCAACCAGCACTTGTATTTGGGCTGGATGTACTCCGTGTACATGAAATCGATGTTCTTCTTTTCCAATTCGGCGAGGTTGGGAAACGATTCGACGAAATCTAGGATCGGTTTATACATGTGTTGTTTCACAATGTATGCATGATTACACCAGATCGTTCCATTCACCCACTTACGCGAAGCATCCATACCGTCATATTTGGTGAGAATACCGCCTAGGTATAAGATATCCCAGTTTCCACCATCCGGCATTGCTAGGTTTGCGAGTTCATGAATATTATCGCGAATGACAATATCATCCTCAACAATCATCACTGATGAGAGATTTCTACTATATGCATACTGAATTGCTTTGATATGGGATCGAAAACACCCGATCTTCGTATCCTCTGTATTTATCTTGTTCATCAATAGTGAGTGACGAATCCCATGCGAAAGTAACTCATTACTCACGTATTTCGTTCTCTCCGGACGCTCTTCTAAACAGATTGCGACGACCTCTTCTGCAAAAGGTGGACGCAGCAGAAACGAAACATTGAT
>JACCED010728512.1_pt1 | contig 13331 bp, 14 predicted proteins | sample 7455021 | NCBI WGS metagenome assembly JACCED01 (sample SAMN15323456, study PRJNA562643) | freshwater metagenome | isolation source: river surface water | place: USA:Blue River Watershed | collected 2017-08-19 | reverse complement strand
CGTGGAAATGCGCCGATCCGGTCGCTTGACCCAATAATGCGGCCCCCACCCGGCCCCGACCCCCCAAGCGGTACCGACAAACATCGGCCCCCGAGAACCCGCCCACCGCGAGCATTGATCTTCGGCGTCCTTCCAAACTCTCCCATCACCACGACCAACGTCTCATCCAACAAACCCCGACTCTTCATGTCCGCGATGAACGTCGCAAACGTCCTGTCAAACTGCGGACACAACACGTCACGAACTCGCCCAGCATTATTCGAGTGCGTGTCCCACAGCGGACTCCCCTTCACCTCCGCCGCTCCCTCCCGAGGCCAGTTCACCTGCACCAACCGGACCCCAGCCTCCACCAACCGGCGCGCCATCAAAACGCTCTGCCCGAACTTGTGTCGGCCATAGTTGTCCCGCAAAGCACCCGATTCCTCCTCAATCCGAAACGCCCGGCGACTTGCATCCGAGTGCAATACATCGAAAGCCTTCTGATGCATCCGCCCAAAATCCGTCACGGCACCACTCTCCACCCCCTCACGAAATCCACGATTTACCTGCGCTAAAAGATCGTGCCGCTCGCTCAATCGCAACTCGGAAAGCCCCTCCACCAAACTCAATCCTTCAATCTTCAGCGGCGTCTCCATCGGATCACACTTCATCACCACCGGATGCCAATTCGGACCCATGAACCCCCCGTTCTGCCCCGGCCAAACAATGTTCCCATCATTCGCGATCACCTCCGGCAAAACCACCGACGAGAGGGGCGAACGCTCACTCGGACGCAGCGCTCCCACCATCGACGCGATACTGGGCCAGTCCCCCGGCCCCGCCGGAACATTCTCCGCCTTCGTCAACGGCGCGTATCCCGTCAACATGAAGGCCCCGCTTGTCGAATGCGAACTGATGTCGGTCGTCATCGAGCGAATCACCGTCATCTCATTCGCAATCTTCGCGGTGTAGGGAAGCGTTTCACAAAACTGCATCCCGGCGACATTCGTGGAGATCGGCTTGAAATCACCCCGAATCTCCAGAGGCGCATCCGGCTTGGGATCAAACGTTTCATGCTGGGGTGGGCCACCCCCCAAGAACAAGATCACGCACGACTTCGCTCGTCCAAACAAAGCCCCCTTCGTCACCGCCGCAGCACGCCGCTCCATCAACCTCGGCAACGACAAACCCAACGCACCCAAACCTCCCACGCGGATCCATTCACGCCGCCCCATCTGTCCAGTTGTTCGGTTCAACGTATTCATCACAGTCCTCAAAAAACACATCCTTCCCTAGACCAAGCCCCGAATCGGCGTCCCACGGCTCAAAAGATTCATCAGATTCGGCGGCAAGCCATCCATCAACCGAGCCTGACCAATATCCACCAACGAATGCAGAATCGTCGCGATCAGATCCGGAATCGTCACCGGATTCTCCGCAGGCTCCCCCCCGTCCTTCGAAGAACGCCCGATGACCTGACCCATCTGCAATCCTCCACCGTAAACCATCAATGGGCCAAGGTTTCCCCAATGATCACGCCCACCCTTCGCGTTGATTCTCGGTGTCCGCCCCATCTCACCACAGCACACCAACAAGATCTTGTCCCGTAACCCACGCGCCTCGACGTCCTCAATGAACGCCGAAACCGCTCGGTCAAACGGACGCCCCACATACTCCATCCCCGTCGTCATCGGCGCGTTGTTCACGTCAGCATGCATGTCCCAGACAAAGCTTGTCGTCACCGTCACAAAACCCGCTCCACGTTCGCACAAACGTCGTGCAAGCAAAAGCAACCGTCCAAGGGACAATGCATTATCCGCATAGTGCTCAATGTTCTTCCACTGCGCGCTGATCTTCGATTTCGGCAACAACGCTGCGGTGTCATACCGAGCCACCACCCGAGGGTCTTCCTTCGAAAGGTCAAAGGCATCCGAAACACCATTGCGGAGCACGTCAAACGCACGCTCCTGCAGCCCACTCAAACCCTCAACCGCAGCCCCATAATCCATCCCCCGCTTCCAGCCATCCAACACCGTCAGCAAATGTCGCCGGTCATTCAGCCGATCCACCGGCAACGACAACGTCATATCTTCCTGCGCATTCCCCCCATTTCCAGGAACAAACGGCCGGTAAGCCGGCCCCAACTCCCCAGCCGAAGTGAAATCTCCGAACTTCAAAAACGGAGGCATCGACTCCGCCGCGACCGCACGCGGAAACAAAGCCACATTCGTGGGCATCCCCGTCGCACGGTCCTGCGGCCCAGCAATCCGGCTGTAAAGCGATCCAATGTTCGCGTTCAACGAATGCTTCCCAACAATGCTCTTGATGTCGTGGTTCGCGTCCCCCGGCACAAATGAACGGACAATACTGAACTTGTCCGACAATCGCGCTAACCCCTCAAACGTGCTCCCAAAGGTGACCCCAGGGGTTCGCGTGCGAATCTCACCCGTCACGCTCCGATATTCCGATGGCCCTCCCATCTTCGGATCAAACGTTTCAAACTGCGACGGCCCTCCGTGCATGAACAAAAAAATCACCGACCGATCCTTCAACAACTGATGCTCCCCCTTCGCTAACGCCTTTAACCCCAGCAAATCCATCAATCCCATCCCCCCAAGCCCCAATCCTCCCACCCGCAAAAAATCGCGCCGCGACGGGAGTCCATCACGGACGGATCCTCTCAACCGATCATGGGTGAAACGCAACATATCTCAGGGGGGCAAGAAGACGGGAGCGTTCGATCCATCGTCGCTCCCGAAAGAATAACTCACTCTCACACCCTCTGTTTGCAACTTCCGGACCACGCAAGTCCGCTGCCGGGTCCACACGCAAATAGTTCCGGCCGTTCGCCCGCCCCAGACCAGAAAATCACCCGAATAACGGTCCGAAAAACCGCCCCCTCTCACTCCCACCGCTTTCGCGCTTGTCCACCCAGCATCACCCCACCAGATTCCCAAGCCTTATGAGCGACATCCGAATCATCGTCCACACCAGCAGAGGCGACATCGAAGCAACCCTGTTTGCATCCAAGGTTCCCATGACCTGCGCCAACTTTCTCAACCTCTCAAAACGCGGTTACTACAACGGCATCAAGTTCCACCGAGTCATCAAAGACTTCATGATCCAGGGCGGCGACCCGACAGGAAGCGGCATGGGCGGACCCGGTTACCGCTTCCGCGACGAATTCCATCCCACCCTCAAACACAGCAAACCCGGCATCTTCTCCATGGCCAACGCCGGTCCAGGAACGAACGGCAGCCAGTTCTTCATCACCCACATCCCAACCGACTGGCTCGACGGAAAACATGCCGTCTTCGGCGAAGTCACCAAAGGGCAGGACATCGTGAATTCTGTCCAACAAGGCGACACCATCAAATCCGTCGACATCCTCGATTCGACCGACGCGCTTTTCGCCGACGAAGCGGCCCACCTCGAGGAATGGAATAAGGTTCTCGATAAACGATAACCCTCTCCACCCAATCCCGTTGAATCCGAGGCGCGGACAACCCGCGCCTCCATGCTGTAATGAGCTTCGCCCCCTCCCAAAAGCAACTGTTCAGACTCGCCGTCCTCGGCTCCGGACGCGGCACCAACCTACGGGCGATCCTCGATGCCATCAGCACGGGTGCGCTACCCGCCACCGTCGTTGCTGTTTGTTCCGACAACGCCCACGCGGGCATCCTCCAGATCGCAAGAGAGCACCACATCCCCGCACACTGCATCCCAGAAGGCCCCTTCAAGACGAAGCTGACTGAGGAGGCGGAAACCGCACTCGCATCGCACCTCGCCAGCTTCCAACCCGACCTCATTGTGCTCGCAGGCTACATGCGCATGATCAAGGCGCCGCTCCTCGACCAATTTCCGCATCGCATCGTCAACATTCACCCCTCGTTGCTCCCCGCATTTCCAGGCCTCGCCGCTTGGGAACAAGCCCTCCGGGCCAATGTCACGGAAACAGGCTGCACCATCCATTTTGTTGATTCCGGAATGGATTCAGGACCCGTCATCGCACAGAAACGCGTCCCCGTGCTTCCCGGTGACACCTCCGAATCACTTCACGCCCGCATCCAAGTCGCCGAACACCAACTCTACCCAGAAGTGCTTCGCCGGTTCGCATCGGGACAACTCCCGCTTCCATCAGCGGGCTCCGCTTAACGAAAGCAACGTTCACTCAACGACCCTCGACCCATGAAATCTGCTCCAAAAAAAGGACTCCTCCTCACCCTCGATATCGGCACTTCTTCGACCCGTGCGGCGCTCTTTGATGAACGCTGCCAACGAATCGTCGAAAGCACCTCCCAGAAAACCTATCCCCTGCTCACCGACGCAGACGGGCGCGCCGAAATCGAACCCCAGGCACTGCTTGACGCAGTCCTCGCCTGCATTTCGGAGACCCTTCTCTACCGCAGGGAAGAAGAATCCATCCAGGATGTTCCCATCATCGGCATCGGGATGTCTTGCTTCTGGCACAGCCTGATCGGGGTAAGCCACAACGGCACCCCCCTCACACGCATCATCACATGGGCAGATTCACGCTGTCGCGAAGATGCAGGGTTCCTCCGCAAGAAACTGGATGAGCGGACTGCCCATCGCCTCACCGGATGCATGCTCAGAGCCTCCTTCTGGCCTGCAAAAATGCGATGGCTAAAACGCACGCAACCAGCCGTTTTCAAAGCCGTCTCTCTCTGGCTGACCCCTGCCGAATGGCTTCAAGCCGAACTCACCCAGCGCGCCTCCTGCGCCGTCGGAATGGCAACGAGCACCGGCATTTTCAATCCCTCCACTCTCCGCTGGGAACCCACCCTCCTGAAAGCCTGCGACCTCGACCCCATCACGCTGCCCCCAGTCCACGATCTCCCGGCTCCCGTCGAAGGTCCGCTCGCCGAAATGTTCCCCGAACTCGCGAATGTTCCGTGGTTCCCAGGCATCGGCGACGGAGCAGCCAGCAACCTTGGCTCCGGCGCAACCGAACCCGGCCTCGCCGCCATCAACGTCGGCACCAGTGCCGCCCTGCGCGTCATGAAAAAAGGGCGCACCGCTAAAGCCCCCTTCGGACTCTTCGCCTACCGCGTTGACAGAGAGCGATACCTCGTCGGTGGTGCCGTGAGCAACGCAGGAAGCCTCCGCGCATGGGCACTTTCGACCCTCAACCTCCCCGAGGAGGAAGCCCTCGAAGCCGCCCTCGCGAAAAGGCACACCCCCGATCACGGTCTCACCGTTCTCCCAAATCTGACGACAGAACGGGCCCCAACGTGGAACGAGGACGTCTCCGGCACCATCACCGGGCTCACCGCAGCCACATCGCCTCTCGACATCCTCCAAGCACTCACCGAATCAACCTACCACCGTATTGGTGCAATCGCCGCTCTCCTCGGAAAATCTGTTGGAGGAAGTACGCCGAAATACCTCGTCTCCGGTGGGATTCAAAAGTCCACAGCCGCCATGCAGCACCTCGCAAACTGCGTCGGCGCCCCCATGTACGTGAACCCAGAACCGGAGGCCTCCATCCGCGGGGCCGCCGTTTTTGTTGCCGAAAAACTCGGCCTCAAAATCCCAGCAGCAAAACCCGGTAAAGCCATCAAACCCAAAGCAGGGTCCGCCGCAGCTTACGCCGACGCACGCAAACGCCAGATGTCCCTCGAGTCCGTCCTCACAGGATTCTCTCATCGCTGACGCACGCACAAGCACGCGCACAAGTCGCTCGCTTGCACGGGCAAAATGTGGCATCGCTTCGGGATGAAATCCCCCATGCGCCCCCTCGCAGCCGTCCTGTGCCTCGTCACATCCCCCCTCCTTGCCGCCGAAACTCCACCGGAAGGTTTCCAGCCCATGTTCAATGGGAAAGACCTCTCCGGCTGGGTTCCCGTCAATGTGGCACCAGAAACGTTCACCGTTCGCGACGGCATGATTGTCACCAACGGCAATCCGACCGGTTACATGCGATCCGAAAAGGTCTACGAAAACTTCGTGATGGAAGTCGATTGGCGCCACATGAAGGCGGGCGGAAATAGCGGCATCTTCGTTTGGGGCGACGGAATCCCAGCCGTTGGAACAGGTTACACACGCGGCATTGAAGTGCAGGTCCTCGACAACGGTTACAACGTCAAAGGCAAAAACGAGTGGTTCACCACCCACGGTGACCTCTTCCCCATCTGGGGAGCGACCATGACCCCCGCAGGCCGAACCGCTCAGCGGGGAAGTCGCAGCTTCCCATCCGAAGAGCGCAGCAAGAGTTCGCCGGAGTGGAACCATTACCGCATCACCGGAAACAACGGCGAACTCCGGCTCGAAGTAAATGGGAAGGAAGTCACGATCGGCAAGGATTGCCGGCCCCGAAAAGGCTATATCTCTCTCGAAAGCGAAGGCAGTGAGTGCCACTTCAAGAATCTCTTCATCAAGGAGCTGCCCTCAACCGGAGCGCCAGAGTCCGAATCCCACAACCCATACACCGGCTTCAACTCCCTGTTCACCGGAACCGATTTTCGCGGCTGGCGCGTCCCCGAAGGCGATAACCATCACTGGAAAGCGGCAGGCGGCGAAATCGACTACGATGCCCTCAGCGAGGCGCCCGGAGAAAAACATCTCTGGACCGAAAAGGAGTACTCCAACTACACGCTCATCCTCGATTGGAAAATCAAGGCAACCCCTTATAACAACCCCACTATCAGATCAATCCAACCAGATGGTTCCGACAAACTCGACGGATCTGGAACGCCAGTGACCGTTCCCGGACCCGATGCCGACTCCGGTATCCTGCTCAACGGTAGCGAACGCCATCAGGTCAATATCTGGAACTGGCCCGTCGGATCAGGAGAAATGTACGGTGTCAGAAAAAACGCGGCATCATCTCCCGAACTCAAAGCAGCCGTGACCCCAAAAAAACGGGCAGACAAGCCCATTGGGTCGTGGAACCGATTTGAAATCACCGTCTTGAATAAACACGTCAGCGTCACGCTCAACGGCGAAAAGCTCATCGATAACGCTTTCATTCCGGACCTGCCTGAAAAAGGTCCCATCGGCTTCCAGCACCACGGCAAACGAGAAAATGGCGAATGGATCGAAGCTCCCTCCCTCATCCGCGTTCGCAGCATCTTCCTGAAAGAGCTGTAACCGAAACCCGCCACCTTTTCACGCCGCCGCTCAAACCCTGCCCCGAATCAGACTGCCGCGCTCGCACTGATCGGGGCCCACTCCGCCGCCCGCCCCTCGGGAGTTCGCCGCCTGAAGGCCAACTCCCAGGGTTGCAGGCAGACTAGCCAATCGCCTCCACCAAAGAGCGTCCCGTCATCTCCTCCGGCTGCGCCACTCCCAAGAGATCCAGAATCGTCGGTGATACATCCGCCAAGATACCGTCGCGGCACCGCTTAGAGCCCGCATCCGCGCCCACGTACAAGAAATGCACCAGATTCGTCGTGTGCGCAGTGTGCGGAGACCCATCAGGATTCATCATCTGCTCGCAGTTTCCGTGATCCGCCGTAATCAGCAGTCTCCCGCCCAACTCAAGCGTCCGCTCCACCACCCGCTTCACACACGCGTCAATCGTTTCAACCGCCTCGATCGCTGCCGCAAGAACCCCCGTGTGCCCAACCATATCCGGATTGGCAAAGTTCAAGATCACCATGTCAAATCGGTCCAGCGCCGCCGTCACGTGATCCGTCACCTCCACCGCACTCATCCGCGGCTTCAAATCATAGGTCGCCACATCCTTCGGGGACGGAACAATCATCCGCTCCTCTCCCGGGAACTGCTTCTCCACCCCTCCATTGAAGAAGTAAGTCACGTGCGGGTACTTCTCCGTCTCCGCAATACGCAACTGGGTCAACCCAGCCCGACTCACCACCTCGCCCAAAATATTCGCCAGCGACTGGGCCTCAAACACCACCGGCACCCGGTAAGTCTTGTCGTACTCCGTCAGGGTCACGTAATGCACCTTCGGACGAACCTCGCGCTCAAACCCGCTGAAGTCGTCTCGCAAAAATGCGAGCGAAAGCTGGCGCGCACGGTCAGCACGGAAGTTGAAAAACAAAATCACATCGCCATCCCGAATCCGCTGCTCGTCGCCTGCTGCAAGGATGATCGGCTTCAAAAACTCATCCGTTTCCCCGGCAGCATACCTCAATGCCACCGCCTCAGAAGCACTCACCGAGACCTGCTCCCCACGCCCCAACACGATCGCGTCCCAAGCGAGCTTGTTGCGCGCCCACCGAGAATCGCGGTCCATTGCAAAATAACGGCCAATGACCGTGGCAATGACCGCTCCGGAAGGCTTTAGCCCCGCCTCCACCGTCTCAAGATACCCCTTCCCACCGGTCGGTGACGTATCCCGGCCATCGGTGATCGCATGGATCATGATGTCATTCACCCCAGCTGCCTTGGCCGCATTGACGAGCGCCACCAAATGCTCCTGATGACTGTGCACGCCGCCATCTGAAACAAGGCCAAGAAGATGCAATCGAGAGCCCGCAGCGCGCTTGAACGTATCCCGCAGAACCGCGTTGGTCGTCAGCTCCCCGTCCACGATCGCCTTATTGATGCGCGTAAGATCCTGATAAACAATCCGCCCCGCCCCAAGATTCAAGTGCCCGACCTCAGAGTTGCCCATCTGGCCCTCCGGCAACCCCACATCCATCCCACTCGCACTCAGGCGACTCTGTGGATACGTCGCGTACAGGTGCTCGTGGAAAGGGGTCTTCGCCAGCAACGTCGCGTCGCCATTTTTTGACGCCATTTCACGTCCGCCGGGATTGACGCCCCACCCATCACGAATGATCAGAACTACGGGTTTTTTCATCCGCCGAATTTCTCCGACAGATCGGCCTCCGAAAAGGAAAAGCGTGCGACGCTCACCGACTCCACTCCAGCATCCTGCGAATCGGCAACTCAGCGCGGGCACGGACCTCTTCCGCCATCTCAATCCGCGGCTCCAACGTATCAAGCGCATCACGCAGCTTCGCTAGCGTATTGCGCTTCATGAACCTGCAATCCGCACACGCGCACGCATCTGTCGGCCCCGGAATGAACTTCTTCCCCGGAATCTCACGGCGAAGCCGGTGCAACATCCCAGACTCCGTCACCACAATGAACGCCTTCGCCGGATGGTCCTTGCACCATCCCACCATCCGCTCCGTCGAACACACTTCGTCCGCAAGTAACCGGACCGCACGCGTGCACTCCGGATGCGCCACCAGGGGAATACCTGGGTTACCCGCACGAATTCGCTCCACACTGTCTCGGGTGAACTCCATGTGAACATGGCAGTTCCCTTTCCACAGCTCCATCGGCCGCCCGGTCTTTTCAATCACCCACTGACCCAAATTCTCATCAGGCACGAACAGGATCTCCCGATCAGCAGGTACGTTTTCCACAATCCGAACCGCATTGCCCGAAGTGCAGATCACGTCGGCCAATGCCTTCACCCCCGCAGAGCAGTTGATGTAAGCCACAACATAAAAATTGCGGTGCGCATTCGCCTCGAGGTACGCCCGCAAACGGCTCTCCGGACACGAATCCGATAAGGAGCAGCCGGCATCCATATCCGGCAAAATCACCGTCTTCGCGGGATTCACAATCTTTGCTGTCTCAGCCATGAAATGGACCCCACAAAACGCAATCACCTCCGCATCCGTCGCAGCCGCATGGTACGCCAATCCGAGACTGTCCCCGACAAAATCCGCGACCTCTTGGATCTCCTTGTCCTGATAGTTGTGCGCGAGAATCACCGCACGCCGACGGACTCGCAGTTCACGGATCTCTTCAACCAAATCAATTCCTGAAACAGCCATGCGGGCAAACTGACACCAGAGCCCAGCCGCGTCATTCCGAAAAACAATGCCTCAAAGACGGATCACTTGCGCGTCGCCCACGCCCTCGGGCAACCAATCCAGCGAAGTGGTCGCGACAATTCTCTGCGCATCCGTCGGCAACATCCCCAACAAGCGCCCACGCCGTCCCGCATCCAGCTCTCCAATCACATCGTCCAGCAACAAAACGGGGCGACGACCAAAATGTTCAGTGAAGACACGCACCGCCGCCATCCGTAGCGCGAGCGCAACACTCCGCTGCTGACCTTCGCTCCCCTGCACTGCAGGATGCTCCATTAGAAGCAGTTGCACATCATCCCGGTGCGGCCCAACCAAGGTGGTGCGCAACCTCGCCTCTTGGTCGCGTGACTCAGCCAAACTCCGTTCAAACCATTCAATGTCCCCCGGCACACCTCCCCCGACCCCCCCAACATAAAGCGCAGACCTCCTCTCCACCGGATTCCCCGCAATCGCTGAATAGGCCTCACCCACGAACGGTGACAGCCGCTCCACAAGCGCGGCACGCAACCCCCATAAATCCGCCCCAGCACGCACCAAGGGCTCATTGAACGCCTTCACCTCGGCCCACCGTACCTGCGGCGCACGCAGCAGCAGATTCCGCGAACGCAAACTCCGCTCATACTCCCGCAAAACTCCGCGGTATCGCGCATCCATCTGCGCCCCCACAAAATCCAAGAACCGCCGACGCTTGTCTCCTCCCCCGATACCAACTCCATATCCCCGTTCCCAAACCAAACCACTCGCGCAGCAGAAAGATACTCCGAACCATCTTTTTGCTCCACACCGTCGAGGGCCAACTTCTTGCGCGAAAGACCGTAGTAAAATTGAAGATGCAACCGGTCAAAATAACCGTCTGCCACCAACCCGCGCTGCCCATACCGGATCACCTCTCCCAACCGAGCCGCCCGCGGACTCTGCAACCGTAACAGAACACACACACCTTCCAGCAACGACGTCTTGCCGCGTGCGTTGGGACCAATCACCAGATTCAAACCCGGCCCAAACGATGCCTCCATCTGCTCAAAACAGCGGAAGTTCCTGAGGACAAGATTTCGCAACAACATCGGCTTTCTCGGTAAAGAATAAGGCGCCAGAGAGTTGCCCCTCATGGCGCCCATTCGGAACCGGAACATCAGGGATCCATCATCCCCGCACCCGGCATCCGCTCACAGCGGCCTACATCTTGTAATCACGCGCGACTGGGATCGTATAACTCCCATCAGCGTTCGGCTTCACAGGTGCAGGCCCGTTCGGATCCATCGACTCAGGGAAGATACGATGACCGCTCTTCAACACTTCATCGTACTTCAACTCCTTGCCCGAATACGCTGCATAGCGCCCCAGAACAGCCGTGAAACTGCTCGTTGCGCCGTAGTACGCATTGTTCAACGGGGTGTTCTTGCGGATCGCATCGTGCAACTCGTCGTGCTCCACCTGATACGGGTTGTCGTTCTTACCATCGTACTTCCAGATGACCTCACCCTTGTAATCCGTGATCTTGCCCGGCGTCGCAAAACCCTTCGTGCCGCGGAACTCTTCCGTCACACGTCCCTGCCCACCAGGGATTTGTCGGCAATGACTGCTCACCGAGGCTCCACTCGCGTACAGGTAGTTGATCCCGAAATGGTCGTAAATCTCGGACGGCTGATCCGCTGGCCGCATCTGACGTCCCCCGATTCCGAACGCACTCGAAGGCGTTTCCCCGAGGAACCAGTTTGCAACATCAAGATTATGAACATGTTGCTCACAAATATGATCGCCGGACAGGTAACAGAAATGGTACCAGTTGTGCACCTGGAACATCGTCTCCGTCATCCCTTCCTCCCGCTTGCGGTACCAGATCGGACCGCCATTCCAGTACACATTCGCGGAGATGATCTGACCAATCATCCCGTCCTGAATACGCTTCGCAGTCTCGCGGTAATTCCCCGCGTAATGACGCTGCAATCCCACAACCACCTTCAATCCCTTCGCATCCGCTTCTTTCGCAGCATCCAGAACCACCTTCGCCCCAGCCGCATCAACGCATACCGGCTTCTCCATGAACACATGCTTCCCTGCTTTCACCGCCGCAGCAAACATGTCGGGCCGGAACCCAGGAGGCGTCGCAAGGATCACCAAATCACAGTGATCAAAAATCTTTTTGTAGCCGTCCAATCCGACGAACTGACGGTCCGGCGTCACGTCGACCTCCTCCTTATGCTTGTTCCCGAGATTGTTCACCGCGCGGGAAACCTTGTCCGCAAACGCATCAGCAACTGCAACAAGCTTCACATTCGAGCCAGCAACGCTCAGCGTCTGGTCCGCCGCACCGGTCCCGCGGCCGCCCGCGCCAACCAATCCGATCCGGATTAGCTTATTCTCGTCCGCTCCACGGGACACGTAAGGGAACGCAACGCCCGCTGCAGTGAGCAGACCGGCCGTTTTCACGATATCGCGACGGCTCACTTGGGATTCCGTCGCCCTCTGGGTTTTATTGGCACTCATGGTTTTAGAAAAACCGGCAACACCGCTTTGCAACGGTATCTTCCGGGGGATTGTTTGGTTTGGTCCCCAACCCAACCTGCGCCGCGCCCGAACCTCTCGGGACGCAACCGGCTAGTGCGGGGGAAAATTCGTTGTGAGCGTGTCCCGACGGGTTACCCCTGACAATACCCCATTTCCCGTCGGACAACTCGCGAGCCATCATTTTGCCTTGGCTTCCTTGCTCTTGTCGTCCATCCAGCGCAGCAAGTCCGCAACCGGGTTCTCCACTTTTGCACCTGTCTCTGGAACCTCGAGACCGGCCGCCCATAATATCCCGTTCACCACCAAACGGCGCTGCGACTCCACTCCCCAGTTCCGATGCAAATCGCAGCCTGTGAAGCCGAAGCTGCGCCCGCCCCCCTGCCGCTCATAGGCCCACCCGATCACCTCCGCCCTTCCCGCATGCGACTTTGCATCCGGCGTCGAACGCGACTTGTCAGGAACAGCTCCGGTCACCAACGGAACAGCATCTTTCTGGAAATGAAGATTGTACAACCACCCGTCCAACGGCGCGGAAAACGGCTCGACTCCGCGGGTCACTGGATGCTTCGGAAAAGAACTGAACTCCATATCCCAATGTCCACGGGAGCCGATGTCCGGCTGCCATACCCCGCCCATCCATGACCCAATCTCATCCTTCACCGAGGCAGGCACATCGACAGCTTGATGTAATAAAACCAATCCCGCGCCGCGTTTCACCGCAGCCCGAACCCGCTCCATCCGTTGGGGCTCCAAGAACGGCAACTTCGCACCGCCGTCAGCGAAAATCACGATCACCTTCGCTTTGTCGATCAAGGACTCATCCGCCGGCCAACCCTCCGCCGCCTGCACAGGAACCACGCCCGGGTTCTGTCGCAACCAGTTCGCGAGCAGGGTGCAACCCGCGAAGTATTCGTGCTGTCCCGCCTTATTGGAAACTGAACCCGCAATCAACAGCACCGGTACACCCTGAGCCGCAGGATCCAGTCGTTCCAAAACCACCCCAGCCTGCTCCGCCGTTCGAGG
>JACCED010775208.1_pt1 | contig 13333 bp, 7 predicted proteins | sample 7455021 | NCBI WGS metagenome assembly JACCED01 (sample SAMN15323456, study PRJNA562643) | freshwater metagenome | isolation source: river surface water | place: USA:Blue River Watershed | collected 2017-08-19 | reverse complement strand
CCCTATTTTCGCCATACATAAATAAATTCTTTATAAGGACTATCCACTCTCTCACTTTTCTTTAATCCTATTTTTCGCCAATATTTTCCAAATAATGGAACACATACAGTATTATAAATACTCTCAGGGATATTTAAACAATAATATCCATTTGTTTTTAAATAACGCATCGTTTCTGTAAATACAGGAATGTAGAATTGTTGATTCCATTCTTCTTCGGTTTGTTGTTCAGTACCCCGATATAATTCAATATTATAATAAGGTGGAGAGGTAAATACCATATCATAATCGATTTTTGAATAATCGATTTTGGTTGCGTCTTGGAATCTTAAATCCACTTTTACATCTTTCATCTCTCCGGCATCTTTTAACATTTTTATCATTTCTTTATAGGGTTGTTTTAAGTTCTGATTTAAATCGATTCCAGTATATTTTGGAATACCTAAAGCGATAGATGCTATCATTCTACCTCCCCAACCCATAGTAAAATCCAAAACCGATGTCGGTTTATATCGACAATAAATTTCAATCGCATTTAACGGTTTAAAAATATTAATAGCACCGAAATACATATTAAAAATGTATTTCCAAACACGTGGGTCTTTTTCAGTAAGTCCACGTTCTCTTCTGTAAAAATCCAGCATATTTTGAACATATTTTTGTTTGCGATAGAGAGAACGATTTTCATAAAATTCGAAAAAATCGACACCTTTATTTCCAATCGTATTTAATCTCTCCTGATAAGTAAAAAAATCTACAAAGTCATTTCCTATTTTTGACATTGGTTTTTGTTTTTTACAACGAACCGTTTTTAATTTTCGAAAAGAATAAATCGCATCTTCTTTCGTAATATTCGATAATTGATTACTTATTTTCTTTTTTGTTTTACGAGAGAGAATCCCACCATTCATTCTCTCTTTTTCCGATATATTCTCTTCCATAAATCTTGGATAGATATTTTTTTGACATTTCCAAAAAGAGAAAAAGAGAAAAACAAAAAAGAGAAAAAGAGAAAGAGAGAAAATATAAAATTATTGTCTCTCTAATAATTATCGAAAATGTCCGCTCATATTCCTAACACACATAATCACGGTTATTTAGAACTTATTTTAGGTCCAATGTATTCTGGTAAAACAACCGAATTAATTCGTTATCATAATATGTATAAAACTATTGGAAAAACCGTATTTGTTATTAATTTTTCAGCGGATACACGATATAGTGACAGTGAATTAAGTACGCATAGTCATTTACGTATTCCTTGTACATTTACAACGAAATTACACGCATTATTGGATAGTGATGAATATCGAGATGCTGATGCCGTATTTATTAATGAAGGACAATTTTTCAGTGATATTTTGGATACGGTAAAACAAATGGTGGAAACTGACAGGAAACACGTATATATTTGTGGATTAGATGGAGATTTCAAGAGAGAAGTTTTCGGTGATTTATTGCGTTTAATTCCATTATCGGACCGTGTTATTAAATTACAATCTCTCTGTGTATATTGTCGAAACGGTGAGAAAGCTATATTTTCACATCGTGTATCGAATGAACAAGGACAAGTAGTAATTGGAAGTGATAATTATGTCCCATTATGTCGTACTCATTATTTATTATGTCACAATAAATAATTGTAGTTTTCTAATAATTATTTCGTATTTCTAATAATTATTTGGTTTATTTCGTATTTCTAATAATTATTTGGTTTATTTCACTATGAATAATTTCTTGAATGAAACTTTTTACTTATTTCTTTTTATTGTTTTTTTGGGAATTCGGTTGAGAGATTTATTTTTATTGGTTCTTCGTTTTGTTCTTCTTTTTGTTCTTTGAATTAGTCTTCTTTTTGTTCTTTTTGTTCTTATTTTTCTTCTTTTTCTTGTTCCACCAATAGTTGCAGATGGTACTTTCATTTTCTTCAATGAATAAATCTTATCACCTTGACCTTCTTGGCAATGAGACGCACTTACCGCATTTGCGTGTGGTCCTAACATTTGAAGAGAGACAGTTGTTTTCGCTTCTCCAGTTGATTCAGAAGGAATCTGTACAACTCTAATAGAATCATTGGTAAGCAGTGCCTTTATCTTTGACAATGGAACCAAACCTCCTGTTACAAACCCTACTCCATTCAAGTGTAAATATGGTGTGTCTTTAATGATATTATGCTCCGCCATTGAACCAGTATTTATACAAGCGTATTTTAGTGTGTTTCCATTTAACCGTTTTTTTAAGGTGGTTTTATCACTTAAAAGCGCGACATTTTTACCAAAATAAAAAACAATATTTCCGGGATCTTGAGAAAGATAATCAGTAACTTTAACGTCTTCCAACATAATTAAATCGTGACCTTCATCATTTGGTTGAACTGAGATTTTTGATTTTTTCAAGGGAACCTTTTGTAAATTATCATACACATCATTAGCTAAATCACTATCATCGTCCTCATCGACAGCCACTCCTGGTGGCCATAAACCGGTATGTTCTTCCATTGGACTGTTGAGGAACATCTCAGATGTATTGTTAGCTTCGTCAATAATCCAAGAATTTAATGGTTGGTTAAATGAACTTGCATTTAGGAACATATGCTTCATTGATGCTACATTGCTTACATCCCAACTATTTAATGGTTGGTTAAAATTTTCAGCGCCCGCAAACATATTTGACATAAATTCCACATTACTTACATCCCAACTATCTAATGGTTGGTTAAAATTTGTAGCGCCCGCAAACATATCGGTCATATACATTACATTACTTACATCCCAACTATCTAGTGGTTGGTTAAATACTGGTGCGTTTTTAAACATACTGGTCATATCTGTTACATTACTTACATCCCAACCATTTAACGGTTCGTTAAATGTAGTTGCATCTTCAAACAAGCCAAACATATTTGTTACATTGCTTACATTCCAATTGCTAATCGGAACAGGAAAACTGGTTGGGTTTTCTAAATATCTTCTTACTAAATCGTGAATATTATTATCAGTAATATGTTCCATATGTAATATGTATATATTTATTTTACACTAGTGGACATTTCCAATGTCGATTCATTATTTAATTGTTTATTTTAATTGTTTAAATAATTTCTTGAATGGATCCTTTTTCTTATTTCTTTTTATTGTTTTTTTGGGAATTCGGTTGAGAGATTTCTTTTTATTGGTTCTATTTGTTCTGGTTCTAGTTTTCTCCGTTTTACCTTTTACACGACTGACAGAAACAGTAGCAGTTGACTTACGACCCATTGTTTTTATCTTTTTGGAGAATTCCACAGTTTTCACTTGTTTCCCTTTTTTCCCTGTTGGAATATATTTTAAAAACCATTCTTCATATTCTCTCGTTTTCGGCTTCAAACGTTTTATCATTAAGTTTTTCTCAGCACGCATATCATCTAATGTCTCTTGTTCTCCATAACATTTCGCAGGAAAACGTTTTAATAATCCAGTTTTCTTTGTCCTGTTTTTTTGTTGAATCCCATATAAATAATTCGCCATACATAATATTCTCTCACGATTATGATAATTATATCCTGTATATAAAAACGCCAAATAAAATGCCATAAGTGTTTCAATCGACGCAACTCGTATGTTTTTACTTCCTGTTAATTTCACCGTATTATAACTATGACAAGATACTGGTTCATATAAATAAGCAACTGGATGACCTTGAACAGTGATTTCCTTATGTTTCGGAATATATTCTCCCAATTGTGGATGTTCTATAATATTTATTTTATCGATTCCAATCCGTTTTAATTCTTTTTGGATCTTCTCCGCTCCTGTATCGATGTCTTCTAATAGCACATCAAAATCCGGATTCTCCATACTTTCTTTCGCTGTTTTCCCTAATTTCTCACCATAAACGTGAGAGGAATAAATATTCGTCGCATATCCACCGAAAAAAACTGCGCCCAATCCAATAAGACAATCTCTCAACGTTTTAAAAATAGAATCACTCTCTTTTTTATCAATATTATCCATCTTTCTTTGGAATTCGACATGACTACAATCCCCTTTTTCTATTGGATACACATCATTTAAAATTTTTAGACGTTTATACACTTTTTCCCATCGGGAAACATCACCATCCGGGCGCGATAATTCCAAATAAACACCCATACGCAAATAATCAGGAGAGGAGTAATAAATGCCGTCGACCTTAATTGCCTCTTTTTTTAATTCACCATATAGTGTAGGGTCTAAATAAGTAATATCAGCAATTCCGATAAAATTCACAAAGACCTTATAAGTCCCATGATGAACTCCAGCTCTCGCTTCAACCTCTTTATATCCATTACTTGAAAAAATATCTGCTAATTCTTTTGCGGTGTCGAGAGCCGTAGGCGAGTAAAAATCATAATCTGGAATTTCAATATCTTTATCGTAAAATTGGCGGTTTTTCGGGAGAATATTATTAATTGCTGTCCCACCATAACAAATAAATTCTTTCGTCTTTAAAAAATTCTCTAAAATCGCTATCATTTTCTTTACTGCCTGGTTGGATACTTGTTTTTTGCCGTGTTCTTCTTCGATTTCATCAATCCGTTCTCTCAAAATCGCCAATTCAGCTTGGCTATTCGGCGTTTCCATATAAATCAGATTCGACCGTTTTTGATACCTTATGCCAACTCAGCCGAATCACATAAATTCAAAATATATGTTAATAAATCTATCGATTCATTATAATACTGAATATATTCATCCGTTGTCGCATTTCGTAGAAATTGTATCTTAACTAGACGTATTCCATCATCGGGTAAATGTATAATCTGATATTCGATCGGCGGACAAATTACTTTTAACATTTTTATAATTTCATAAATGTCTTTGAGAGATATTAAATCCTCATAATATGTATTATATCCGGTTGCTCCACTCGTATAACGTTGTAAAAATGTCTCAAATGAAAACCAAATAAAACTGCGTAAGTTTGTATCATTTGTTTTTTGGACAGTAGATACAATCGGGTCATCGCGATATACGCTCTCAATTTCTTGATAGTATTGTAATGTATATTGGGGAGGCTCCAAGTATTGTGATATTTTATTGATAGTATCCATATCCATATGATTCGTATTATTCATTTACACCCTTGAAGAATTATATTAGATGAATTTGAGATATTATTTTTAGTTCAATTTCATACGTATTTCATTTGCCCACCAACTAAATGTACTGTTCGCAATAATTAATTGTTCACAAGTTGCCATTGCCAATAATTCCTCCCAATCTGTCGGCATTTTCAATCGTTTTACCGAAAAATAGGGGCAATTTTTAACGATTGTTTCCATTCTCTCAGATACTGTTTTTATATCTTCATCTTCGCAAAAATATACGATATTCGTGGTTTCATCAGTCTGAATACTCGCTAATTGCTCAATATAATAACTGTCGGGAAGGATTGGATGAATATGTTGAAGATTTTTATAATCACCTAATCGAAAATGAATTCCAACAGAGGATTTTATTCGAGGAATATGAGAGATTTTTTCAGGGATTCGTAATAAGGATAAAATCTGGTTAAATTCATCCTGAAAATATAAAATATTCTGGAAATATCCGTGAAGCAAATAAATATTATATCTGTCCTTGATTGGAAGAAGAATCGGAGAGAAATCTTGAGGAGAACCGGGTTCTTTATGTTCATAAATTTGATTTGGTGATGATAATAAGAGAGCATATTCATCAGGGTCTAATAAAAAAGGTTCTAAAGCATCAAGAAATGAATCCCAATACGTATGACGATTATTTCCGAGGTCTTTAATTTTGGAGAAAACGGGCATAAGACCATATCGAGATGCGACAGCAAATGTAGTAAATATTTGAAATAATTGGTTTCCGAGACCACCGAAAATATGACAGGTAATAAATGTTGTATTTGTCATCTTACAAAAAATAAAGAAAACAAAAAATAATGGGAAACGAATCAAAAACCGAATATTAGGAGATGGGTAAAGTTAACCCTATATCCGAAGGTCGACAGGTGTAAGACCCTAATGAGTATATAGGTTCTCTCTGTATGGGAAAAAAATGTGTTCCAGGAGTATTTTGTATTGAAAATATGACACTCTTTGTATTAATATTTCTATTAATTGTGGTTATATATATTTATTATACACAAACGAAAAATGGAGTGAATCCGATTATTGTTGTTGGAGGAGGTGGAGATAGAGGCACAGGAACAGGAACTACTGATATTTATGGCGATGGTCCTTTAGGCAATACGTCATCTGGTGATATGTATCGTCCTCCACAAAATAATATGTGGTCGTCTCCAGCTGAAAAACGAATTCTTGGTGGAGAACATCCGAGAAACCGTAATGAGCCATATACTCAAGTTGGAATTTTAACAAGAACGAATGGAAGTGAAATGATATTGCCATTAATGGGACGTATTTTAGATGGTAGACGTGGAAAAACTCAATATTATACAATGTCGAATCAAGGTGCTGTCCAGAGTAAATTACCCGTGAGTCGTAATGGTCGAAGTTGTACAGGAGAATATGGTTGTGATGAGATATCAAACGGTGATTCCGTATATGTCCAAGGATATGATGATGTATTTAAAGCGACTATTTATGAAAATAATACATTTTATTATTAAGGTAAGAATAATAGAAATTATTATGTATAATATATAATAATTTTTAATGTCAACGAACGTCGTACATACACAATTTATGTATTTATATCAGATTCAATCAGGATTGCATGATATTGAAAACAGGCCATTAACAGATCTTGATATAAATAGTGATGAAACAATTTCTTATACTTTTGTACCATTGGCATTATATTTATACAAAAGTAATTATAAGCCTACAAACAATAGTTTTATAGTTGGAACCAATTTTGGATTAAATCCAACTACCGAATTAACTACCCAGACGGGTGATAAAAACCCAATCGTTTCGGTGAGTCGCATTCCATTTTCAGGAGACGGAATATTAAAACTATCAGACATAGATGAATTAGGTGTTAGTGGAAACATAGAAACTGATCCTGATATGTTGACAATGAATAATACTGACAGTATCTATTTGTTTATTGCGATGCCACTTAACCAACAAGATATAAAACAAACAGATAACGATACCAAAATAATCCAAAACAAATCTACTTGTTATTATACCCGTGGTAATTTATACCATAAGGCAAAAGGCATTATATCTTCTGAACCAATGATTCAATTGAAAAATGAAAACGGAAAAACAATTGATGAAATATTGGAAGAAAAACTAAATACTGTTTATTTATTTCATTCGATATTCAATCATTATATTAACGAAGTGAATAACAACGTTTCACAGAATAATAACCCAGATTCAAATACTCAACCAACCAATACCAATAAATATATGAATAAATATTTGAATATTTGGAATAAGAACTATGACAATATTAAATCCTATTATAGTAAAATTGTTGATAAATTAAAACAGTATAATACTGATAACCAACAAAACATTCCATATAGCATTCCTTCAATTAGTGAAACCATTGTTTTTGAAGAAGATGACACCAAATTAAATAAGCAATTTAAACACGCAATGAAAATGTTTAATTCGATTGTGTTTTCTGTTTTATTATCTCCATCATTACGTGTTCTCGACAATTATGACGCACGAGAATTGTATAATAAATTGTCAGAATCCGACAATACCAATATTTCTGATGATAAGCGTAAAAATGTATACAAGTCATTAATCTATTTAAAATTCGTTGTAATTGATTGGTTAAAACAATCATTGTCAATCGATATATCCGAACTAGTACAAGGAATTGATGAAAATGGATTAAAAACATTGGACACATATTACGAACATAAAAATAATGCGATTACTGACTTTAATAAAAATCAAATCAACGTAAATAAAACAACAATCACGAAATGGTACGTAATTGATGATATGGCAAACAAAAAATACAAGGATATGATTGATATATTTGTGAGTGAAAATAATCATATGAATACCAATCCTGGACCAACAGATGATTCAAATATTGTTATCAAAATTGATTCTTTATGTGACCAATTAAAATATATAACAACGAATATATTAAGTGTGTCCGACATTAGTGTCAAGGTCAATGCCAAAACCCCGATGCTAATAATTCAATTTAATGCTTATATGAACTATATGGGGTCAATATTAAATTATTTAAATTCAGGTGATTGTTTGGAATTGTTATCATCATTAAATAATAAAGAATTTTTTAAAGAGATTGATAAAAATAGTCCACCAGTTGATGGGTTAATTGTGTATTTAAAAATCGTAAATAAAGAACAATCCAAAAATTACAACAAACGTTTTGAAATTTTTTTTAATACAGATGAGAGGAATTATCGATCCATCAACGGTACCGAAGAAGTAGAAGTTGCCAAAACGTCATTCTTAGTTAAATATTTGAACAATACTCAACAATTATATGGAGTCGATACAAATAATGGTGTTATCACGGATTATACTAAAAGCATGCAGAATTCTATACAACACGCCGATTATGAAAATTATATTTTTGGAAAATATGATAATATCTTTTTGGCAAATCTAAATAATTCGCAAGTTTCTGAAAAAATGGATCGTGCTTACGAAGCATTAAGCGCAGGAAAACCATTATTTATTGTCGGTTATGGAGCAAGTGGTGCTGGAAAAACAAGTTCGCTTGTATATTTCAATAAAGGCAAAGATAAAACAACTCGAAATGGCATTCTAATTTTCTTATGTGAACGATTGGCGAAAAATCAGAACAATGGTTCCACCACTCCAACGATTACAATAGAACTTCAAGGAGTTGAGTTATTTTCACAGTTAAATACTGACGTAGTTAATGATACTGGCGCGTCTGGGATTGATAATACTACTGAATTTGAACACAATCCCACTTATCAAAAAGTATCTGTTAAAAAAATGTTTTTGTGTAATACTGTTAATAATGATAATAATGATAATAATAGTAGTACAACTGCACAACCAATGATATTTAATTATGAATCCGATGATTTTAAATTAAGAGAAAAGTATACCTATAAAAAACGACATATGTATCGTACATCTAAAATCGAAAATGAACCCGAACGATCAAGCACGACCAAAATGTTTACCGAAGGTACATCATTGGCAGAAATCTCTCAATATATTATTGATACAGACCGTTATGTAAAAGCAACAACAAATAATCCAAATAGTTCTCGTAGTCATGTAATTGCTCATTTTAAAATAAACGTTGATGATAAGGTACATCATTTGTTTATTGGTGATTTTGCTGGTGTGGAAAACGTTTTTCAAGATGATATTCAATCGTTACTTGGATTTTCAAACATTAAACGTGATGACAATGCCAAAGAACCTTATTACTATAACGAGCATTATGATGTTACTGGTACCGACGGTAATAAAAATAAGACATTTGATTATATGTATGGTGGAAAATTAATTAAATATGGTGATAATGGAATCAGTGATGATTTGTTAAACACGTATAATGAAGTTAACAACGCAGATGGCAAACTAGCTATCAGTCGTGACAAGAAATTTACGGGATTAGATGATTATACAAAAATGTATAGGGATTTGTATACCGCGTATAATACTGGAGGACTTAAAGATTTTTCCAAAGAACTAATGCCTTTAATATTTTCTGATTTGGATTTCATTGGGGGTAACACGATTGTGAACAATTCAAATATGTATATGTATATTTATGGAAAACCGGAAGATCCTGGTTTAACAGTTAAACAGAGTATGATTTCACCATACTTTTTTGGGGGTGGAATGTTATTGAATTATGGCGTGGATGCTACTACGTATCAACGTTTTATGACTATATTGAGTATTTGGAAAAATAATAATCAACCTAATGGTAATCAACAGAACACGTTTGAATGGAATGATACTGCTACTGTTGATGCTACTGTTAATGCCCTTGCTACCCATATTCGAAACAAATTTAAATATTCCAATAAATACAACTTTTTACAGTTGTCGTTTAATAAAACCGAAGAGTACAAAAAAGGAATTCAAGTTATTTTAAATTGCGGAAAAACCGGTGATGAATCAAATAAAATATTGGTACAATCGTTTTTCGATTTTTTAAAGGTTGAACATCAGATTCCAAATGAGATTTCAACCACATACATAAATGACGATGAACCCAAATTAATATATTTAAAAAAACTTATATTTATAGCATCGAAATATAATGATTTTTCTAACATTATTAATGATTTAACACAATATAATAAAACAGCCCAAGAGTATTCGGTCAATTTTGCGTCACGTTCCCCTTCTTTTACCCGATTTTTTAATACTCTAACATTAATAAAACCAGAACAACCAAATGACGATACGATTAAATATACAGATACGAAAAAAACAATCATCGATGCTGGTGTATCTGGAAACAAAGTAACAATTCAGTTGGGTGACAACAAACCGATAGAAATAAATTTTAGGCTGAATAAAGGTGTGGGTGGATGGGAACAACTAGCTAAAACAAATGCCAAAAACGCACTGAACATATACATAACACACACAATTGACATATTAATCAATATGTTAACAATTGAAGATATATCCTCACATAATAATGACGAAATTACAATAAAAATAAATAATAATGAATTAAAATATACTTTACAAGAACTAGCTAAAAACATGTATATCGGTTTTAATAACCCAGACTACAACATAACAAACATCAATCAATACTTACTTAATGGCTACGAAACCGATGATTGTGTAAAACAATTGAAAACAATTCAAAATTATTTATCAAATGTTACTAACATCAATCTCAATGCTCCAAAATTATTTAATGTATATAAACAAGTATTTGATGTGATGAAAGATGAACGTATTCGTTTATTTAATCAACTTAAATTATTCCGAAATGTAATTGAAAGACGTCGAGCTGAAGGATATTTTATTAATCGTTCGTTAGATTTATTCACAGACGATTTGAAAAAAATATTTACAAAACGTTCAACTGGTTCCCCGAAATATGTCGATTTATGTATTACTCGATATTGTCCCTCAAATGATAACTGTCTAAGTGGAAATATTCGTGATACAAACAGCAACTTAACATCTGTTTTAATGACATCAGTGCGTTATATGTATGCTGGTACTGGTACTGGTACTGGTACTGTTACTGATACTAATAACGACTTTTTTGAAAAAATTAATGTTTGTTTTTTCTGTGTATTTAATATTTCAAGAAATGCGAATAATCCACCTCCTGTCCCATATATCAATACAAATCCTTGTAAATCGCTATTATATCATTATAATTTTTCAGATATTGACAATGACTTTGATACAAATAACAAGCAATATACCGAATTAATTGAACGATACAAAAAAATGATTGAACAAATTAAAAAATTAAACCAATCTTATGTGTATCAGGAAGATATCAACAATATTAGTGATGAAAATGAAAATTCAGGTTTTTCGGAAATTTCTATAACAGATGAAGATGTAAATAAAGAAAATCAAAATAAAGAAAATCAAAATATTCAAACCGCACAGCAATTATCGATTGTGTCGGCAAAACAAACGAATACGACGAAACTGCCTATACAATCGACAGTAAATACTGATCCGAAAAAATACACGATCCATACAGAACAACAGGTGTTTAATACATCATCAACACCATTAACACCATCATCAACAGCAACAGCAACACCATTAACACCATCATCAACAGCAACAGCAACACCATTAACACCATCATCAACAGCACAAGCACAAGCACAAGCACAAGCACAAGCACCATCATCAACAGAACCACAAGTACCATCAGCACCAGCACCAGGACCAGCACCAGGACCAGCACCAGGACAACCAGTAGACCCCAACATCACCACGACCAACGTAAATGAAAGTCTAAGAACAAATAAACTGTCAACTCAAGAAGGTACTAATGATTCAAGTATTGAAAATAAACAAGAACATGAATCAAACAATGCCCAACCTGAACTTGGAACTAATACAAACGCAGAAGAGACTGAACAACATACTATAGTGGAAGCAGAAAACCCCCAACAACAACTACAAAAAACACAACAACAACTAGATCAAGAAGAATCTGACAGGCTTGCAAGAGAAGAAGAAGAAGAAAATGAAAGACATAAAGCATTCATAGAAGAATATGAAAATAATTTAAAAGAATACGAAGCAAAAAAAAAATTATGTGATGCCGCAAAAGAACCATATGAAAAAGCTCTTGCCGATTACACTGAACAATTTGGCCAACTAAAAGAACCATCATTAACTAACATAACCGCCACAAAAGATAAATTGACTCAAAATGGTGTTACATTCGAACCTGGTACTTCTTATAATATTGACACATCATCTATTCGAAATATTGTACAAAGTAAAACTATAAAAGAATTGAGTGATATACACGGCGAAATAAGAACTTTGAGAAATTATATTGGTCAATATAACAATGATGTTAAAAAATATAATAGCATCGCAACACAATTGAATAATAGGATTAAAGACTTAACTGAATTACACAAACAAGCTAAGCAAACATGCGACTATGAAGAGGTCGTTTCGGTTCCAAAAAGTATTGAAATTAAGGTTGAATTAACCATGAATATTAATGAATTCGAGCCGTCTGAATTGTTAAACAAACCGAACATTGACAATTATGGTAATATGGATTTTAAAAAAATAACCGATATGATAGAAAAATATAATAATTCGAACACAGATTTAGCTAATTTACAAAAACAACGTACAGCTAATGAGAAACAAATAAAAACGATTCAGGAAAATTTGGATGGTTTGAATAAATCAAAAAACTCGATTAACACTAGTTTTGAATCGTTTAAAACAGCTGTTACTACACCGCCACCAAATTATGGTGAACTTCAAAATGAGTTTGATGAAAAATATGGTTTATCGAACCCTTTTAGATTTGCTGTCAAAACTGACAAAACTGACAAACAAAAAAACATCATATATAAGTTTGACAAAACCACATATAATACATATAATAAGGACAAACTAAAATACGCCGACGCGGATTTATTTATAACAAATTATGTGTTGGGCAGAGATGGACAGTTTAGGGGAGAAAAAGATGGTGCGTTTGGGTCGTCTGGAAACCCTAACATTGAATATTTTAAGACTAAATTTAGTATATTAAATAAAATTCTGATAAAGAATAATGTCACGGCTATCGATATCGACGGTACAGATATAAAACCATTAAGTAATTGTATTGACGCCAACACATGTAAACTGAATGGGGACTTGTTGTTTTTTAAAGTTGAAAAAAATAAAACGGTCCCGACTAGT
>JACCED011868536.1_pt1 | contig 13335 bp, 8 predicted proteins | sample 7455021 | NCBI WGS metagenome assembly JACCED01 (sample SAMN15323456, study PRJNA562643) | freshwater metagenome | isolation source: river surface water | place: USA:Blue River Watershed | collected 2017-08-19 | reverse complement strand
TTAAGGATCTTGATGAGAATATTAAGATGTTTAAATTTGATTGTTCCCCTGAAATTAAAGTTTATTTTGTTTCAACTGGATTCTTTATGGGATCTCGTATTAACCAATTCTTTAAACATACTACTCATTATCAGAATAAACTAACTCTATTCAACAAACTGATTGAATTTTATACTAATGACAAGTGTCTTTTTATTAATAACTCTCTCAATTTCTTTCAAGGTGCTGGTTCAATTAATCTTGGTGACCATGGTTACTTTTTTACTAGTCTAGCACGTGAATTAGATACATTTTTTACTACTAATTATCCTACAAAGAAAAATCTTCTTTTGACCGATTTTATTCACAATATTGAAAAAATTGGTACTAGTAATCTATCAGTAGTTTTTCCTAAAAAAATTACTGATAAATATATGATTGACTCACCCTTTAATATTTATAAAGATAATGATAAAATTCATATCAATTATACATCAATGATTTCTTGTGATACTATTACTATTCAATAATCTTGACATTAATCACGTTAATAATCCAGAATATCTTAATTTATTTTCAATCCTCATAAAAATATAATCTATTATAGATTCAATACCTATTGATTCCTTTAAACTACCAAATAATGATTGTCTTTCTTGTATAAATTTTAATTTAATATCTTCTCCAAATTCTCCCTTCATTACACTATATATATCACCTATTTCATCTATTAATCCTAATTCTTTAGCTTTTAATCCTGACCATACTTGACCAGTAAATATATCTGTATTAATTAATCTACTTCCTCTACTTTTTATTACTACATCCTTAAAATTTCCATATATATCCTCTTGAATCGATTTAATAATTTTTACATCTTCTTCTTTTTCTATTGAAAAAGGATCTAATATATTCTTGTTTTCTCCCTGTGTATACACCCTTCTCTCAACTCCAATTTTCTTTATTAATTCTGTAAATCCAAATCCTGTTGATATTACCCCTATACTCCCTACAATTGAATTAGATAATCCAAATATTTTTTCAGCACCACATGCTATATAATAACCACCCGATGCTGCAACATCTTCAATAAATGCATAAATTGGAATATCATTGTCTTTTGATAATTGAATTAATCTTTTATATATTAATTCAGATTGAACAGGCGAGCCACCTGGTGAATTGATTAAAACTGCAATAATTTTGGGTCTATATAATAATGCCATTTTTAATAATTTATTAATTTTTTTAAATGAAATTTCACTGTTATTTGAAGAAGAAATTACACCTTTAAGCTGAATAACAGGAATTATATTTGTTTTAAAACATCTTGGAAAACACATTTTAATTTATTTAAATTTTATTATTTAAATAAATTTTAATTAGTATTGATATTTTCTTTCTCTTTACTTTTTATATACATTATATATATAATTATTACTATTATTACTAAAAATAATAACATTTTTTTATTTTTCTTTAAAACTTTTATTATATCAAATTTATTTGATTCATTTAATTTAATTAATTTTTTATATCCAGTACATCTACTTTCAATTTCATCTTCATATTCTTCTAAATATTCCCATGCTTTATGTATTCCAAATGATTCTTTATTATAAACTGTTTCTATTGAAAATTTTAATGCTTCATCATATTCTGGTTTGTTTACATTATTATTACATCCTTGTGAAAAATAAAAATCTTCATTTATTACTCCATCATACTTACAATTATTTATAATTTCTAACATTTTGGATTTTTTTCTAATAGATAATCCACCATTTCCTATAAAATTTTTTTTATTATTTTTATCTGTTACCCAATCAATATCTAATTTCCAAGGTGCCCCAACATAATCATAATTAAAATAATTATTAATTAAATTTTTATATTTACTGCATATCATTGTATCAGTTTGAAATATTAAAAAAATTTCAGTAGGAATATTTTTATAAAAATCAATATTAGTTAATAATTTATTATAATCAGAAATTGATAAATTATCAACATTTAAATTATTTAAAAATATTCTACTAGAATTAATTTTTCTTAAAATATCATTACAATACTCAATATTATTATTACCATGAAATAAAATAATTTTCCATTCATTTGATAAATTTTTATTAAAGTTATCTAATACAAATTCTAATGCAGGATGTTTTCTAGGTTCAATAATAACAGCTGTATAATTATATTCCATACTTTTAATTATAAAATTATTTTTTATAAATTTATAATTATATGTTATTTTTTTTCATTTTTATAAATTCTATCATTTCATTTTCATAATTTTCATCATTATACAAATCACTTATTTTATTATTATTTATATATGAATTATATATATTTTCATCATTATTAATTATTTTTATTTTATTTAATAATTCATCATTACTAAAATCATTAATATCTATAAAACAATTCTTATTTATATTATCTCCTATTTTTTTAGATCCTTTATATAATGGTATTGTTTTAGCAAATAAACAATTAAATATTTTTTCTGTAATATATCCATCTGAATATGAATTTTCAAAACAAATAATAAATTTATATTTATTAAATACATTTAATAATTCAACACTATGATAACATGATGTATTATTTATATAATCATTGTATAAACTTATATTATCGACAGTACCAATACTAGATAATAATTTGCTAATATTATCAATTTCAGAATTTAATTTACTTTTATTAATCATTAAACAAAATTTTTTATCTTTAAACTGTGTATTTATATTTGGCTTTACATTGTTATAATTTTTTATTAAATAATTAATATATATATATCTCATTGGTATCGCTAATATATCATCTGTTTTATATATATTATAAATATCATTATATAAATATAAATTCATATTATTATTACCATAATGACCATATTTAGTAAAATGTTTATAATCAGATTTAAATTTTAATTTCCAATATTCTAAATTTTCTACGCATATTAACATATTAATTTTATTATTATTATATGAATAATTATATATATCATTAATTACAATATCTGCTCTATCAATATTATTTACAATTCTAAATTTTAATTTATTTGGAAAAAAGTAATTTATGAATTGATGAATATTTATAAAATTACATCTTTTAGTTTCATTATTTATTGGTAAATATAAATATGAATAAAAATATATATTTATTATATCTTTATCATTTAAAATTATTTCCTCTGAATTATAATAAACTATATTTTCATTAAAATATATTTGTTTAATTAAATGAAAAAAACTATAATAAAAATAAAAACAAATTAAAACTAATATAATATTAATATATTCTTTCATATAATATTATTATAATTTATTTTTCAAAAGTTTAATCCTAATAAGATTTTCCATTCTCTTTTAAATTCTGGTAGATTTTTACATAATACATTATATGTAAAAATTTTTTCTTCATATGTAATATCATTTTCTACTTCATTTTCTTTTTTATCATTATTATTTAATACATTTATATTAAATAATACCGTATCATTCATAATAGATTCCCATGTCCTTTTTAAATTTTTAGTCTCCATTATATATCTACACATTTATTATTACTCTCTAATTCTTATTTTTTCAATTTATTATTTTTTATATATTCTATTTTTAATTTGTACTTTTTTGCTTTATTTACGTTCCCTCCATTTTGATATAAATTCGCTACTTCATCTACTTCATTATCTTCTTCATTCTCATTTTTATATATTAATGGTGTTCTAATTGGTGTTGCTAATGGTGTTTCATCTGACGTTACTTCTGAATTATCAACTAGTGCACTTCTAGGTGTTTGTTCTAAAAATTGTGGGTTAAATTCTTCACTATTAATTGTTAATGGTGATTCATCTCCTTCATTATTATTATAAATTAATGGAGTTGATATATCTTCATTATATCTTCTTGGTAATTGATATTCACTATTTCTTCTTCTTCTATTTATTAATGGATTATTATACATGAAATTATTATCAGATATATTTGGTAAAATAATTGTTGTCATAATAGGATTATGATCACTATATTTTACAAAATCAAATTCAGTTGCATATAATGTTTGAGTACTAAAATTAACTATTTCTCCTTGACTACTCCATCCTACTACTCTATCGCAATAACTCGGTATTCTTTTTCCTTTTTTTGTTTTTACTTGATAACATTTATTACATGATCTATTTTCACATGTAGCTGTACATGTAATTTTTTCTTCATCTATTACAGTTTTACATGTTGGTAAATACTTATCTATTTGTGATAAATCTTTTAAATTTATTTTATATTTTTGATTTATTGTTGGTATAATTCCATCTATTAATTGTTCAATTTGTTCATCTGGATCATATACATCTGGTTCAATTCTAAAATTTAAATCACCTGTCCATAACATATGAGATGCCTTCGATTTTTTCCTATCTTCTTCTATTTTCGGTTTTAAATACCCTATTATTTTATTAAATACTTTTAATCGTTTTTCATATCCCATACTTAAATTTTTACTACTCATTGGTAAATGAGAACATAAAAAATAAATATTTTCATTATCATTACCAAATTTTATTATTATCGTTCCTTTAGATCTTGCTGGATTATGTATGAATATTTTATGTCCTTTGACTCTATAATTATATTCTTTTAATTGATTACTATATATTACTAATCCATGTATTTGATATGATTTTCCTACTACTTGTGCTAATGAAGTAATAACATAATGTTTTTTTATAAAATTTTTACCGCCAAATACTTTTTTTTTAATTATATTTAAAAATGTAGAATTGTATTTATCTTCTTGTGTACTTATAAAATACACTGTACTAACACTTGGATTAAATAATTCTGTTAATTTTATTACCATTTCATTAGTATCAATATTATTAAAATTTTTATTTAATTCATTTACATTAAATGTAAATACTTTTACTTCTGTCATATTTTATAATTATATTAAATTATTATTAAATTTAATATAATTTCATTAGTTTTTACATCATTAATTTATTTATTTCTCTCATATTAACCTTTATTAAACTTGGATTGCTATCATTTTCTGATATACTTATTATTAAATTATCATTTTCTATTATTAATCCTAAGCAATATTCTATCTTATACTCATTAAAATAAAATGGTACTGAATATCTTTTTAATTTATATTCATTATCTAATACTACTATCATATGATAATACTTTCTTGGTGTATAATATTTTACTCCATGTACTATACACCAATACTCATTATTATGATAAACCATATTTGATGATCCTCTTATGTGTTTAAAAAAACTAGGCGTATCAAATTCATTTTTTATTATTAATCTATTATTATCTATTTGACCAATTTGTAACGGATGCCATTTATATATAATCTTATTATCAATTGGTATCCAATTCTTTTCACAATTATTTAAATTTGGTGAATATATTACTTTTATATTATTCATTTCATTTTTATCTAAATCATAATTACCTATTACCATACTATTTGTATCTGATACTGAATATTCTCTTGATGTTGCTATAAATTTAACATTATTATATAAATCATTTAATTTAAACAATCTTACATCTTCTAATCCTAATATATTAGTATTTTTTTTAATAATACCTGTATCATTAATTAACATTTCATAATAATTACTTTCAATATCATAATCCTTATTCAATATAATATATTTATTCTTTGTTCTTACCTTTTCCTCTCTTGATAATACCCCATTCTTGCTCATTAAATAACTTCCATCTGGCTGTATTTTATAATTTACATATCTAACATTCATTAATATTTTATTATTTGGCATCTTAATCATTGATGATGATGTTGCATAATAATCTTGATGATTATATAAATCTAGTTTAATTTTTTCACTATGATTTAATAATCTAACCATATAATGATCGATATTATCATATACATTATGTTCATTAAAAGTATAATTATTTAAATATTCTAATGATTTTTTCATTCCTATAATTCGATCTGGAAATAAATAATAATATAAAATAGTAGATTCATATTCTAACATATGTGGTTCATACATATTTTTATTTATAAATAATGAATCATTTTTTGGATAACTAATTTTTTTACCTATCTTATAATAATGATATGCTTTAATTTGTTCACCCTTTATTCTAAAATGTTTTACTAATTCATATATTGGCTCTAATCTCTCTTTCCTATATTTATAAGCTTTATTCGCCCAACACTCGAATTTTTCTTCATCCCCTAATAATAACCAACATTTAGATATCATATAATATGAATACCATACTTCTTCATACCAACCTCCAACTTGAATTCTTTTTTTATATAATTTAATTGCTTGTTTAAATTTACCAGTATCTTTATACGTTTGTGCTAAATAGAACATATATCTACCATTATTGGGATCTTCTTCTAATCCTTTTGTTAATAATTTAATATCTCTTTCAAATTTATCATTTTTACATCCACCATCCCCAATATCATCTATATATATAATATCTTTTGTTATTGTATCTGTATTGTAACCATCCCAATATTCATGAGTTACTCCTACACATTTCCATGGATAACTTAACTTTAGAAATCTTGTATTATAATATTCAAGACTATTATTTTGTTGTATTATTTTATAACCATTTGATTTTAATATATCTTTATTAAAATGTTTTACTTGTAATTTCATATCAGCATCTAATAATAATCCATAAGTACTTTCTTTATCCCATCCTAATTCTTCACAAAATTTTACAGTATTATTAAATGAATTAGATCTATTATGACCAAAATCTTTCCATTCATCATTATAAACTTTTATCGGTACCATTTTATCGCCTAATTTTGTTTTTAATATTTCTTTCATTTCTTCTATTTTTTCTAATGTTTTATCAGTTGATCCTGTGTCAGTTATACAAATTCCATCACAAATTAAAAGACAATGTTCAATACATCTTTGAATAATTCTTTCTTCATTTTTTATCATAGATATTAAAATAATTTTTGTCATTTTTTATTTTAAATAAATTATAATTTTTATATTTATTTAAAAAATCAATAAAATATATTTTATGCAATATATTTTATTTATCTCAAATGAAAAACCAGATTTTTATCCTGAAATTGATAAACATTATACTTGGTATCCTATACATAAAAATTTAAATTTTGAAGAATTTTCAAAAATATGGCATGAAATTAATCCTTTGGCTGTTTACACTTATAATATATCTAATTTTGATTATCTCAAATTAATATTTAATATTAGAAAACGTTGGATTCATTTGAATAATTTACCACAAAAAATAGATGTTATTCCTTGCGTTTTTTCTGCTATGTTAAAACACCAATATGATGATGATAATCCTTTATTATCAGTAATAACAACAACATTTCATAGTAAAGAAAAAATATTAAGACCATTAAGAACATTAAAAAATCAAACATATACAAACTGGGAATGGATTATTTGGGATGATTCTAAAGACGATGAAACTTATAAACAATTATTAGAAATGCAAAAAACTGATTTACGTATTAGAATTTATAAAGCACCTTCCCATTCTGGTGTTATTGGTGAAATGAAACGTATTGCATCTGGTGTAGCATATGGTAAATATTTAGTTGAATTAGATCATGATGATGAAATACATCCAGAATTATTTAAATGGATATTAGATGCATCTAAACAGTATAAAGATGCTGAATTTTTTTATACAGATTCTGCACAATTATATGAAGAAACATTAAATACACATTCATATGGTGATTTTTTTGGATATGGTTATGCTGCTCATGAATATGTCTGGTCTAAAATGCATAATAAATGGGTTATATCAACTATTGTTGCACCACCTAATCCAATTACATTAAGACATTTAGTAGGTATGCCAAATCATATTAGAGTTTGGAAAACTGAATTTTATGATAAAATTGGTAAACATAATCCTTTATTATCGGTTTCTGATGATTATGAATTATTAGTAAAAAGTTATTTAAATGGAAAATGGTGTCATATTAGAAATTGTGGATATTATCAATATAGAAACAAGGATGGTAATTTTACATTTATAAGGAACAGTTTAATACAGCATAATGTAAAACAAATATATGAATTTTATAAACAAAAATTACCTCAACCTAAAAAAGACCATATATTTCAACCATTCTGGAAATATGATGAAGAATTTTATTCAAAAACACATTATGTATATGATCCAAATAATTATGATTATTCAATTATATTAATAGATCCAACAAAAGAAATATTACAAAAAGCTATAAATTTAAATGTAAAAAAACAAATATGTATAGTTGGCAAATTACCAACTTTTGATTTATCAATATATGATAAATTAAATATTAGATATTGGGATTTAAAATCTGATAAATATGAAGATAAAGTTAGATATGCAAAAAAAATGATGGTACTAGGAAAAAATATATTATATGAAAATGATTTAAATAATTTTTATAATTTTAATAAACCAAAATTAAATATAATTACACCATGTTGTAGACAAGATAATTTACATAAATTAAAAGATTCTATTAATTTTGATTTAATAAATAAATGGTATATCATTTATGATACATCAAAAAATAGAATGTATAATAAAATTTTTACAGATAATAATAAAATAGAAGAACATGAATATTCAGATGAAAAAAGTGTTGCAGGTCACGCTCAAAGAAATTATGGATTAGGTTTAATTGATGATGGTTTAATTTATTTTTTAGATGATGATAATATTATTCATCATAATTTCTGGGATATTATTAAAAATTGTACAAATGATTATTTTTATACTTTTGATCAATTACAAACATATAATGGTAAATTATTATTAGGAAATAATATAAAAGTCTATTGGATTGATACAGCACAATATATATTATCAAAAAAATTTATTAATGATATTAAATTTGATATTACTAAATATCATGCAGATGGATTATTTATTGAATCTATATATAAAAAATTTAGCAATTATCATATTTATATACCTAAAATTGGATGTTTTTATAATTATATAGATAATAAACAAATTATTAATTTTTCTAATATAGATTTTACTAAACCTACTAAATTATGTAAATTATTTGGAAAATATGGTAGTGATAAAGGAAATGAAGATATTATAAATTCAAGACATAATTATAGTATTATTTATAATGAATTATTTAAAAATTTAAATAATATTAATATTTTTGAATTAGGTATCGGTTCAAATAATAATAAATTTTTATCATCAATGGAAAATAATTATAAATCTGGTGGATCTCTTTATAGTTGGAATGAATATTTTAATAATTCAAATATATATAGTGCTGATATTGATAAAACTATTTTATTTAATACAAATAATATAAAAACTTTTTATTGTGATGAAACTAATATTAATTCTATAAAAGAATTATGGAATAATATAACTGAAACATTTGATATTATGATTGATGATGGTATTCATGAATTTAATGAAAATGTATTATTTTTTGAAAATAGTATTTTTAAATTAAATAATAATGGATTTTATATAATTGAGGATATTAAATTTAGTAATTTACTAAAATTTAGAAATAAAATAACTGAATGGAAAGAAAAGTATTCTGATTTAAGTTTTAATTTATTATTAGTTCCAAGTTTTAATAATTATCATGATAATAATTTATTAATTATAAAAAAACTTAAATAAATAAATTATTAAATATTATGTTATCATTATATTTAATTTGTTATAATGAAGAATACTTGATTGAACATACTATAAATCATTATTTATCAAGATTTAAAAATATTAAAATTACTATTCTTGATAATTATAGCACTGATAACTCTTTATTAATTGCAAATAATTATGGTTGTAATATTATACAATTTAATACTAATAATGAATTAAATGAATTTGTTTTATTAGATTTAAGAAATAATATTTGGAAAAATAATGAAAATGATTGGATTATTATTTGTGATATGGATGAATGGTTATGTATTACTGAAGATCAATTATTAGAAGAAGATAAAAGGGGTACTACTATCATAAAAATTAAAGGTTTTAATATTATTGGTAATAGTGATAAAGAAAATCTATCAGATATAAATTTACATGAATTAAATAATGGAGTTAGAAATAAATGGGAAGATAAAAATATATGTTTTAATAAAAAATATATTTCAAATATGAATTTTGCACATGGTTGTCATTCATGTAATCCTATAGGAAATATACAATATAGTGAAAAAGAATATATTTTAAAACATATGGATCTTTTAGGTATTAATTATCTATTATATAAATATAAATCTAGATTTTTACGATCTATTAATTGTAGAAATAATTTTGGTCATGCTAAACATTATACAGATAATAATAATAAAATAATTAAAAGATATGAAGATGAATCTAAACTTGCTATAGATATTAGATTATTAATTTAAATTAATTATTATTTAATTTAAATTATTTTATGGTATTTCTGGTATCGCCCCTCCTTGATGTCCTGTATATAATGCATATGCTATTCTATTAATTGCATTTGTTATTGTTGTTGGCGTTGATGTACTCCACCAATCCCCTGTTGGTGATGAATAACTATCTGGTCCATTAGGTCCTTGATCACCCTGTGGTCCTATATCACCCTGTGGCCCTTGGTCACCTTGTGGTCCTTGTTCACCTTGTGGTCCTTGATCACCTTGTGGCCCTTGGTCACCTTGTGGTCCTTGTTCACCTTGTGGTCCTTGATCACCCTGTGCACCTTGTATACCTTGATCCCCTTGTGGGCCTTGTACGCCTTGTGGGCCTTGGTCACCTTGTGGTCCCCCTGCAGGGCCTGAAGGACCAGTAGGACCTGGTTGTGTAAATGGTGGATTCATATATGACATTATCAATGTTGAATTATAGTCATAATAATTTGTATATACTATTATAGCATTGTTATATGTATTTGTATCCACTATTATTTGAATATCAATATTTTTTCCTGTTGATTCTATATAAGTTGTTGGTATTATTGCAACTGCTGGATTTTCATTCCATGCTACCATACTAATTGGATCAGATGATGTATAATAATTACCATCTACATATATATCAATTCTAATTTTTGAATTTGGATCTCCATAGCCAAGTCTTAAATAAAATCTCCATTCACTTGTTTGTATATCGGATGGTGCGACAAAACTAAATGTACCACCTATTTGTGTTTCGGGACCACCATATGTAAATGCATACCCATTTAACCAATTTAATTGAGGCATTGTTGTAATTGATGCTACATTAGTTGATTGATCATTAGCAAAATAATAATATCCAAGTGGACCATCTCCACCAATTGGTCCTGTTAATCCTCTCTCTCCAGTTGGTCCTGTATATCCTGTTTCTCCTGTTGCTCCTGTATTTGATGATTCTCCTGCTGGACCAGTATGACCATAAGAACCAGTTGGTCCAGTTGTACCTGTGGGTCCTGGTAATAATAATGGTATATTAACAAATGAAGGTAAATATGTCATATTGCCATCAATATAATCACAAAAAAAGTTTACACCATCTGAACCAGTATTTGTTACTATTTGAATTTCAACTGATTTATTTATTGCTTCAATATATGTACCGTATACACTTACACTTGTTTTTCCATTATACCAATGATTTGGTGTAAATACATCGGTACTTAAATAATAATTTCCATCAACGAATATATCTATATAAAATGTTACCGTTGGATCACTAAAATCAAAATTTAAATCAAAATACCACATACCTTCTTGAATATTTGCAGGTGATATAAATGAAAATGTTGGTAAATTTACTTGTCCTGGGCTTACAGCAACATTTGCATATCCCCAATATCCTGGATTAGATGGAAATTCAGGTGTTAATGTTGCTAATGGAACTCTATTATCATATCCAAAATAATATTTACTTGTTGGCCCTAATGGCCCCCTCTCTCCTGTATATCCAGTTGGACCTGTTTCACCTGTATATCCAGTTGCACCTGTATTTGATGCATTACCAGCTGGACCAGTATATCCTGTTTCACCCGTATATCCAGTTGGACCCGTTGCCCCCGTCGTTGTTGCTTCACCTGGTATACCTTGTGGACCTGTATCACCTGTAGGTCCTGTAGGTCCTGTTGCACCTGTATTTTCTGCTGTACCAGGTACACCTTGTGGGCCTTGATCGCCTTGTGGTCCTTGATCTCCTTGCGGTCCTTGATCACCTTGTGGACCTTGGTCTCCTTGAGGTCCTTGATTACCTTGGGCGCCAGTTACTAATGGCCATACTATTTGTTTTCTTGTTATTTGAAATACATTATTGCTATCAAAAATTACAGTTATATTACCTAATCCTCCATTATTATTATTTAATAATACATATTCTAATCCAGTATAACTTGGAATTATATTATTATTATTTGCTGTTGTAACTTCTAATTGTCCATTTATTTCACCATCATATACTATTTTTAAATATTTTGTTTCATCAGGAAATATTGCTCCATTACTGGCTGAATATATATTTGTATCATTAGTATCATCTGTAATAAAAAATGTCCAGTTTGCTTCTGGTCCTATACTTATTGTTATATTTGAGTCTAATTTTGGTCCATATAAATTATCATTTTGTTCATCAAAATAAAACTGTCCAACAACACCTATATTATCTGCTGGTGCACCTGATCCTGTTATAGTTGCATTAGTTGGTAAATTTTGTCCTGCATTATTTCTTACAAATACATTACCATCAGCATCTGATGATAATTGCGATGATCCTAAATATATTGTACTACCAGATACATACAATGATCTAAATGAATATCCTGTTGCACCTAAATCGTATGAATTATCTGTATCTGGTATTAATGATTCTGTTATTACTCCAGATAATGGTCCTGTAGGTCCTGTAGGTCCTTGATCTCCTGTAAAACCTGTATCACCTGTATGTGCTAATTGTACATAATATGTTACATAACATGTTCCAGAAAATGTTCCTACTCCATTTGATACAACTAATCCTCCTGTAACTGTATATACACCACTTGTTAATGTTACTCCACTTACACCTATAGTACAATATTGGCCTGTTGTATCTGTTACATTTAAAAATGTTGTTTGCCATGGATATAATGAACTTAATGCTGAGAAAAATCCTGTTGAACTTCCATTTATACTTGTTTCATTAAAACTCATACTTCCTGCCCAACCATCCATCTCCCCGCTATTATCTGAGTCTCCTGCTGTCCATATCATTAATGTACCATATCCAGGATCTCCTGTTGGACCTTGTTCTCCTTGATCACCTTGTGGCCCTTGTTCGCCTTGATAACCTTGGTTACCTTGTGGCCCTTGTTCGCCTTGATCACCTTGGT
>JACCED010088629.1_pt1 | contig 13336 bp, 12 predicted proteins | sample 7455021 | NCBI WGS metagenome assembly JACCED01 (sample SAMN15323456, study PRJNA562643) | freshwater metagenome | isolation source: river surface water | place: USA:Blue River Watershed | collected 2017-08-19 | reverse complement strand
CGAGGTGCATCAAACAAAGCTTTGACCCGAGCCTCTACCTCAGCCGCAAGAGAGGTAGGACCGGGACTGAAGTTCAATGGCTTGACGCCCTCTGGCGGGCGCAATGACCCCAGCATGACCGGATGAGGGTCTGTGGCATTCACCCATTTCTTGTCCTGATGAATTGGGTCGACTTTCATTTGGCGGTGTAACCCCCATCCAGCATGAGCGTTTGACCCGTGATGTAGGCCGATGCTTCACTGGCAAGAAAAACCGTCAACCCATCCACATCGCGTAAGGCACCATTGCGTCCGACACATGTCTGAGCGGCATGACGATTGGCCAATTCAGCGTCTGCAAATACTGGAGCAGTCAGCGCGGTAGGAAAAAAGCCCGGTCCAATCGCATTGCAGGTGATACCAAATGGTCCCCACTCAACCGCGATGGCGCGGGTCAACTGCACGATTCCACCCTTGCCCGCACCATATGGGGCACTGTTGGGAAACGCCCGGTAGCTTTGCAAGCTAGCCACATTGATGATACGCCCCCAACCACGCTGCTTCATGCTTGGCGCCAGCGCTTGGGTGAGGAAAAAAGGCGCACTCAAATGCACATTGATCTGAGTTTGCCAACTCGCAAGCGATACCTCAGCAAACGGCTCACGCAGATTGACCCCAGCAGCGTTGACCAATATATCGACTGTGTGTTGTTGCAGCACCTGTTGTGCCAACGACTGAGCCATTTCAGGCTCAGACACATCACAAGAAAACACATGCGCGTCAATGCCGGCTGCTTGCAACCCTTGGGCCGCTTGCATGAGCTCTGCTTGACGCCGCGCCACCAACAAAACGCGCGCACCTGCCTCACCCAGCGCCCGGGCCATGGCTTGACCTAGGCCCGAACTTGCCCCTGTGACCAAGGCAGTTTTACCACGCAGGCTGAACAACGACGCGATATCAGCCATGCAAAACCTTCAGTGCGCACACAAGAACATGCAACGCAGGTGTCGCTTTCATACCTTGACCGCCTCGCCCAACTCAAAATTTTGATGGGGAAAATACTTGGCCAACCGATCATCGGCGGTCCGGGCATGTGCCTCCATACCCTCTAAGCGAGAAATGCGCGCTGTGGCCAAACCAATGTCGCGCGCTGCTTCGCGGGTCATTTTTTGCCAAGTGAAGGTTTTCAAAAACTTGTGCACCGACAAACCACCCGAATAGCGTGCAGCCCCTTTGGTGGGTAAGACATGGTTGGGGCCACTGGCCTTATCGCCGTAAGCCACAGTCGTCTCCTCGCCCAGAAACAATGAACCATAACAAGTGAGGTTAGCCAGCCACCAGTCGAGATCTGCGGCATGCACCTCAAGGTGTTCGCTGGCATATCGATCTGATATGGCCACCAACTCCTCGCGTGTGTCACACACAATGACTTCACCATAATCGCGCCAAGCTGCCCCAGCTGCATCGCGCGCGGTTGGCGGCAAGGCCTCAATCAACTGCGGCATACGCTGCATCACTTCTTCAGCCAACTGACGACTGGATGTGAACAGCCAAGCGGGCGACTCATGGCCATGCTCGGCCTGTCCCACCAGATCACTGGCCACAATGGCTGGATCGGCGGTTTCATCGGCAATGATGCCAATCTCGGAGGGACCTGCAAACACATCAATCCCCACTTTGCCGAACAATGTGCGCTTAGCCTCTGCGACAAATTTGTTACCCGGCCCAACAATCACATCGGCTGGCTTGTCAGTGAACAAACCATAGGCCATGGTGGCGATCGCTTGCACGCCACCTAGAGTCATGATGATGTCGGCCCCAGCTTTGTTGAAGGCGTACATCAAATAAGGATGCATCGGTCCACCGCGAAAGGGGCCCGAGCAAGCAATGATGGTTTTCACACCTGCAGCTTTGGCCGTTGCCACCCCCATGTAGGCACTGGCAATGTGCGCGTATCGCCCAGCGGGGGCATAGCATCCCGCCACATTCACGGGTAAAACCCTTTGCCCTGCAGTCACACCCGGGTGCAACTCCACTTGGAACTCAGACAACGAACGCCTCTGCGCCTGAGCAAAATCAAACACTTGCTTGATCGCGAAGTCGATATCAGCACGCACTTGTGCGGGTACAGAGCGCGCGTTGGCCTCAATCTCCTGCGCCGTGACGATCACTGGACCTTGCCATTTGTCCAGATCGGCGGCGTATTTCAAAACTGCAGACTCGCCGTTTTGCTGGATCTGCGCCAACATGGTGTTCACCACTTGTTGCGCGGTTGCAGTTTCAGTTTCAGGGGTCTTGTCTGCTTTTTTCAAATACGTCGTTGCCACTTGCTTCTCCAAAATAAAAACCAATTCAATCTCATGCCATGCATGGATCAATCAGGCTAAGACCCCGCACACCAATCTGCGACTACCCAACGCTTGGGCGCTGGGCAGTCGTTTTGACATCAGCGTGTTGAATTCGCGAAATCACGTAACTTCGCGTCCGCCTGCACCATCTTCATGTACTCATCGGTCACAAAGTCAGCCACATTGGGCACTTGCTGCACCGCACCTGTTTCACGAATGAACGAGGAGAGTTCTGTGAACCATTTATCCATTTCAGAGCCAGCGCCTGAACGGTCCATGGCTTTGAGTTGCTGGGCCAGATTGAATGTTGGGCGAGTTTCAAACTCTTTGTTCATGGCCGCATCGCTGATGCTGACCCCGCCCTTGGCGTAAAAGTCTTTCATCATGCGAATAGCCTCTGGGCGATTGGCGCTCATCCAGCTCCATGCACGCAAATACACAGCGAGAAACTTGGCCACATTCTGTGGATTTTGCTTGGCATAGTCGCCGCGGGCAATCAGCGCACCAGGAACGATGGCGCCGCTGTCTTTACCACTGCAAAGCATTTTGGCACCGGCTTTCTCTTCCACCGTATAAGTGTTGGGAGCCCACATGCCAGCCAGATCGCTGTTGTTGGAGGAAATTGCAGAAATGATTTCAGCCTGCCCCATGTTCTTCATCACCACATCTGCTTTTTTCAGACCGTACTTTTTCAAACACGCTTGCACGGCGAAGTCAGCGGTTGAATTTTGAGTCAGCGTGATTGTTTTTCCGCGTAAGGTACCAGCTGGATCCTTGGCGAAATCGCTGGCGGCTTTGCTACTGCCTATCAGGCCATTGGCAGCTGATTCATCATTGGACACGCCAATGGTTTTGATACCAAAACGCACATGGCCTAAAACCGCCGGCACAGAGCCCGTGCCGCCGACATCCCAAGAGCCCGCTGCTGCAGCTGCAATTTGCGGCACACCCGCTGGGAAGGTTGAAAACTCAGGGGCCAAGCCGACCTCTTTCCACCAACCTTTTTCAGTGGCGATATGAAAAGGCAACGCCCAATAAAGCGATGGTTGGTAGCTGACCTTGATGGGTGTGAGGGCCTGTGCTTGCGCAACGCCAGTCATACCGAATGCGAGACTTACCCCAAGGGCAACGGCTGCAATTGAATTTCTCATCGTTTGTCTCCAGATAGTTAGTGGTTGGTGGATTTCAATGATCTGTGCCTGCATGCTCTTCACGCAAAGACTTCCAGATACGTGTACGAAGATGCACGAAACTCTCTAAGTCCATGACATCCTCAATCTTGCTGTAGCGATCCCAATTCTCCGCTTCACGAACCGCCTTGACATCAAGAATTTCTTTGATCTTTCCAGGCCGACTGGTCATGATGACAACGCGGTCAGCCAAATACACCGCTTCCTCGACCGCGTGGGTAATGAACAACACCGTGCGAGGGTTTTTACGCGCGAGCTTGACCAACTCTTCTTGCATGACCACACGGGTCTGCGCGTCAAGCGCGCCAAAGGGTTCGTCCATCAACAACACTTGCGGGTCCAGCGCATAAGCACGGGCAATGGCCACCCTCTGCTGCATGCCCCCCGACAGCTGGTGCGGAAAAGCGCTTTCGTAGCCTTGCAAATTCATCAAGCCGATGTAGTGGGTGGTCAGCTTGTGGCGTTCGTCTTCTGGCAGGCCTTTGCTGCGCAGTCCAAAGTCGATGTTTTCGTAAACCGATTTCCACGGAAACAGCGCGAATTGCTGAAAAACCACAGCTCGGTCTGGTCCGGGCTGCGTGACCTCAACTTGGTTAACCTTCACTGTGCCCGAGCTTGGAAACTCGAGCCCTGCAGCCATGCGCATGCAGGTCGTTTTACCGCAACCCGAAGGGCCCACAATGGCCACAAACTCGCGGTCTTGAACCGTCAAATTGATCCCATCTAAAGAGGTGAAATCTTTACCATCGCGCTGAAAAATACGGGTGACTTCACTGAACTGAATGACTGCCATGTAGCCTGCGCTTTCCAAAAAATTTGATAAATCAAACGTTGCGATGCTTTAGTAAACGTCGCTCCAAGCGACGCAAAAGAACATCAATCACCACACCCACCAACCCGATAGCGATCATGCCGGCCATGACCGTGTCAGTGGCAATCGCGCTCTGAGCACGCACAATTAAATTTCCCATGCCACTGCTAGCAGCAATCAACTCGGCCCCAACCAATGACATCCAGCCCAAACCTGCCCCAATTCGCAAGCCCGCAATGATGGAGGGCACTGCAGCAGGAAACAACACATCGGTGATCATGCGCAGGCTACCAACCCCCAAAACACTAGCCGCTTCGAGGTAAAGCACATCAACATTACGGGCACCGCGATATGCATTGATCAGGCATGGCGGAAATGCGCCTGCAAAAATGATCAGCGCAGGCCCGCCAGCGCCGGTGCCAAACCACAAGGCAGCAAAAGGCACCCATGCAACAGGCGCAATGAAACGCAAAGCATCAAACAGCGGAGTAACCACATCATCGAGCCAACGAAACCATCCCATGGCCAACCCCAGGGGCACGCCAATCAAGGCGGCCAAACCAAATCCCATGCCAAAGCGACGCAAACTCGCGAGCATGTGTGCATCAAGGGTGGCACCCGCAAAGGGTTGCTGAAACAGGTGGAAAAACTTCAACACCACCTCGTGCGGCATAGGCAAAAACTGCGGCGGCGTGACATTCAAAAAACGAGCCGCATACCAAACCAACAAAAAACCCAAAGCACCCAAGCAAGTCAGGCGCACAAACTGCCCACGCGGTAGTTGCTTATTCATACGGCCACACGTCCTTTGCGCCAGGGCATGGCGCGGTTTTCAACCTGGCCCAGCAACCAAGTGGTACCTGCACCGCACAACCCCACAAATACCATCGCCACCAGAATCATGGCGGGAAAGATGTCTTGCGCAGCTTGATTCAAAATACTGCCCAAGCCATAAAGAGAACCAATCAATTCTGCCGCTACCAACGTGGTCCAGCTGGCCTGCAGGGACAAGCGCAACCCCGTAAAAATCATCGGCATCGCCCCAGGCAAAAGCACCTCGACCACGAGACGCCACCCACGGATCCCAAGCATTTGCGCAGCTTCAATCATGGGCATGTCAATGTTTCGCACACCGGTGTAGCTGTTGATGACCGAGGGCACAAAAGCAGCCACAAAGATAACCAGAATTTTGGAGGCATCATCCAGTCCCAGCCACACAATCGCCAACGGAATCCAGGCGAGAGGCGGAATCGGACGCAACAACAAAAAAGTTGGATTGATCACCGCCTCAGCCCGCCGAGAGTGACCAATCCAAACCCCCAATGACACACCCACCGTGACAGCCACAGCAAAGCCCATAGCGACAAGTTTCAGGCTGTGCCAAACATGCTGCAGCAGCTTGCCGTTGCCATAGCCCTCGTCCTGAATGAAGACGAATGCTTTCCATACCTCATCCGGCCGAGGGAAACGCGTCGGGTTGATCCACCCCAAGACCATCGTACTCAAGTACCACAGCATCAGCATGGCCAAAACTGTGAGCGTCCCCACCCACATTCGTCGATTGCTTTTTTGCCTAGTGATTGCCAAAACGGCTCCTTGCGGTTATAAATGTAAGCGCTTTCAGTCATTGTCAGCACTGCCCCAGCCTCTGTCAATAATTTTTGAATAATTTTTTTAAATGTTTAGGGAAAACACTGATAAGCTTCATGACCAGATGCATGCTCAACAGACCATCGCAGCGTGCAAGCCACATCAAGGACATAGCCCATGAACCAACGCGCCACCATCGAAGATGTAGCCAAGTTGGCCAGTGTATCGATCGCGACGGTTTCGCGTGTGATCAGCAAACCCAATGTGGTGCGCCCTAGCACCCGCACGCGAGTCATGGCAGCCATCCAAGCGCTTGACTATCAGCCAGATGCAGCTGCACGCGCGCTAGCTTCGGGTCGCACCCACACTGTGGGGTGCGTCATACCCACGCTTGACCATGCCATATTCGCACGCGCCACGCAGGCATTGCAAACTTCCTTGGCCGATGCGGGGTTTCAATTGTTGGTGGGCAGCTCGAATTACGAGGCCAATACCGAGCTACAAGTTGCCCGAGCGTTCCAACAACGCGGGGTGGACGCTTTGGTGCTGGTGGGCACAGATCACGCGCCTCAGATGTGGGACGCCCTGGCAAACTGGCGCAAACCTGCTGTCCTGACCTCGTCCTGCGATCCACGTTTGCCGTCGATTGGCTTTGACAATATAGCCGTCGCCAAACGCATGACCCAACATTTGTTGTCGCTTGGTCACCAACGAATAGCGGTGGTAAGCGGCTTCACCACCAACAACGATCGCGCGCGCAGTCGTATCAAGGGCGTTCGGCTAGCCCTAGCGGAAAAGGGACTTACCCTCCCCAAAAACCTTCTGATTGAGCAGTCGTACAACTTGAATGGTGGTCGACAAGCCCTGCGTCAATTGATGCAACTCAAGCAACCTCCCACCGCAGTATTGTGCGTGATGGATTTGTTGGCTGCTGGTGTTTTGCTGGAGGCACAGCACTTGCAAATCAAGGTGCCCCAGACGCTGTCGGTGTGCGGCATCGACAACCACGAACTGGCCGAAGCCATCACCCCCGGCCTAACCACCATCAATCTTCCTACCTTGGAGCTGGGCAAGATCACGGCCGACAGTGTGCTGCGCGCACTTAGCGGCGAGGCTATTGCGAAGCGCACCATCTTGCCGTTCGATTTGATTGAACGCGGCAGCACGGCAAAAGCACCCTCCCCCAAGAGAGGCCGATGAAGATGCTACAGCCAAGCTGCTGGCGTGTTTGACGCCTGCGTCGTTTCAGACAGCAAGTCACGCCATGCAGGTGCCAAAGCTTTAGTTGAAGCCGCAATGTCCCGCGATTGCAACCAAGATCGACCGTCGAGAGTAAAAATTTCCGCCCCTGCCTCCCTGATCAGCAACACGCCCGCAGCAGCATCCCAAGGCCCCATGTTTTGAGCCCAAAAAGCGTCCACCCTGCCGGCCGCCAGATAAGCGAGGTCCAGAGCCATGCTGCCAGCACGCCGGGCGCCAGAAACCGTACATAACACTCGCTCCAAACGTTGCATGTACATCGCCATTTGTGCTGCCGCCGGCTTAGGGAAAACAGTTGCAACCACAGCCTCAGAAAGCTGGTGGACACCGCTTGCCTGAATGGGTTGATCGTTCAAGTGCGCGCCCAAGCCCTGAGCGGCGGTGAAAAACTCCTGCCGTACGGGATCGGCAACACAAGCTACAAAAGGCTCCCCTTTGTGCACCAGTGAGATGCTGACTGAATAATGCGGCAGCCCCCTGAGAAAGTTCATGCTACCGTCGATGGGATCAACAATCCATAACCACTCACTGCCGTGCGATCCACCATCTTCTTCCCCTAAGAAACCGTGGGTTGGAAAAGCCGCCAAAATCTGCTGACGCATAAATCGCTCGAGCTGCAAATCCATCTCACTGAACCAATCACCGTGCCCTTTTTTTTCGATGGTGAGCTCTGTTTGGATTGCACGCATCTGAGCTACCACATCAACAGCGAGCTGTTTTGCAAAGTGCAAATATTGCAGGATGGGTGTTTGCATGTTCAACCTTTGAGGAATAGCGCCCGCATTTGAGCACGGATTTCGCAGGGTCACAAAAGTAGCAGCTGTAACAAAAATTTTTTAGGTCGGGTTAACACCATGGCGAACGCGCCGCACTCTCACCTAATCTCCACGATTTCTGGCGACAGTCCGGCAAAGGTTTTTGTCTGCGCTGTCAAAAATCAGCTATTTTGAAAACACAGGTGTCAAAGGATTCCAGCATGCACATCAGACTCAATCGTCGAAACTACTTGGCTTTGTCATTTGCAAGCGTTGCACCTTTGCTGCATGCGCAAAGCTGGCCAACAAAACCTGTGCGGTTAGTCGTGCCATTTGCCCCGGGAGGCAGTACTGATGTGGTGGCACGCATGTTGGCTCAAAAGCTCACTGACGCATGGGGACAATCCGTCGTGGTTGACAACCGCGCTGGCGCGGGTGGCAACTTGGGTGCCGATGCTGTCGCCAAGGCAGTGGCCGATGGTCACACACTGCTGTTTGCATCTGGCAGCATCACTATCAACCCAAGCATCTACACCAACATGCCTTTCGATACGGTGCGAGATTTCACCCCCATTACCAACGTAGCCAGCGGACCCATGCTGGTTGTGGTCAACGACAAGGCGCCTTGGCGCAATATCAAAGATTTGATTCAAGATGCCAAGGCCAATCCGGGTAAGATCAATTTCGGTTCGGCCGGCGTAGGAAGCCAGATTCACCTTGCCGCAGAAAATTTCGCCGATGCAGCAGGCATTGAAATCACACATGTACCCTACAAAGGTGAAGCGCTGTCGTACACCGATCTCATAAGCCAACAAATACAGCTGGTAGTCGGCAACATCGCAGCCTCTTCCGCCTTGCTGGGCCCTGGTCGACTGCGCGCTCTGGCCGTTACTGGTGCGACACGCTCACCCTTGTTGCCCGATGTTCCCACCGTAGCAGAGAGTGGTTTGCCAAGGTTTGAAAACACAGGTTGGTTTGGCTTGCTTGGCCCTGCAGGGTTACCCAAATCCATTGTTGAAAAAATTTACCAAGACTCGGTACGCGCCATGAGCGATACACAAATCAAAGGGCGTTTGTATGTGGCTGGCATGAGGCCCGTTTTGAACAAGCCTGAGGAGTTGGTCTTACAAATGGATGCAGAGCTCAAACGCTGGGCACAGGTGGTAAAAAATCGCAAGATCAAAACGAGCTAAGGTTGATGTACCTTTTTTGAATGGCCTGACCGTCGAAATCTAGACATTGGTGTATGGCCCCAACCCTCAAGCGTCAACATTCTTGACGCCCCTACACGTCCAGAGTAACCCGAGCGTTCAGATCCTGGACACCCCTGCACCGGCCAGAATAGCTCAAGCGTCCAGAGTACCTAGACCGTCCAGAGCTGGACACTAATGGCAAATGACGAAAAAACACCAATGACACACTTTATTGCACATCAACAGTTGTCAAGCTTTATGTCGCATAAAACGTAGTAATTTAAAAATCACTGTTTTCAGTTAATCCGTAGGTCCCTGGTTCGAGCCCAGGTTGAGGAGCCAGACAAAAGCCCTTGTATCATTTCAAGGGCTTTTTTCTTTGATGAACGGTTTTCTAATGCCAAACAAACGGACCTAGAAAGCGTTGTGAGACTCCTCTTTTCAGATATTGATCTGCATTGAACGATAAAGTTGGCAAAATAACCAAATAATTTGCAAATTTAATTTAGGAATTCCAGCTTGCTTTTTGACCATTGTGCCGAGTGCCAAAGTTGCTGCAACGTAGACGCAGGTTTTGGCACGCTAGAAATCACACTCACGCAAACTGAAGCTGCGGTTCATCAGCACCTGTGCATCGAAGACAAATGCACGCACCTTGGCGCACAAGGGTGCAAGCTTGGGGATGACAAGCCCTTGAGCTGCAAGCTCTACCCTTTGTCTTTTGATCACAAGGCAAAGAAATACTATTTCGATGCCGCCTGCCCTCTTTTGCCAGAATACAAACGGCAGCTCAAAAATCCAGACAGCGAGGCTGCACTTCACATGAAGAAGATGAACCAACTGTTGACGCAACTCATTCACACGGATGTCGAGTTTTTAAAGCGAAATCATGCAATAGATTTGGATTTTTTCGAATTGACACCCATAGCAACACCCACTTACCTGAAAAATAAGTCATGACCGATTCCCGATCCAATGTGCTTGAACGCGAAGAAAATTTCACGGATTCAGCCACCCCTCAGTCAACATTGAGCGTGGGCTATCAAAGCTGGGACAAAGACAACTTATGCGTCGACAGCTACCACGAAGAGACCCTGTACTTCACGTCACGCTGGGATGCCTTGTGTCCTTACGTGGATGTCACACCTGAAATGTTGGCCATGGCGAAAAAGCCATTCATTGTGTATGCCGTGCCGCCTGAGAGTGCTTATGGTGTGCCCATCAACGACAAATATGGCATGGTCAACGTCGAAGCCGAAGGCTTTTGGACCGAACCCCGACGAGAAAGAAAATTCAAAGAACTAGAAAAACTCTGTCGCTCACTCAGCGTCACAGAGACAGTCGTGCCAGGCTCCAGCCTGACTTTCGATGATGTCTATGAAATGGGTGGTGTTCACTTTGAAAACTACTACATCCACACCGATGAGGTGGAAGGCTTCATTGACTACATCAAAAACTTAGATGTCTTGATCATTCGCGCATTTGCCCCAAATGGCGACTTGGTGTTGACCGATGTGTCTGTGTTGTTACCCGAACGACGCCAGGTTTATGGCAGCTTCTGTCAGTGGAACCCGGAGTACAAAAAGTTCTCGCCCGGCATTTTTGCTTGTCTGTTGGCGACCAAATGGGCTGCTAAAAATGGCTACCGCCACTACAACTTAGGCCCCGTGGATGACTACGGTTACAAGGCCTTGTTTGTCAACGAATTTGAGCCAATTTTCGCCGTCGCCATCACCGACTTAGACCATCCATTGGCTTTAGACACCACATCTCCTTTGCATACCGACTTCACGCCATCGGTATGGAATCGCATACACCGGAATGTGTAATTAAAAGGTGTGTTTCTCGCCGAACGCTTCGTCGTAGTCGAAAAACAATTCCTCACCGGTCTTGATCAGTTTGATGGCCACGATGTCACCATTCTTCAAAAACTTCACATTGGGTTTTTTGGAATGGTTCATATAAAAAGCCAGGTTCATGGAATTCAGCCCAATCGATGGGATGAGATGCTTCTTGCTGTCGTAATAGCAAAACATCTCTACTTCTTTGCGAACACTTGCTGGCAATTTTTTGATTTCTTTTTTAGAGAATTCAAACTCTTTGATTTTGATCAAGCTCACCAAGGGCTTCACGCCCTTTGGGATGCTGCGAATCGCAAAAACACCAATCCCATGAACTTTTGAGATACCGAGATGGCAGTACACCTCTTTCTGAAGATGCTCTAAAACTCTGGTTTTATCAACTGCCATGGAAACCTCAAAACTCGGTGACTAAATTTTGCAAAAACGCGAGACAACAGTATAGTTTTCTCTTGCAAATGTTCGTCGAAACCAGCCACACGCAACCACAGTCACTGAAGTAAGAGACCTCCCCATGCAATTTCACCACCGCGGCTACGTTTCAGAGAACCCCAGAATCAAGCCTGCTGCCGGTCATGGCATCCACCGCCCCAGCGATCTTCCCGATGAAATGGCTGTGCTCATCGTGGGTACAGGCCCTGCAGCGGTGACGGTGGCGGCACAACTCTCACACTTCCCCAGCATCAACGTGCGCATCATTGAGAAGCGTGAAGGCCGGCTGACGCAGGGCCAAGCGGACGGGATTCAGGCGCGGTCAGTTGAAACCTTCCAAGCCTTCGGGTTTGCCAATGCCATCGTCGATGAGGCCTACCGCAACGTGGAGATGTGCTTTTGGAAACCCGATGAGCAGCATCCCGAGAACATCGTGCGGGTCTCGCGCGTGCCCGATGACGCCCATGGCGTGAGTGAATTTCCGCACATCTATGTGAACCAGTCGCGCGTGCTGGACTACTTCTTAGGCTGCGCCGCCCAGTCCCCTGGCCGCGTGGTGCCAGATTACGGCATTGAGTTTGTGGACTTAGCGATTGACGAACAACAACCCTACCCTGTGACCGCACGCATCAAGTACGTCGCAGGTCCACGTGCTGGCGAAGTCCGCACCGTGCGTGCCAAGTACCTGGTTGGGGGTGACGGCGCCCGCAGCAACGTACGCGCAGCCTTGGGGCACAAACTGGAAGGCGATGCGTCGCTGCATGCGTGGGGCGTGATCGATGTGCTCTGCAACACTGACTTCCCGGACTTTCAAGTCAAGTGCTCGATCCAGTCACACAACGCCGGCAACATCTTGTTGATTCCGCGCGAGGGCGGCTACCTCTCAAGGTTGTATGTCGACCTCGGCAACCTCGACGAAAACGATGCGGGTGAGATTCGCAAGACCAGCTTGGACGAAATCATCCGCCGCGCCAATGCCATCTTGCATCCCTACAGCTTGGATGTGAAGAGCGTGGCCTGGTGGTCGGTCTACGAGGTGGCACACCGCGTGACCACCGGCTTTGACAACGTGCCGGCGGATCGCGTGGGACAACAACATCCGCGCGCCTTCATCATGGGCGACGCCTGCCACACGCATTCCGCCAAGGCTGGACAAGGCATGAACGTGTCGATCCAAGACGGCTGGAACCTGTCGTGGAAGCTGGCAGCGGTGTTGGAGGGGCGTTCACCGCCCTCCTTGCTCGACACCTATTCAGGCGAACGCCGCGTGATCGCGCAAGACCTGATCAACTTCGACAAAGAGTGGTCCACCCTCATGGCCCGCCCTGTCGACGAATGGGATGACCCGCAAGATTTGGCGCGCTGGTATGAAAAAACCATCGAGTTCCCCATGGGCTTCATGACGCAATACCCGAAGAACCAAATCGTCGCCGGCATGGCACACCAGCACCTGGCCACCGGCTTCCCCATCGGCAAACGGTTCAAGTCCACCGAGGTGATGCGCCGTGCAGACAACCGTTGGCGCCATCTGGGCCACTTGCATGAGGCCGATGGCCGCTGGCGTATGTATGTGTTCGCCGATGGCGCAGCACCTGCGATCACCGGCACGGCCACCGCAGACTTTGCACGGTGGTGGCAGACAGACCCCCACTCACCCCGCGTCATGTACACACCGCAAGACGGCGATACAGACGCAATCTTCGACACCAAGGTGATCTACCAACAAGACTACACCGAGGTCGAACCCGGCCACGTGCCAGCGGCCTTCAAACCCGTCAAGACACCGTTTGGGCTGGTGGATGTGAACCAAATTTTTGCCTCGGGCCATGGTCGCGACATCTTCCGCGACCGCGGTATTCACCGCGACGGCGCTGTGGTGGTGGTGCGACCCGATCAATACGTTGCAGGCATTTTTCCGCT
>JACCED011655083.1_pt1 | contig 13337 bp, 12 predicted proteins | sample 7455021 | NCBI WGS metagenome assembly JACCED01 (sample SAMN15323456, study PRJNA562643) | freshwater metagenome | isolation source: river surface water | place: USA:Blue River Watershed | collected 2017-08-19 | reverse complement strand
TACGTTCATTGTAATAATGTATAAATATATAATTTATTGCTCTATCTCTGCTGTTATTATCATTGTTTCTAAATATGTTTATCAAAATTGGATTAAACAAAATCATAGATTAGCAGAACTTCAAAACAATATTAATCTTTTACAATCTAGAGTAAAACAATTAGAAACTGAATTAGAAAAACAAACAATTAGTGGTGGTGTTAAAATTCCTATTGTCTTTAGAAATATAGAAAAGAAACCTTCTAATAAAAATATTAATTTTGAACAAAATATTTCAACAACTATTAAACTAAAAGAAGAAATAGATGATATTAGTGAAAGTTCTATTGACAAAACATCTAATCAACCTAATCAACCTATTCTAAATAATGAAGAAATAGTTAGTATATCATCTACTAAATCTTCTCCTAAGAAGAAAACTAATAAAAATATATTAAATCTAAATGAAATGGATTTAGATAATATATCAGATATTTCTGATATAGAAAAAGAATTAGAAAAATCTATAGATAGTATTAAACCCCCTACCCCTAAATCTAGTCCAGTTACTAACTCAGATGAAGAAGAATTAGAAAATGAAACTACTTCTAAACCCAAGAAGAAATATAATAAGAAAAAACCTACTATGCCTGATGCCAAAGATTATAATAATGGCGATAAATTAACATTTAATGATGTAGAATATATTTGTGTTGTAGGAAAACGTGGAGGACATTCATGGAAAGCAGTTAACTAATAATTTAGGCTATAAATAATAAAATATAATTATTTAATAGAAATGGCTAAATTAGTTTTAATACTAATCATATTTATAATAATTTATTTACTTTTTTCTTTAAAAACTAGAATAGAATTATTTGAAGATATAGATTCAGAACAATGTATTGATGAAGATACTAAAAAAGTTAGAGCTACTACTGATAGTGAAAAAAAACAACTAGATAAAAATATAAACAAAACCAAAGAAGATTTAAAAAAAGAAAAAGAAGAAGCAAAAAAATCTAAAAAAGAAGTATTCCTAATCTATAATAAATATAGCTATTTAGAAGCTAAAGAAATATGTAAAAATTATTCTGGACGCCTAGCAACCGAAAAAGACCTCAACAAAGCCTTTAAAAATGGTGCAAATTGGTGTACTTGGGGTTGGATAGAAGGCGAATCAATTGCTTATCCTGTTCAAGAAGTTTACTGGAGTAAAATAGAAAAAACCCATAAAGGTTTCTGTGGTCCTACTGCTGGAATTAATAAAATAAACAATGTTGATCCTTTCAAACGATTTAGTGTAACATGTTATGGTATTAAACCTAAGAAAACAGAAAATGATAAAGACCTCTCCGAAGAAGTTAATGAAATGACTAAAGTTGATCCACTTGTAGAAGAAATTAAAAAATGTAAAAAGGAAAAACAATTAGAAGAACAAAAGAAATGGATAGAAAAACAAAAGAAAGATATTAGTATATTAAGTTTTAATAAAGAAAAATGGTCCTTCCTAGAATAATAATAAAAAATTGATTTTTATTATATTTAGAATAATATAATAAAATGCCAATTTACTATAGATTTACAGCTTATTTTACTATTAATCCTGAACCAGCTATGTATAAAGATTTTGATACTTTAGCCGAAGCTGAGAATGCTCCTAGTGAATTAAAACATTTAGATATAATTAGATATCAGATAGAAGAAATAGAAGTAGAAAATAGAGATGACTATGAAGATGAAAAAATTATTAGTAGAAAAGTAATTAGTAGTCTCAAAATTCATTTTTAAACTAAATTAAAATTAGAATTGATTCTTTAACTTTGAAGTTAAAAAAATCAATTAATACTAGAATGAAAACAACTATAAATAATATTAATTATTTTGTAGGCCGTAATGCTAAAGAAAATTGGCAACTAATATCTCAAATGGAACAATATGATATCTGGTTTCATCTAAATAACCAATCTTCCCCCTATGTTATTTTAGAAATTCGAAATAATTCTGAGCCATCCTATGAAGAACTTCTAGAAGGCGCTAAATTATGTAAACAATATAGTAAGGCAAAAAATGATAAAAGTGTAGAAGTTATTTATTGCCCTATTAGTAATCTTAAAAAAGGAAAAGAACTAGGTCAGGTTATACTAAATAAACCCCCAAAAAAATTAATAGTTTAATTAATTAATTGTTAGTAATTAAAATTGAATAATATTATAAACTATTAATAAAAAAATGGTTTATAAGATTAATGCTTATCACGAAAATAGTTTTATTTCTAGTATTGAATATAATTCAGTACGTTACTATAATAAAACCATTTTTCATTTACTAGATTGTCTAGAACTACTAGATGGAGGTGAGATGTTTATTAATTTTAGAGATATTGATATGTTAATTCATAGTAATCTAAATGAAAAAGAAAGAGTGTTTGTAGAATCTTTAGATGGTTATGACGTAATTGAACTAGTATTTTCTAGTGAATAATTTAGATAGGTTTTTTGTAGGGATAAGGTTGGAATTCTCTAGAATGATTAGAGAGGTTACTAGTTAAACTTCTAAAAGGAGCATCAAAAGGTAATTGTACTCTAATGACTTCATTGGTACCACAAATAAGGAAATTAATATGAGGAGGTACATAAGTTTCTCCTTGACCAATATAATAACCAGCAGGGTATTTTAGAACTATTTCAAATTTACCAGTATTATCTAATATAATTTCTCCTTTGTTAGGTGTATTTTCATAGGCAATTTCTTCATTAGGAAAAGGTAATCCCATAGCAGGAAGACTATAAGAGCATGTAGAGGGATTAGCAGCCCAATATTTTAAAATAGTTTTAATACTACTAGTATTAACAATACCTTTTATTTTAAAGTTACCATTAGGATTAGATTGAATAGAACCTTTACATTGGGACCAACTATATTTATATTTAGGTAAAACAGGAGCTGTACTAGGAATACAATTAGTATAATTATAGGGTTTGGGTTTAACATCTAGGTATTCGTAGATGTTATTCTTTGGATAACCGTTTTGGGCATTAGTACATTCGTAAATAGGGTCTATAGAATAATTAGAAGTATCGAAAGACATTTATCTAATATTGATTTAGAATTTATTATTAGTTGAGTAATTTTTGATTATGTAGATGTTTATCTAAAAAGGATTGTAATGAAATATGTTTTGTAACATTTTTTTTACTAAAGGAAAATTTATTATTAGTTAGTTTTTCGACTCTCCAGCCATCCATTATAGCGCTATAAATAAATGTCATTTTAACTATAAATAGAATAGAAGTATCTACTTCAATATTAATAGTCTCATTATTACTCATATTTGTAATAGTATGGTTGATGGAATGTTTTAAGGGATGAGTAAGATGATTATTAAAATAGTTAATGTAGTTCATATTTGAAATAAATTTAGAAAGGATTTTCAGAAAACGCACCCCAAAAATTGAATAAATCAAAAAACAATTAAAAAAATCTTAGCAGAAATCAATAAAAATGGCTTCCGTAGCACTTTTTACTAAAAGTTTTTTAATTTCAAGAGACAAGGATAAGGCTTCTGGTGAAGAAACTAAACCATCACATACACAAATTACTGGTGGTTCCTATTTTATTCCTAATGAACAACTCGAAAAATTTTATGAATTATATTCTAATGAACTAAGTGCTAATAAAAAATTAAGTTTCCTAGAGGTTCCTAGGAGAGATATTGATTATGGATATGTTAAAGTAGATTTTGATTTTAGATATCCTCTAGAAATGCCCCATAGACAATATACTAAAAAACACATTAAACATATTGTCAATATCTATAGAACCCTTATTAAAAAATACTTTCAAACAGATGATGCCGATTTAACCTGTTATGTTACTGAAAGGACAAAGCCATATAAATTAGATGCTGAGACTCTTCATCGTGATGGTTTTCATCTTCTATTTCCTATCGGTCTTCCTTATAGTTTTCAACATGTATTAAGAAATATGGTTATTGAATCTATTGTTTCTGATAAAGTTATTGAAGATATTAAAACTATGAATTCAATTACAGATGTAGTTGATAAAAGTGTTGTAGAATCAAATAATTGGTTTATGTATGGTAGTAGGAAACCTAATCTTGAACCCTATCTACTTAGTATGGAACTTGATAATAATAATGATGAACAAGATATTGATAAATGGGATATTATCGACTTAGTAAAAACTCTAAGTATTAGAGGCGTTACTGAACGTTTAGAATATCGTAATCAAGACCTAGAGAATGAAATCAAGGCCAAAGCACCTATTAAAGTAAAAGCAACCATCAAGACAAAAGAAAAAAAGATTGCCTTAGAGAAACTTAATACAGCTAGTCTTCCCGAAAATCATGAAACTATTAGAGCCCTAGTAAAAATTCTATCACCTCAACGTGCTGAAGGTTATCAAGATTGGTGGAATGTAGGTGCTTGTCTTTATAATATTAATGAAGGATTACTTCCACTATGGATTGAGTTTAGTAAACAATCACCTAAATTTAAAGATGGTGTTTGTGAGGATATTTGGTCTACAAAATTTAAAAAACGTAATCTAGGTCTACCTAGTCTTATGTTTTGGGCTAAAAGTGATAATCAAACAGAATATGAAAAAATTCGTAGAAATTCAGTAAGATTTAAGTTAGAACAATCAGTAAAATCACCTAGTCATTATGATATCGCACATGTAGTTTATGAAATGCATCGTTATGATTTCGTTTGTACTAGTCTTAAAAATAAGAAATGGTATTTCTTCGACGGGAATCATTGGTGTACTAGTGACCAAGGTATGTGTATTCGTTCTATTCTTTCTAAGGAAGTTGCTAATGAATACCTCAAATATGGTATTGAATGTAACCAAAAAATTGTTCAATTAAATACTCAAGAAGGTTCAAATGATACTAGTACGGATAATATTATTAGTTCTCTTCAAGAAAGAGCAAAATCAGCAAATAAGATTGCTAGTTGTCTAAAGACAACAAGTTTTAAAGATAATGTTGTAAAGGAATGTTGTGAGTTTTTCTATGATAGAACATTTACACAAAAACTAGATAGTGAACCTCTTCTTATTGGTACACAAAATGGTGTATATGATTTAGAAAAGAAGGAATTTAGAAAGGGTCGTCCTGATGATTTTATTAGTAAGAAAATTAAGATTGATTATATTGAAATCGATAAAGATAATGATGAACATATGAAGCAATTAGACTTTATTAATGATTTCTTCAATAAGATTCTGCCTATTGAAAGTGTTAGAAGATATATGTGGCTTAATATTGCTAGTTGTTTAGAAGGTTATACTGTAGCTCGTTTCCCAATTCTTACCGGTACAGGTGGTAATGGTAAAACTATTCTTATGGAATTCCTTCAAGAAGTATTTGGAGAATATGCTTGTACAGTTAGTACTGGTATTTTCACACATAAATCTTCATCACCTTCTGCAGCTAGTCCAGAGATTGCTCGTATTCAAAATGTTCGCTTAGTTAGTGCTGAAGAAACTGAGGAAGGTAGTACAATTAATGTAGCAAGAATGAAGGAACTTACTGGTGGTAATAAAATTACTACTAGAAGATTATTTGAAGATATTGAAGAATTTAAACCTCAAGCACATTGGTTCCTAGTTTGTAACAATCTTCCTAAGATTACTAGTGATGATGGTGGTACTTGGCGTCGTATTACTGTTGTAGAATTTATTAGTAGTTTCGTAGATAATCCCAATGATGAAAAATATAGTGGAAATCCTTATGTATTTGCTAGGGATGATGAAATTGGTATTAAACTAATGAACTGTAGAGAAGTATTCTTTAGTTATTTAGTAAATACAATGTATCCTGACTTAAAGAAATCAGGTATCAAGGAACCTAAAGAAGTTGAAATGAAGACTAATAGTTATCGTCAAGATAATGACTTATTCTTCCAATATATTAGAGAACGTATTGAAGTTAAAGCTGATAGTATTCTTAAAATTACTGAGGCATATGGAGACTTTAAATATTGGTTTAAGGAGTCAGGTATTGATTTTAAACTTCCTTCTAACAAAGAATTCAAGGAATATTTCAATAAAAAATTCAAGGACTATGGTAGTCATAAAAATGGCTCTGCCGGATGGAAGGGTATCGCAATTAAACCTAGGGAGATTGATTTAGAACATCCAGTCATGATTGAAGAAAAAGATATCTAAAATTATAATTAAATATATTAAACTACTTTGTTATTTTGTTACTTTATTGAATCTATAAAAAATATTATTTAGTATTTTTTATAAATTTATTAGTTTTTATTAATGTTTATATTTTTATTAATTTGATGAATTAATAATTTATTCATCATCACCGTAGGCACGGCTGGCAGAACGGCTAGAGCTTTTCTTGGTGGAGGCATAACCTTGAGAACGTCTGTAGGCAGCCATACGTTCAGCGAAATCTCTTCTGGCAGCTTGTTGTTTGGCAGAGGGACCAGTCTTGGAAGCTTGGCGTCTGGCGGGGGCAATAACCTTACCAGATTTGGTGGTTCTAGTAACGGGGGCAACACCTTCGAAACTGTAGATGGCGGGACCAGCACGTCTCATGACAGTGGCACCACGAGAGTTACGTCTCTTGGTCATCTTTTCCTTGCGGAGGTATAAGTAACCCTTGGGGGAGGATTCATCGAGAACCTTAGTTCTGTAGTGAGAGAGAGCGTAGGACTTAGCACGTTTGACGGCAGTAAGTTTAGATTTTCTGGTATCAGGAACGACTTTACCGTTCTTGAGGGTTCTGCTGGGGACGGGGTGGGCAACATTGTATTCCTTAGCAGCCTTGGTCTTACGGTTCCAGTAAGCAGAGAAGGCACGTTGGGCAGATTTCTTGCTGATAGCACGACCCTTACCACGACGAGTTCTGAGTTCAGCCATCTTAGCTTTGGAGGCACCTTCGACAATTTGGAAACGACCAGAAGGTAAACGTCTAGCTTTAGCACCGTTGGCGAAGACGAAGAGACCGTCAGCACCGAGGGTCATACCCTTCATGGCAGCATATTCGGCATCAGACATACCGGCACGTCTGGCAACATTGGCAGCACGAGCAGCCTTCTTGGCAGCAACTTCAGGGGAAGCCTTTCTTCCTCTCTTGGGTTCACCACCGAAAATTCTTTGGAGTCTTTCGTGGGTGGTTTCACTGGCATCAGTGCTTTCATCAGCAGGGGCAGCATTGGCAACATTACCTTCACGTCTGTTTTGTCTTCCACCAAAAAGTTGGTTGTAGTATTTATTGTTAAATAATCCGTTCATTTTTATATTATAATGAAAGATTTTTTTTTACGCCGAATTAAATTAATTAATTTAATTAATTTATTTTTTAATTAAAAAAATTTTTTTGCAGGATTTTGAACCCCCAATTGAACGAACAGCCTTTTACTTATTAATTCTCAGAACTACTTTGATTAAACATATTTTCTAACATCCTATTTTCATACATAGTAATTACCATACTTTCTATTCGTTTTCTTTCATTTTCTAAATAAACCTCTAAATCATATTGATATATTACTAAACCATTATCTTGAGAAATATCTGTTTGAACGTACTGATGCGTTCTATTTGCTTTTTCTATGGATTCTTCTATTATATTTTCATGACCCAAAGTTACTAAAGGATCTAGACCATATTCCATCAAATAATATTCATCTGAATTTCTATGTCTATCTAATACTTTATTTAATTTTTTCCTTATACCTATCCAAAGTTTTTTTATAAAATTCATTTAATTACTAATATCTATTATCTTAATTAATTTTAATTAAAAAGCCTTCCATTCATTCATTAGCTTTTGTACTAAGGAAATAATACCATTACTAATTTGTAATAGTTTATCAATATGATTATCTTTATTATCATTATCAGCTAGTTTCATCCTAAGAACAAATTTATTTAACATAGGATGAACAATTCTATAACCAATAAAATCTTCTTGTCCTAACATTTCTAATCCAATTGTACTAATTAAATTACCTAGAGTATGCATTTCGCCTTCATATTCTAATTCAAGCATACTAGACTTATGCCAGATTAAATCTTTCTTATTACTATTAATATAATCTACAAATGTTTGACATTTAATCATTAAAATCTCTAATGCTTTTTGAATAATTAGTTTAGTTTCCATTTTACCTAAGGATTCTAGATAAAAGATAAAAGCTTGTGGTTCATCTGTACCTACTCTTACAGGATAATCTCTTTCTTCTTCTAGGGTAATTTTATCATATTCTTGACCACTTTTAGAATCAGCTTTTACTTTATATCTATAGGCAATTGTATTTACACATTGCCATCTAGAATGTTCTTTTGCCATTCCTTTACTAAGTGTAAATGAACCTAGAATTTTTTGTCTAAGATTTAATTTAGTAATTAAGAAAATACCATCAAAAATAAGTCTAGGATCTAAAAACTTTTCTGTTGATTTATCATAAACTTGGATATTATCTGTAGTAACTTCTAAGATATTAGATTGTTCATTTTCAATAGGAATATCTTTTGTATTTTGTTTAGCAATATAAAACTCAAGATTATCAATGTTAGTAATTGATTGACGAATTGGTACTAAGGATAATCTATGAATAATATATTCATTATGTAAAGGACATGTATTTTCAGTAATTTTAATGTTTTTTTCATCGATTGCGATAGTTTCAACTTCTGATAAAACAATTCTTCTAATAGCATTTGCTAAAGAAATATTAACATTTGCTAGTTCAAATTCAAGGTATTCTTCTTCGTCTTTTCTAATAGTGAAATATTTAGCCATTTGTTCTCTATAAAAAATTTAGAATTTATTATCAATTTTTAAATTCTAAACTTTAAATTATTTCTAATCATTTTATTATTATTCTAAGGGAATACATGACTATATTAGTAATTATTCTAAGGGAATACATGACTATGTAAACTTTGTGTATAAGGATTGTTTCTAAAGGCATCTAATATACTTGGTTCTATTCTATCTATATTTTGTTTTTGATAAACAGTTAACTTATCCTTAGTTAAACTAATTTCATTGGCAGTAGGAGGCATTACATATAATTTATCTACATTAGGTAAATCGCTTTCCATACCTCTAGGATTTTTACTATCACTATCTATCTTCTTTATTTCTACATTTTGTTTATCAACACCAGCTGCTATCTTAACTGAATTTTGTGTAGGTGCTCTTCCTTTAGCAATTTGTTCCTTAAGAGCATTCATTTCAGCATTATAAGCAGCCTTATAACTTTGTTGTGCAGCAACTTCAGCACCAGCAGTACCCTTATAATTTTTAACTAATGTATCTTGTCTACTAGTATATTTAGCTTCTACATCTATTACTTCATAAGCACCATTATTTTGTCCTGCTCCTTTACCACCGACATAGTTTTCTACTAAGGCATCTTGTCTACTAGTATATTTAGCCTTATCATCTGGATCATAAATCTTTAATTTCTTCTCTGTATTACCTATTATACCTTTATAATTTTTAACTTTTACTATATCCTTTAATGTATATTCTGGTTTATCCTCTGGGTCATAAATCTTATGTTTCTTTTCAGTATTTGCTATATGTCCATTATGGTCATTTACTTCTATAGTTTGTCTACCAGTAGTTCTAGCTTTTTCTTCATCATTATAAACTTTACCTTTCTTCTTAGTTTGTCTTAAATTACCTTCGTGATTATTTACTTCTATAGTTTCTCTACCAGTTGTCTTGGCCTTTTCTTCATCATTATAAACTTTACCTTTCTTCTTAGTTTGTCTTAAGTTACCTTCGTGATTATTTACTTCTATGGTTTCTCTACCTGTTGTTTTAGCTTTTTCTTCATCATTATAAACCTTACCTTTCTTCTTAGTTTGTCTTAAGTTACCTTCGTGATTATTTACTTCTATGGTTTCTCTACCAGTAGTTTTAGCCTTTTCTTCATCATTATAAATTTTACCTGCTTTTCTAGTTGTCTTTAAGTTACCATTATGTGAATTTTTCTCAGTAGTTTCCCTAAGTGTATTTTTAGCTTTATCATCAGGAATTCTAGATTTAATTAATTTTCTACTAGAGGATACATTCATAGGTTTACTAGAAGTTAGTGTAGTTTCTTTAATAGTAGTTTTAGCAGGAGCTAAATAATTAGTTACAGCAGTATATATACTAGAGAAATAACCTTTGTGTTTATTATTTTCTATTTCAGTCTTTCTATAAGTACTTTTAGCCTTATCAGTAAAACCTACATTATTCTTTTTAATATCAGCTACTGCTGGACCTTGATGACCATCTAATTTGAATAAATTCTTCTTACTATTATCTTTATAAGCAGCTCTAGATTGTGTAGCAGGTGTACTAGTATCTTTAGCATTACCAAATATATATTTACTAAAACTTCTAAGGGCTCTTCCTAATAAATAAGTAGGTCTTCCAGTTTCGCCTACAACTACTGATTTAGCACCAAATGTATGTTCGCCTTTTTCATTGTAAACTACTAATTCAGGTCTATTCTTATTAACATTTAATCTCTTAGTACCTTCTTGTGTTATAGATTTACCACTAAGAACAGGTTTATCATAAGTAAGTTTAGGTTTATTCTTAGCGCGTAATTCATTAGTACTTTTAGGAAGGACACGTACTGGATCTTGGAAACCAAAATCAGGATTCTCCATATAACCTAAATTAAGACCGGGTGCTACATAGACTTTTTCAGTAGGTGCTTCATTAGTTCTCATTAAACTAGGAACAAATCTATCTATATTTTGATTTACCTTTTCTAAGAACTGATTATCACCATAAACGTTCTTAATATTCTTCTCAGGGGCAAACATAGGTGCTATTTCTTGTTTTTGTTTTCTACTATAATCCCATTGACCAGTAAACATACTTAGTTTACTTTCATTAACACTAGGGTCTATATTTTGTTTAATACTACCACCAAAGAATGGTACCATATTATTATGCCAAGGTTCTTCATAGGTTTGTTTAACTCCTTGTAATCCACCTTTTCCTAATAAATCAAATTGTTCATCTAGTTCTGTATGAGCTTCTACACCACCATCATCATTCCAACTTTTAATTTCATTACTAGATACTTTGGCTAAGGCATTATCTGCTTTTACAGTTTTATTTTCAAATTCATAACGGTGTTTAACTCTTAGGGCATGATTAGATTGTTTATCATCACAAGGGTATTTGTTTCCATTTTCATCTATATAGCAAAAATCTTTTCTAATACTGTTACCGAATTCACCTTCACCTTCACCAGTAAATCCTTCTACATTTCTAGAAAATTTATGTTCAGCATCTTTATTAAATATAACATCAGGAGTATATTTACCAACTACATTATTTTCATATATATTTTGAGCTTTATCAAATTTAATTTTAGCTTTATCGAAAACTTCATTTTCTGCTCTATCATATTGTTCATTATCATAAATGTTACCTCTATACATTTTTTTAGGATAATTTAGTTTCTTTTGTTTCTTTTCTTCGTTACTATTTAAATAATAACCTAAGCCTAGTAAACTTCCTAATAGATATAATTCCATCTTACTATAAATTAATAAGAGAATATTCCTATAACTTATCCTTTAATTTTACTATTAATTTTACTTATTTTCTCTAAACGCTATAGGAAATTTACAAAAAAGTAACTAGTGGCTTTAGAAAGTATCGGATTTTAAAAGTTGTAAGAATCTCTATAAATCTATACAACTAATTACTTTTTATGAAAATTTCTATAGACCTTTAGTTTTTAGTAAAAAATAACTAAATAATTTATATTTAATTAGTTATTTTAATAGTTTGTTTAATAATTGTAAAATGCTAACCATCTAACATTAACACCCCATATACTAGTATCTGCCCAAGTTTGTGCGACTAAAGTGAATCCAGTAGTAGTTATACTTTCAGCCCAAGTATTGATTCTTAAATTTCTACCATTATTACACCAATCTATTAAACCTAATGAAACATGTAGTCTAGGAGGAGTAAGGAAAGGAGTTCTAAATGTAATTTGTTTTTTAACTAGTTGAGGACCACCTTGACAATTCATACGGAAGTCTTCAAAGCCATATTGCCAATTGCTTCTATCTTGATGTAAATCTACATTTTGTTCAGGGAACATAGCTATTCTTCTATCTCTACCAGCAGCTTGAGCTATCATATCTCTAAATACTAAGGCACCATTTTCATCTCTTAAACTCCATCTTCCTAAACGAATATCTCCAGCTACTTCTAAAGTACCTCTAGGAGAAGCAGTATTTATACCTACATTACCACTACCACCTTTAATAGTAAATCTAGGAAGACATCTAGCACCATCATTCCAATTACCACCGCAACTAGCACCTTTACTATCAGCTGCGTATTCATATAATTGATAGTCATTTCTACCATACATGTCATTCATATGCCATTGTTTCCATTCATGATATCTACCAGCTTCATCTGTTCTACGCATACTAATACCCTTAATATTCTTATCAGATGGGTCTATAGCCATAGTTATATCTTTAGTAAAAGTTCCACTAGGTTCAATACGTTCACTTACACCCCAATTTTGACCACTAGGAGGGTTATTTGCCATTTCACTTCTTTCATTAATTATTTGGTCATTAGTTTCCATACCATATAAATAGAACATACTGTAAACTATATCTGCCCATCCTGTAGCAAATTGTCCCCATATTTCAACTACATTGTTACTAATACCGCTACCAGCAACTCTGACAACACGAACATCTTTAAACGTTCTAGTATTTAATTGAGCTTCATTATGAGTAGTTAGACTAACATAGGGTAGTTCAAAATCTTTATCAGAATTTCTAGTAAGGGCTACAATAGTTTGTCTAGCAGAACTAGACCAACTAATTCTAGGATATACTTCTAATGTAAAACCTTTAGCATTCCAAGGTCCATTAAGATTAATTCTAGCTAATTTAATCCATTTATTTATCGATTCTCCTGTAGGACAATTGTTACAACCTATTTTACCATAACGAATATCCTTAATATCTGTAAATGCTTCTACTAAACTTTTATTAGTAAATGCTTCTTTAACTTTTTTAGCTAATTCAATAATACCATTAGGACTATCTTCAGATTTCTTCATAACCTTTTCCATTTTTTTAGGGATAGGAGGTTGAGGGGGATTAGCTTTTTTATATTTTCTAATTTGAATTATGAATATAGCAATTATTAATGCTAAAACTATTATCATAGCAGCGTTCATATTTTCTATATTATTTTTAGATATTTATTATATATCTAAAATCAATTACTAATTACTCTTTACCAAATACCATGACCATTATTTTTATTATAATATAGATATGGTCTTTGACCATTGCTATCT
>JACCED011053289.1_pt1 | contig 13339 bp, 13 predicted proteins | sample 7455021 | NCBI WGS metagenome assembly JACCED01 (sample SAMN15323456, study PRJNA562643) | freshwater metagenome | isolation source: river surface water | place: USA:Blue River Watershed | collected 2017-08-19 | reverse complement strand
ATTCTGCGCAAGTGCGTGCATTGCGGCTTTTGTACGGCAACGTGTCCGACTTACCTGCTTCTGGGCGATGAACGTAACGGACCCCGGGGACGCATCTACTTGATGAAGCAGTTGCTTGAGGGGGAAGAGGTCACAGCAAGCACCCAACAGAATCTAGACCGCTGCTTGACGTGCCGGAACTGTGAAAGCACCTGTCCCAGCGGTGTCGAGTACGGCAAGCTAGTTCACATTGGGCGGAAGCTAGTCGATGAGCGAATTCCTCGTCCGCCAAAAGACCGCGCGGTGCGTTGGCTGCTGCGTGAGGGGCTAACTTCGCCATTGTTCTTGCCGGCCATGAAGATTGGCCGAATGGTTCGGCCGCTACTTCCTTCCAAGCTCGCCAACAAGCTTACGCCGAGCAGACCTGCGGGTCAGCGCCCAACGCGCCGCCACGCCAGGAAAGTGCTCATGCTCGAAGGTTGTGTGCAGCCGGCGATGATGCCGAACATCAATTCTGCGACCGCGCGGGTACTCGATGCAGCCGACTTTCAGGTTGTAAGTGTTCCTCGAGCCGGTTGCTGTGGCGCGATCCGGCTGCACACCGGAGATCACAAGGGCGGCCTCGATGATATGCGCAGAAACATCGACGCCTGGTGGCCGGCGATTTCCAGCGGTGAAGTCGAGGCAATTGTCATGAACGCGTCCGGCTGCGGCGCGACCGTGAAGGACTACGCCGACTTGCTAAAGCATGACGCGGAGTACGCCGAGAAGGCAGCTCGGGTTAGCGAGTTGACCCGCGACCTGAGCGAATTGCTTCCTGAACTTCTGCCAAGACTGCGCGGCAAAGTCAAAGCGTGCGACAAGCCGGCCTTGGCGTTCCATCCGCCGTGCACGCTGCAACACGGCCAGAAGCTGCGGGGAGTGGTGGAGGAGCATCTGGGACAGTTGGGCTTTTCCGTTCATCGTGCCAGCGTGGAGAGTCACCTTTGTTGCGGCTCAGCCGGCACCTACTCCGTTCTGCAGCCCGAAATTTCACTCCAGCTCAGAGACCGCAAGATCGAGCATCTGAGCGAGAAGCAACCTGACTGCATCGTGTCCGCGAACATCGGTTGCATCCAGCATTTGCAAAGTGGAACGCCCACGCCAGTAAAGCACTGGATCGAGGTACTGGATGATGCAAACGAGCCGGCAGTACAGCCAGGGGAACGAGAATTTATCTAGCGGGAGGGCAAGAAACGGCGTCGAAGTCGGCACGGGCTGCGAGAGCGGCCCATGCAGTAGTGTTTCGCCTCCTGCAAGTAACGCGGTCGGCGAAAAGTTAGTCACATCAAGATAAGAGGAGCATTTTGTGGCGATCTATCGAATTGGAGAGAAAGAACCGACAATTCATCCGAGCTCGTATGTATCCGAGCATGCGGTAATCATCGGCGACGTGGAAATCGCCGAAGACGTGTCCATCTGGCCCGGCGCTGTGATCCGCGGCGACAATGAAAAGATCACGATTAGGCGAGGCGTGAACGTCCAGGAGGGGGCTGTGTTGCACACCGATCCTGGCTTTCCCGTCGAGGTAGGCGAGATGGTCTCCATTGGACACCAGGCGATGCTTCACGGTTGCAAGGTCGGAGCACGTAGTCTGGTCGGCATTCAGGCTGTGATCCTGAATGGATCCGAACTCGGACAACAATGCCTCGTGGGGGCCGGATCCTTGATCGGCGAGCGCAAGAACTTCCCGGCAGGAGGCTTGGTCATGGGCACACCTGCAAAGCAGGTACGTGAACTAACGGAGGAAGTCAAAGCTGCGATCGAGAAGAACGCTGACGACTACATTAACAAGGCGAAGACGTACAAGAAGGACCTGGTCAAGCTGAGTTAGCAAGCTCCGCGCGTCGGCGGATCAAGCGTCGACGCCTTGAGACGAGAGCGCCAGCCAGCGCCTCGTCTCGTCATCCCTCTCCATCAAGATTGGTGCTCCGGCCATCGCGAACGAACGCGACAAGGCCCGGCCTTGAGTTGCTACCCGGCCACAGGCACAGAACCCCTTCACGCGCCGCCGCTGTCTGCGTGGTCGCTACCCTCACCAGTCGGACCATATCGACTCGGTGCCTCCAGGTACTTCGCGCGATCATTCTTCACTGAATCGTTATATCATCGTAAGCGGTCAACGAACCACGTCCTTGAGCGAGCGGCCGTGAAGTGCCAAGGTACGTTCCCACGTAGATGAACGTGGGAACGTAATGACAGAGGATCTTGCAGACATCAAGGCGCGGCTGGTCGTTGGCCACAAGCGTGACGGCCGCAACGTGTACGACGAGGCAGTAAAGACCGAGCTGGTGATGCTGTGTTTGAAGCCCGGCGCGTCGATCTCGCGCCTGGCGCGCGAGTGCGGCATCAACACCAATCAGGTCACTCGCTGGTTACGTGAACATGGACAACCGCGCCGTGCGAAGCTGGCCGCCCCGGACCCAATTGCACCGCCGCAGGAATCTTTTGTGCAGATGCCGGTGGTGATGTCGCCCAAGGCGCCCAGGCGCGAGGCGGTTGGGTCGGCAGCGATGAACATGCAGGCGCGGCTGCCCAACGGGGTGGTATTGGAGCTGGGCGCAATGCAGTCGCACCAGCTTGCCCCAATCATCGAAGCCTTGGGGAGCCTGCGGTGTTCCGTCTCGACGAAGGGCTGAAGGTGTACCTGCACCGAGAGCCCGTGGACTTCCGGCTGAACATCAACGGGCTGGCGACGCTGGTGGAGAAGGCGCTGGGACTGGATCCGTTCGCGCGGGCGGTGTACGTGTTCGGCAACCGCCGGCGCAATCGGGTCAAGATCCTGGGCTGGGACCGCAATGGCTTCTGGCTGCTGCTCAAGCGCCTGGAACAAGACCGCTTCGTGTGGCCATCCCAGGACCGGGTGCCGGCGCTGAGCATCGAGCAACTGCATTGGCTGCTCGAAGGCATCGACGTAGGGGCCGTGCACCGTCATCCCCGGCGCGTGTACGCGCAGGCGGGCTGAGAACAGGGCATGGGCTTCTTGCCATTGCTGCAGATCCTGATGGCAGGCAGGCCGACGGCCTGGACAATGCCGTGCAGATGGTCAACATGCCCACGCCCGAAGAGTTCGCAGCCCTGCAGCACGCCCTGGCCGAGGCCGCCGAGGAACTGAAGGCTGCCCAGGGCGAGCTGCGCGTCGTACGTACTGAGCGAGATCTGCTGAAGGAGCAGCTCAATCGCTTCAAGCGCAAGCTGTTCGATGCGCAGAGCGAGGCATCGGCCAGCGCCGAACAGAAGGACATGTTCTTCAACGAGGCCGAGGCTGAAGGGGCCAAGGCCGAACCGGCTGTCGAGGAGACCGTCGGCGACGACACGGTTGATGTGCCCGCGCACAAGCGCAAGCGGCGTGGCCGCAAGCCGCTGGATGCGACACTGCCGCGCACGGTGGTGCGCCACGAGTTGCCCGAACACGAACGCGTGTGCCCCCGTGACGGCGCTGCGCTGGCCGAGATCGGCGTGGAGATCAGCGAGCAGATGGACATCATCCCGCAGCAGGTGCGGGTGATCCAGCACCAGCGGGTGAAGTACGCCTGCCCGTGCTGCGACGGCGGCATGAAGCTGGCGCCGCGCCCGCCCCAGGTGATCCCCAAGGGGCTGCTCAGCGAGGCGGCACAGGCCTGGGTGATCACGGCCAAGTACATCGACGGGCTGCCGCTGTACCGCCAGGCGGCGCTGCTGGGTCGCTTCGGCGGCACGGACTGGTCGCGCAACACGCTGGCCGCCGGCGTGGTGAGGATCGGCCAGGCTACCCAGCCGGTGATCAACCTGCTGCGCGACGAGTTGCTGGCCTCGCCCATCGTCCATGGTGACGAGACCGAGCTGCAGGTGCTCAAGGAGCCGGGTCGCAAAGCGCAGGCCAAGAGCTATCTGTGGGCGCAGATGACCAACGCCTCGGGAGAGGATGGCACAGGCCCGCCGATCCGCCTGTTCGCCTACTCGCCTGGCCGCAGCACCGAGGCGGCCCGAACGCTGTACGCGGGCATGCGCACAGGCGCCGTGCTGATGACGGACGGCTACAAGCCCTACGAGGCAATTGCGCAGGAGCTGAGCCTCGTCCACCTGGGATGCTGGGCCCACGCCCGCCGCGGCTTCCATGAGGCGCTGCAGGCGCTACCCAAGGACAGGCGCGGGCCCGAGCAACTGCCTGCCCGCTTCCTGGAGCTCATCGGGCAGCTGTACCACGTGGAGGCCGAAGCTCGGCGAGCGCAGCTTGGACCGGATGGCTGCAAGCGTCTGCGCCAGGAGCGCAGCGTGCCGGTGCTCGCCCGGATCGAACAACTGCTGCTGGCCAACCTGCACGCCGTGCTGCCCGCCAGCTTGCTGGGCAAGGCACTGCACTACCTGGCATCGCAGTGGTCCAAGCTCGTGCGGTATGTCGACGACGGGACTTACCCGCCGGACAACAATGCCTGCGAGAACGCGATTCGCCCGTTTGTCGTCGGAAGACGCAACTGGCTGTTCGCCGACACGGTGGCCGGAGCCAACGCCAGCGCCAACTTGTACTCGCTGCTCCAGACCTGTCTGGTCAACGGCATCGATCCGTACCGTTACCTCACCGCGCTGCTGACAGAGCTGCCCAAGGCCAGAACGGCCGACGACTTCGAGGCACTGCTGCCCTGGCGCATCGCGCTCGCCCAGCGGCCTTCAACTCCGCGCTGAACTCGCCCGACCCGGCCATGGCCGTTCCACGGGCGCAAGGACGCGGTTGATTGAGCGCTTACATATCATCTGCTCAGTGATTGCCCCCTTTTTGTAGACATGACAGAACCTACGGTTGAAATGCTTGCGGACGAACTTAGACCCCGCTTGATGCGGATCGTTGTAGCGCTGCGGCGGGAAATGAGAGCGGCGCACGTGCCCCCCGCGCAGAGCGCTGTTCTTAGTGCATTGCTCGTAAGAGGGCCGATGCGAGTTAGCGATCTGGCCAGGAATGAAGGCGTCAGATTGCCTACGATGACGCAGATTGTCGGGCGGATGGTCGACGCCGAGTTAATCGCGCGCTCCGCACCCGTCGGCTCGTACAACAACATGATTCAGATTACTGATGAAGGCCGGGCTGTGGCCGGCAAATTGGCCGCACAGCGGACGGCGGCACTGGGCAAGCGCATGGAGGGATTGACGCCCGAGGAGTTGCAGACGGTGATCGCGATGTTCCCCATCATCGATAAGATGTTCAAAAGAGAACCGTGGCTGGACCACGAGTAATACCAACGAAATCTTCCTGGAAGACGACACGATTCGAGAAGGCTTATCGCTAGCCGGCCGCGCTTGCGCTGCAACTGCGGAGCCATGCAGGGAGTTGTCAGAGTCGCCGAGAGCAACCGCATCGCCCAATATGGGCCGCACTGCCGCGACCTATACGCTAATAAAAAAGGCGCCTAACACTCACTTAGGCGCCAAAACCTGACTGGGAACGTAGCTTCGGGGGAAAGGGCGACGTATCGCCCTTTGCGGCCCCCGATCTACACTTGAGTTACAAATTTCGTGACGAGATAGCCGTCGAACGTCTCGGTCCCACCCTCACTCCCGATACCGCTATCTTTAATGCCTCCAAACGGTGTTTCGGCGAGAGCGCTTCCAAAGTGGTTGATGTTGACCATGCCGGCCTCAAGGCGGGTAGAGACAGCATGCGCTGTCTTCGCTGACTCGGTAAACACGTAAGACGACAGGCCGTAAGTCAGTTTGTTCGCCCGTGCCAGCACCTCATCCAGATCGTCGAACGTTACAACCGGGGCGACAGGGCCGAATGGCTCGCAAGTCATGAGCATGGAGTCGTCTGAAATGTCTATAACGACGCTGGGCGCGAAGAAATGTCCTGTGTCGCTGCACCTGGTCCCTCCCACGACAACCTTTCCGCCGCGCGCTTTGGAGTCGGCAATCAACCCTTCCATTGCAGCAACACGGCGTTGGTTTGCGAGCGGTCCCATCTGTGTCGAGCTGTCTATACCGTTGCCGACCCGCACTGCGCCAATGACGTCCGTAAAACGCCTGAGGAACCTATCGTAAGCCCCGCGCTGGACGAAGAAGCGGGAGGGCGAGACGCATACCTGACCAGCGTTTCGCAGCTTGTAGTTTGCAAGCATCTCGGCGGCGGTATCGACATCCGCATCGTCGAAGACGATTGCAGGGGAGTGACCACCAAGCTCCATAGTGATTCGCTTCATATGGGATCCTGCTAGAGCTGCTAGTTGTTTGCCAACAGCAGTGGACCCCGTAAAGGAGATCTTCTGGACCAGCGGAGATGCAATGAGGTGTGCTGACACCTCCGCCGGGACGCCAAATACAATGTTTAAGCAACCAGGAGGAAGGCCCGCATCATGGAACAGTTGAGCGATCGCCAGCACGGCACTCGGTGTCTCTTCTGGTCCCTTCAGAATGATCGTACAGCCTGCGCCAAGCGCGGCAGAGATTTTCCGGATCGCCTGATTGAAGGGAAAATTCCAAGGGGTGAAGGCTGCGCAGACTCCGACCGGCTGACGTAGCACGAGCTGGCGGACGTTAGGGTTGCGGCTGGGGATCACGCGGCCGTAGATCCGCCGAGCCTCTTCTGCATGCCAGTCCGCATGCTCTGCACAAACCGTTACTTCGCCCACGGCTTCGTGCAGAGGCTTCCCCTGGTCAATGGTCATGTTGCGGCCGATTTCCGGCGCCCTTTGACGGGCGAGCTCCGCAACTTTACGCAAGATTGCACTGCGTTCCAAAGGCGATGAGTCGCGCCACGTCAGGAAAGCTCGATGAGCCGCCTCGACGGCGGTGTCGAGGTCCTCGCGGGTGGCGAGCGGCAGTCGCCCAACGACCTCCTCCGTCGCAGGATTGACTACGTCCTGGTGTCGCCGGCCTTCAATGCCGAGAAATTCGCCATTGATGTAAAGGGATAATTCTGGATACACAGCGTGTACTCCAATGACTAAGAGGTTAGCTACGAAATTCTGTGCTTGTGACGGAGGTCGATCTATTCGAGCTTAAAATCACCGACCTTAATTACTGCATCAATGCTCTTCTTGCGCTGCTTAAGGTAGCCCTCGAAATCCTCCGGGGACTGCGTAATGACTTCCATTCCAGTGCCTTGCATCCGCGTGCGAAGCTCGCCGTTCTTCAAAATCGTAGCGACATCGCTCTGCATTTTTTTGATTGCGTTCTGGGGCATCTTGGCAGGCGCATACAGGGCGATGGTTCCCGTAAGCTGGACGTCAATCCCCGCTTCCTTGAATGTAGGGACGTTTGGCAGCATAGGCGAGCGTTCTGGCGTCGACACGGCAAAGGCCTTCACTTTTCCAGCCTTAACGAGTTGCGCGATCGGTGCCATATCGATCATGAGCATATCGATCTCGCCTGAAACGATAGCGGGGACACTTTGCCCAGCACTCTTGTAGCCGACTGGGGTCATCTTTACCCCGGTCTTTTGCGCGAACTCCTCCATAGCGACACGCATGCCCAAGTTGGCCCATCCGTACGTGAACTTCCCGTTGGCCGCACGAGCTGCCTTAATGAGGTCAGCGAGGTTGTTGTATGGCGCGGAAGCCGGGGTCACCACAACGAGTGGGGTTGCGGCTAGCCCGCTCACAAGGGTGAGTTCCTTGGTGGGATCGACAGCAACAGTGGGGCGCAAGTTTGCGTCGATGATCAACGTGGACGGGGGCATGACCAGAAGGATCGAACCGTCCGGTTCAGCTCGCGCGACAGCCTTGCTGGCGATCGCCCCGTTTGCGCCTGGCCGATTTTCGACGATTACGGGCCGATTCCAGATTTTTGCCAGCTCTTCGCCAACTGCGCGTGCAACTACGTCGGTGCCACCGCCCGGTCCGTAGCCAACAAAGAGCCGGACCGGCAACGGGCCAGATTTCTGGGCGTACAGGATGGAGGGCAGGGCCAGGGAGCAGAGTAGGACTGCTCTGCGGATAGCCGAAGCGGGTTTTGTCATGTTGTCTCCTCTTTAATTATGAAATACAGCCTTAACCTGCTACCGCAGCTGGAGCGTGGCTCTTCGTCCACTCCTCCTTCAACAGCTTGATGTGCTCACGCGCTTTTCTACTGGCGTTCCAACTAAGAACGCCCATCAAAACGTCTCCCTGGTAGTAGCGAAAGATGCAGGAGTCGTCTTTCAGTTGATCCCCTTCGACAACTTCAACGGTGTATTGAGGGCCGATGCGTCCGTAGCTGTGGATTTGGACCTGGTACTGATCCGACCAGAAGAACGGCAGCGGAGCGTATTCAACGCGAGAGCCGAGCATGTTCTTTGCCGCGGCCATCGCCTGTTCGCTTGCATTCGTCCGGTGTTCAATACGCATGTGCTCGCCGTAGCCTTTGTGAAACCACTCTGCAGCATCGCCGGCGGCATATACGTTCGGGGCTGCTTCACAGTATTCATTGCAGACTACGCCGCTGCGGATGTTTAATCCGCTGCACCACTGCACGCTGGGAACTGCGCCGATAGCCACAACAATTACGTCGCAAGCAATCACAACCCCAGTGTCCAAGCGGACTTCGGTAATGGTGCGGTCACGCCATTTCACCTCCCTGAGTTCGCAGTCGTTGTGGAAAACCACGCCGTTGGCTTCATGGAGTTTTTCGATCCGCTTCCCAACGATATCCCCGACTCGCGCCCCGAGAGGAACTTTCGACTTGTCGATGACGGTCACCTCACAGCCGCTGGTCTTTGCAATCGCCGCTAACTCTGTGCCGATGAAGCCCGCGCCGACTACTAGTACCCGCTTTCCGGCAGTCAGATGTTCCCGAATCGCCAGCGCGTCGTTTAAGTTGCGCAGGCTGTAGCAGTTCGCCGCCTGGCTGAGGTTGGGAATCACTCGAGCGTCCGCGCCCGTGGCGATCAGCAAGCGATCATATTGAAGTGTGGAGCCGTTGCTGAGTTGCAGTGAACTGGCGTCCGTATCGAGGCCGGTGGCCGATGTCCCGTCCAGGTAGTGCAGGTTCAGCGCCTTCATGCCGTCTTCGGACACAAGGTTGAGCGCCTCTACCGGACATTCTCCTGCCATCAGCCGCTTTGAAAGAGGAGGGCGGTCATAGGGCATGCCGCCTTCCTTTCCAATCAGCGTGAGCCGCCCTCCCCAGCCCTGTGCGCGCAGCGCTCGTGCTGCCGTGATGCCGGCGGCCGAGGCGCCGGCAACGACGATGTGCTCGGGGGAGTTCATCACTGATCCTCGTGAATCTCGATGGCGAGCGCTGGGCAGATGCCAGCCGCCAGGCGTGCTGATTCGAATTGGTCAGCCGACGGCTCTGCGTTCAAGAGAATGACGATGCCATTGTCCTTTTGGTCGAACAGATCCGGCGCGTTGACGACACATTGACCAGAACCGCAGCACTTTTCGGGGTAGATTGTGATTTTCATGATGCTTCTCATTTAAGTCGGGATTACCAGCGAACAGGGAGTTCCTTGACGCCATACATGAGTGAATCGCCCTTGAACTCAAGGCTTTCCACGGGAACAGCAAGCTCGAGGTTCGGAAACCGCTCCAGCAAGGCGGTGAACATGATCTGCATTTCGAGCCGTGCGAGGGGTTGACCGATGCACTGATGCGGGCCGTATCCGAACGAGACCTGCGTCCTTGAATCTCGGCGAAGGTCGAACACATTCGGATCTTCAAATTTCGAGCTGTCGCGATTGGCCGAGACACTCAGCACTACAACGGGGTCGCCCGCCTGGATCATTTGTCCGTTCACGACAATGTCCTCGGTCGCGACACGACGCTTTCCTGAATGTGTGACATCCAGATAGCGCAGAATTTCTTCCACCGCATTTGGAACGAGGCTTGTGTCTTGTCGAAGCTCATTCCAGATATCCGGTCGTTGCAGGAGGAAAAGCACTCCCATTGCGGTCGTATTCGCCGTGGTCTCGTGGCCGGCAATCAGCAAGAGCCTTGCAAGGGAAACAACGTCCGTTTCGGTGATATCGCCCTTTCGTACGTGATTGACGATGAGGCGGCTGAGGATATCTTCCCCGGGGTTCTCCGATCTCTTCGCCACCAGGCCCTTCAGGTACACCTCGCACAACTCATGATTTGCGGCGATGGCCTCCTCAAGCGTCGCACTACTCGACGTCAGGACCATCGCCAGTTCCTGAAAGAAGTCATGGTCTTCGTACGGAACGCCAAGCAACTCTGAGATCGCCAATGCCGGCGTAGCCAACGTAAAGGCGCTAACCAGGTCGGAGGGTTGAGGCTTTGTTGCGAAGTCGTCCAGCAGCTTGTCTACGATCGCCTGAATCCGCGGGCGAAGGGCCTCGATTTTGCGGATCGAGAATTCACCTGTCAGCATGCGCCGATGCTCTGCATGCTTGGGTGCATCCATGGTGATGAAGGTCCGGTTACTACCCCGGGCAACTTTCATTGCAGCACTGACAGTGGGATAGCCGGGATTCGTAATGTCAGAACTAAAGCGAGGGTCAGACAGGACCGAGCGGACGTCGTCATAGCGCGTAATCAGCCAGGCGATCTTTCCGTCCCAGAGCCTAGCTTGCCCCAAGCCGCTTCCTTGCTGCATCTGGAAGTACACCGGCGGCGGCGACAAAGGATCGACCCGTTCGGGCGGAAAGTCGGGGATGCCGCTGTCCCCGCCAGCGTGCATCGGACACGTGGACTGCGCAGGTGAGGCCGCGTGAAACGGGCAGCCAGTCGACTGCGTGGGGGTTTGGGGGGCGGTCATGAATATGTCTCCGATGGGAAATTGTGAGTACATATTAGGTAGCCTACCTACTATATGCAAAAGGGGTTTACCCTAATCGGTGCAGAGGATTGACCTCGCGTCACAAATCTCGATCGGGACCAGGGGTGGGAGAGGAGGGCGTGGCTAGACTGGGGGAGCCCAGTTGGCCTGAAGGCGGGCGACCGCCGATTTCAGTGGTCAAGATATGCCGCCGGTGACCCACTGGGTATGCGCGAGGACTGTTTGCCTTCTGGTTGTTATAGCTCGTCCCAGGGTAGATATGCGGTCCGGCCGGGCTGGCTGACGACAGAGGTCGGTACCGAGTGAGGCGCGGCCGGAGGCCCGCTTGGGACCTGCTGGAGGCCACCTTTGACGCCGGGACCTTCCGTAAGGTCGGGATCGCAGGGCTTCGGTTCTTACCTATGCATAGGCGTGAAAAAACACCCGCATGGACGTGGGGTTAGAAGTGCGCGATCGCCACCACTCGCTGACCAAGGGGGCAGCCTCACGACGCGTTGTTAAAGAGGCGCGGGGGGACAGTGAAGCCGGTGCAAGAAGGCAAGCGAGAAAGCCGAAGCGACCTCGCTTTGGCAGCCTACAAATCAAATAAATAGGCTCCAGCTCTCCCCTAACTCGGCACTGAGGTACTCGAACATCGACATGAATCGAAAGCGCTCCCATTGATTGAACGCCTCGCGTACCGCTGCCATCAGTGACATAGCTACCTCCGGGGTGATCGACTTTAGTTAGGGGGGCCACCGCAAGAAAAAAGCAGGTCTTTCAACACTCGTTCGCATCGGCGCATAGCCCATTCCACGATGCAATCGATTACATAGAGCGTAGGTCGCCACGATGGTCTGTCAAGATAAAGCGTAAAAGTGTCATTTGCGGCTCAAAATCAGCCACCTGACTTCGTTGATGGGAGGGTAAACGCCTATTTGATTGTAATAGGTAGGCTACCTAATATTTACCACAAATAAGAGTAAGCGCGCTTCGGTTTTTCAAACATTGCTTATAGAAGGGGAGACAAAATCAATGCAACATCATCCCCGAAGAGGTTCGACCCCCACCCCCCAGCGGGTCCGGGATGTTCTCAAGCCGATCTCCGGTGCCGCCGTGGGAAACATGCTGGAGTGGTTTGACTACTCGTTGTATGGCTATCTTTCCGCCACCCTGGCGAAGGTGTTCTTCCCAAGCAGCGACCCGATCGTTAGCCTGATAGCGGCTTTCGCGGCATTCTCCGTCGCATTCGTTACCCGACCACTCGGCGCTCTGTTTTTTGGATCGCTGGGAGACCGGCTTGGACGGCGCGATACGCTCGCGATTGTCGTTGGTTTGATCAGCGTTTCGACGGGGTTGGTCGGTGTCCTACCGGGATACGAGGCGATTGGCATCGCCGCTCCTTTGCTGCTGGTAGCCCTACGCATGATTCAGGGATTTTCTGCGGGAGGCGAAGCAGGTGGAGCACTCGCATTCCTTGCCGAGTACGCCCCGACACGCCGGCGTGGCGTTGTGATCGGGTTCTTCGGTATGTCGGCTGGAATTGGTGCGTTGAGCGGATCCGGTCTTGTTCTGGCGATCACCAGCATTTTTGGTCAGACGGCAGTTGAGGCATGGGCCTGGCGATTGCCCTTCCTGATCGCTGGTCCGATTGGGTTGGGTGCGTTCTGGCTGCGGCTGCGCATCGAGGAAACACCGGCATTCCGGTTGCACTTGGAACGCGAGGGCGCGGCACAAGCACCATTGCGCGAAGCCCTTCGTGACGACTGGCGAAGCATTGTCAAATGTCTTGGCGTAGCGATCTCACACGGCATCCCTTACTACTTGATCCTGGCGTATCTCCCGTCTTATCTCGTGTCAACTGGACGGTTGAGTAGCGGGCAAGCTCTAGCGGCGTCCGGCCTGGCCTTTCTGGGTTCAGTGATTGTGATCCCATTCGCTGCAGCGCTATCCGACCGCGTGGGTCGACGACCCGTCGCCTTTACGGCGGCATTGGCATACCTCGTCGTTGCGCTTCCTTTGTTCCGGATCGTCGTGGGCTCGACACCAGAGGTGGTAATTGCCACGATGGCTAGCGTCGGGGTATTGATGGGGATGTATGGCAGCGCGCCGTTCTGCATGATGACGGAGTTGTTTCCGACACGCACACGCTACAGCGCCATGTCGGTAGGCTACAACGTGGCCATGGTGCTATTTGGCGGCACCGCTCCTTTAATCAGCGCTTCTCTGACGAAGCTGACCGGAAACCCTTCATCACCCGCCTATTTCATGATGGGGGGCGCAGTGTTGTCTATTTTTGCCATCTTGGCGTCTCCTGAAACGTCACGAGTACCGATTGATGAGCTCGGACAGTCGGACGAGCACATTCGCCGCGTGCGCATGGCGCTCAAGGCATCGGCTCGCGTTGAGTGATCTCCTGATTATGAAAACCGCTACATACGACTACATTGTTATCGGCGCCGGCTCGGCAGGGTGTGTTCTCGCTTCTCGGCTGAGTGAAGATCCCAGCGTCAAGGTACTGCTGATAGAGGCGGGCGCTCCCGCGTCATCCATCTTTGTTCAGATGCCGGCAGGGATCCGGGTTCTCTATAAGAGCCAAAAATTCAACTGGCGCTATTGGACGGAGCCCCAGACACAACTGGACAATCGGAATATTTAT
>JACCED011100984.1_pt1 | contig 13341 bp, 10 predicted proteins | sample 7455021 | NCBI WGS metagenome assembly JACCED01 (sample SAMN15323456, study PRJNA562643) | freshwater metagenome | isolation source: river surface water | place: USA:Blue River Watershed | collected 2017-08-19 | reverse complement strand
ACTGTACATCAGTGCTACTGGTCTGTACCGTGATCCCAGACCCGAAAATCATGGAGTGCGTGATGCATTTGGAACTTCTTGGGAACAGGCTGGTTTCCAGGGTGGATTTATTACCCATGCAGATGAAGCTGGACGCGAAAAGCGTGATCCCTTTTTCTCTCAAGCACAGGAACTTTATAAGATGATCCCTCAGCACTTTTCCCCCGAGGTTCTCGCTCAGTGGGAAACCCAAGGTATTGTCCCATCGGTTCCTACTAATTGCATCTTGGACCCATCAAAGGGTGGATCAGATGCTAATATGAAGATCACTTGTAATACTGAATACCAATTGAGTCCAGAACTTGCTACTCAACTTGCCGATGCGACTTTCCCAGGCCTTGGTATGAAGGCGGCATACTCTCCAGATTGGGAAGCTAGGCTCCAGTCTTGGGGTGCAAAGTATCTAGAGATGAAGGATCGTTTGGCTGCTGCCTCAGCAGAATCAGCATCTGTTGGAGGAAATCCAACTGCACCTGAATACAGCTATTCCAGACCTGATCTAATGATAAATGGTGCACTCGGAAATACTTTGTCAGGTGATGCACCCCTACTTGTTCCAGCCTGGATGAAAGGTTCAGAAGAAATGTTCAAGACAGAAAACGGCAAGGCATTCGCAAGGATGTGTCAGGGCAACCCTGACGAGTCAGGTGAAATTACCCATGCAATCATGCCTATCATTGTACTTAACCGATCCATGATGAAGCCCGGAGGTAATCATGCTCGCCAGGGTCTTCGTGAGTACAACGAGGAAATTGAGAAGTCCATCAAGAAGTCAATGGAGAACCCTGAAGAGAATCCCGAAGGTCATCGTAGACACCCATGCAAGGTGGCTGTAGACTTTTCCAGTTCTCAGCGTGTTTACTTTGTGCTCATGGAGGATGGCAGTATACAACGCGTCCACACTGAGCCTCATGACATGCGAGACGAAGTCCTCATGCAAACCGCGTATCCGGGGTGGACAAAGCCTTCTGCCTAATCTATTTGTATATATTGTAAATAAATTGTAATCAAATTGTAAACAAATTGTAAACAAATTGTAAACAAATTATAAACAAATTTTTATATAAAAAAGATAACACACTTTATCGTTTTTTTGCTTATGGACTTAGTCTTCTATTTCTATCTCATCAAATATTTTTTTAATTTCAATAGGTATATTACCACTAATAACTATACCTATTTCATTTAAATCTTCCTTGTCAAGTGATTCTATATGAGGAGTATCTGAATAATTTAATCTATTTATTATTGTGTTTTTCTGTTTTTTATTATATTTTTTACCATGAAACAAAAACTTTTCAAATATTTTTTTTATCAAATTATCATATCTGGTTGCTAATTTTACTAATAAACTTGGATTAATTGGATTATTTGGATTTTCATCAGTATTACAATTTAAATTTTTAATATCATTTACTGAATGTATTTCTTGATCTAAATGCAATTGAGTATCTACCATTGATAAAAATGCATAATCATCCATATACAATTGATCACCCATTAGTGCTATAATTGTTCCTCCACTATATGCAAATGAATTTACATAAGTTTTAATTGTGTTTTTGGGATTTAATTTTTTATATATGTATAAGGCATTACAAATATTATGTATTGAAGGTATCTTACCTCCTGATGTCTCTATTAGAATATTTAAGTTTTTGTTTCGAGTTGATTTGAGTACTTTTATAAATTCATTTTCAAAATCCCATATGATCTTTGGAACTATGAGTTTAATTATTAATTCGTTTGAATTAGATTCCTCATATTCAATTTCGCTCGGAGTTTTCATTTTAATAGCTCTAAGGTATTTTTTTATTAATTTTTCATCTGTGGATTCTTCTGATTCTTCTGATTCTTCTGTAGATTCTTCTAATTTTTTAGATTCTTCAGATACTTCTGATTCTTCAGATTTTTTGGATTTATCCGAACCTTTTGATTCAATTTTTTTATTTTTTTCTATTTCACCAGTTTCATTTGTTTCATTACTTTGACTAGTTTGACCAGATTGTAAATTAATAAAATCATATTTAATATTGGTGGTATCTATGTTGGCTAACTTTATATTTTCTAGATTAATTGATTCATCTAATTCCATTGATTCATAAGAATTAATTTTGCCAATAAATCTTTGGTCTTTTACTCTAAAATTAATTGGAATACTATTATTTAAACTATTAGGTATATTATTTTCTATTTTATTTATTATTTGTTGTTTATCTAAATCCAATAAATTATCAATATTTTTATGATTTTTATCAATTAATTTGTCTCTATTTATTTTTATAGATCGAGAATAACTTGATAAACCTAATATTATGGAACTAGAAATAAATAATCCGGGTCCAATTACCCAATTTAAATCTGAATCAAAATTAATTGAATCTTTACACCAAAATATTTGGTTTGCCATTAAATCTATTATATTCATAATAATATATCTCTACATATTAAATAAATAAATCAAATTTTCTTTATAATTTAACAATTGTAAAGAAAAAAATAAAAGTAGTCATGGTCCAAATAAAAATATATCCTTTACCACAAATTGAATTTAGATTATAAATTGTCAAATTGACAGCGAAACTTAAAAGAAATACTAAGAAAAAATACAAATTTATATATTTTTCGTACTTTTTATAGGTATCTTGATATTTAGTTTTTATAAATAATTTTGGTTTAGAATCAATTATTTGAGTCTGAATAAAACAAAAAACTGTTTTGATATGAGCTTTCATCAAGGCTATATGAAATACTGATAAACTAAATGCGTAATTTTCATATTCGTCTTGTTTATCGTGTAAAGCAGCTACCAAAAAATGGTAAAATGTTACTGTTAAAAGATATTTTGTTAAATAATTAAATTCTAATTTGTAACCAAATACATTTATATAATCAAAACCTAAAGTTTGTTTATCATCAATCAATTTATCAATTAGTGCAGATTTAATAGGTTCAAAACAATTCAAACAGGTTATATTACTTTTTTTGGTTATAATCCAATCTCTCATACAATCAAAATGATAATAAGAATTTTTACATTTACAATCCAATTGGATTTGTTCTGATTCACTTTCTGTAATATCATTTCTACATATCAGACATAGATTTTGGTTCAGATTAGATTTGGTGTCAAGATCAGGTTTTTGATCCTGGTTAGATTTGTCTATAATTTCCATTATAAAGTTAAGGTGTTTAATGATAGATGTCTATAATATTTATAATTTCAATATTTTTATAATAATATTATTACAAAAATAATTTATTAAAGTATTTATCTTTTATTCTTATAATATTCTTATGATATTCTTCTATCAATAAGAGATAATTGTATAGTTTTCAATTCATTTATATAATCGATAATAAAATTAACAAAATCTACACTATAACTATTTTTAAAAATAAATAAATTTTTAATTTCTTCGATATCCATAGCATCATACACTCTTTCAGAATTAAACTTTTCATGTTGAATATTTTTGACTTGATAATAAAAAAATAATCCCGGATGTATCAAATCAAAATTATTATTTAAAATTTTTTCAACACTACCTCGTACATTTGTTTTAGATAAAATAATATAAAGAGGAATTTTACCATTTGGACCACCAGATGGTGAACTATTAAGTATATTAGTAAAATCCCATGGATATGTATTAAATAAAAAATTAATAACATCAGTTCTAATATCAGAAATAACAATGTTTTCTAGCAATAATTTTTCAAATAAAGATACAAATGAATCTAAATCACCCCAGGTTTCAGGTTTATTATTATTATATCTTTTATTTAAAACTCTATTAACATCCTTTTTATAATCTCTTACATTTCTGTATTCTTTTATTAAAACAGATTTATTATTTTTTTCTTTATCTGTATATTTTATTAATAAATTAGGATCTAATTTTAAAGGAGTTTTGGCAAATAAATTATATATAAAATTTATATAATTATTTAATAATTTATCATATGTTTTAAAATATGATTTTTTGGAAATTGTATTTATTACTCCAGAATCATCATTACTTTCTAGTCTAAGTGTTGTTGGAGTATATTTAATTGTATATAAAAATAATTCATATTCTGAACTTATTTGATTATTTAAACATTTATTTGGAAATATTAAATTTAATAAATTTTTTTGTGGTAATATACCTTCCCTTCCACAATATTCTAGTATATTTAAATTTGTTACATCATTCCAGTAATTACAATCAGTCTTATTAAATGATTGTGTATCATTTGTTAATATTATAAAATTATCCAAATTATAGTTTGGATTTTTTAAATATATTAAATTGTAAGTAAAAACTACACAAATCCAAAAAATAAAGTCATCAATTGAACTTTTTAATAATCCAGTGAATAATTGTATATTTTCATCCCATTTTCCAGGATCTAAACCATACCCGCTTGGTATGTCTAAATCTTTTTGATTTTGTGATGCAAAACCACAACATATAATATTTAAAAAAGATATTGGTTTCAAATTTAATAAATCTAATAAACTTAATTTAGGATCTTCAACAGGACCATTTAGTACTAATGTTAAAAAATTTAAATCAAACATTACAGATCCTTTAAAAATAATAAATACATAATTATTATAAATTTTACAATTTTTATACAAATACAAATTAATATATTTTGCTACTATATTAATTTTTTCTTCATGTACTAGTTCTGTTAATGTATCATATAATTTATATGCTATATTTGCAAAATCAATAAATATTATTTTTGGTATGGGTACTTCCGGTAGATTGGTTATACCAGATATAACTTCAATAAAATTATCAACATTATTATCACAAACTAAACCTAAATTTTTACCAATTATACTAGTTATTAAATCCATATTAGGTGTCGGATAATAATTCTCTTTAATTCCTAATCCTCTTTGTCTTGTAAAATTATTATTATCATGTGTATAAACTTTTAATACGGGACTTTTTAAATTTTCCAAGTTTAAAATAAATTTTTTATTTATCTTTGGTAATTTTTCTGATCCATTTACATTTATTGGCTCATATATATAATCAAATTCTAAATTTTTAAAATCTCCACTTTCTGTACCTTCTGCTGACGTATTAATTTCAAAATTTGCTGGTTCTAAACCATTTGGTAATCTTTCTCCCATTTCAAATCCACCTTTTGGATAGTATTTATATAAATATTTGCTTAAAGTTGGTATATTATACATTGAAATATCATAATTTGTACATGTTTTTAATATTTCTCCACCTGTTTGTTTTTTAATTTTATTTTGTAAATTTATATATTTTTCTTTATACTTTTTATATTTATTATAATAATTATTATACTCTTTAGTGTTTTCCATATTATATAATATTTTTATAAAAATTATTTAATAAATTAAAAAAAATTAATAAATTAACAAATTTATTTTACCAACAATTATTTTCTATTTTTCTTAAGTAAATTTTCAAAAGCCTTTTCACTATCTTCTAGCTTTCTCTTTATATTTTTATTTTCTTCTTTTAGATCATCTATTTTTTTAACATATTCTCCATTTACTTTTGTTAAATAATTATTGGATTCTTCTAATTCTTTATTTTTCCTTTCAATTGATCTAGTATGATGTTTATTTTCATCTAACTTTGTATACACATCATCAAGTTCTTTATTAGTTTTTGATAATATTTTATCTACTAAAAATCTTTTATTTGATTCTATTGACAAATCTATCGAATCTTTTCCTTCATTTTGTTTGATATTTGGATCAGCACCACATTTCATTAAATAAGACACAATATCATTATTAGGTAATTTAACTGCATAATGTAATGCTGTATAACGATTCTTTGTATCGATAACATTATTAACATTAGATGAGTTTACCAGTCTAGTAACTTCAAATAAATTGCCTGTTACGATCGCAAAAATAATATTGTCTGAATTTGATGAAATTGTTGTATTTGTACTTGTTGAACCAAAACCATTTGATTGAGACATTGTACCAGTTCTTGAAAAAATTTGGCTTGATTGGGTAGGTTGAGATGATTGAACTGTTTGAGATGATTGAACCGAATGACCCAATTGTCCCGATTGAATTATTGACTGTGGAACAGTAGTAGTTTGCGAATATACAGAATTTGCTCTTGATCTATACATTTGATAAGATTATATATATTTATTTAAATATTATATAATCAAATCAATTTTTTCAATTAAATTAGTATATATACATACAAAAAATTGATTTGATTATATAATATTACTAATATATTACTGATAAAAAAATTATGACTGATCTTAATCAAGTATCTATGGATGATATCGAAACAGGTATCATGTCTATTTTATATGCAAATATGGGGGCTTGTTTTAATCAATTTTCACTTTATGATAAGCTTATTAAAGATAAATTTCCTGCAAATTACAATACTACAATCAATCCTGTTATTAAAGCAAAATTCCTTTTTGTTTTAAGAAATCTCGCTTCTAGATATGATGATATTCTAATTGCTAAAGAAAATAACGTTTATACTGCTACCTGTTTAGCTGATAAAAATGATAAGGTTACTCAAACTATAAATCCTGTTCAACAAACTAGTAATGTACAAACTAGTAATGTACAAACTAGTAATGTACAAACTAGTAATGTACAAACAAGTATATCTGGACCTGAATATATTGATCTAATAAATTATCTGATCGATAATAATATAGACGACAAATTTGAAGATTTAAATTATATTGATCCTTTTGATGGTAATACTATTTATCATGATTTAGTTATCACTAATAATTTAGATAAAATTAAAAAATTAATAGATACAGATAGATTCAATTATACAGTTGAAAACAAGAAAAATTTAACTCCAATTATGTTATCTACTAACCAAGAAATTACATCTACTATAATAAATGGTTTAACCAACAAATATATTAAAGACACCCAAATGCTTAAAACAAAATTAATTGAAAGTGAAAACAAAATTAACCATTTGGAAAGCAAGGTTATACTTTATGAATCTGAATCATATAAAAAAGATATGATCATACAAACTGGGATCAATAAAATTGTATTGGATAAAATTCAATATAATTTTAATCAATATAAAAATGTATTGGTTTCATTATTTATCTTATTTATGCTATTCCTTTTTATTTTTTAATTTGTAATTACAAATATTTATTTAATTTGACATAGTAATTTTTTATATATAATCACAAGCTTCTGCTATATATTTTGGGTTTTCTTCATCCTTTGGACCTACATGTTTTATTTCCGGATTATATTTTGGGTTTGGTACTAATCTAAATGGTTTTCCGCATCCATAAATTATTCCTAATTCAAAAAGCTTATCACATTGTTCTTTTTCTAAATGAGGAGGTATTTGAATATGGGTTTGTTTGCTTACACCATGTCTAAATATAGCACAGTTAATCTGTTCTATTATAATCCAGGACTCACAATGTGGACATTGAACAGTAAAATTTGTATCAATCATTTTGTTTATATTATACTATATTTATTATATTATTATATATGTTCTAATCAATTTTTATAAAAATTGATTATTTAAACTTCTAATATACCTATGCTACCCAAATATTATACAAACTATCTTAAATGGATACATTACATAGATTACATACAAACCTACCAATCACCCAGATAGAAGAACTTGTGAGAAACCAAGATTTTTACAGACTAATTATAGAACATATTACACTTAATATTACAAATTACCATTCCGACTTTGGTGGATCAATTGGGGAAACTGATCTTATGGGAATTAAAAATATGTCTATTGACGTTTTGATTTCTGTTTACAAAAATTTGGTTTTGGTAATCAACAGGTATTTAGAAATCAAGCCTGGATCTTATATACCAATTGACCGTACAAACAAGTGGTATTCTGATGAAAAAATAATTGTTGAAATGGGTGATCCTGCTCAATCAGTAACTAGCTTGTCATCTAATACTAAAATGTCAAAGTTGTTTACTATTTGTTGTAAAATTATCGACTTTATCAATGAACACTATGACTCGTCAATTAGGCTATTCGAAGACAGAATTAAAAGCATCAAAATGTTTTTGAGAGAAAAAAGGGATTCTATGAGTGTGAACTCTTTTAATGCTTTAAAGCAACAATCTGAAATTGTAATTGGTGAATTTACAGCTGAAATTAAAAAGTTTGAGGAACAATATTTCGAATTTCACCAAAACACTATCTCAATCCGTTCTTATGTTTTAACAATGTTTGAACATGAGTATTATCTCCAAAACACTCCTCAAAATATCTTTAATATTTTCAATTCATCCCTTTACTTTATTGATCGGGATTCACAGTTTTTGCAATTTGTAACCCAGTTAAAACCTTGGATTCCTAGTGAAATTCGATGCAATTATTTGGAAAAAATTATTTTTCTGAGAGATCAGGAAGATCTTGACAGAGAAATTCTTGATATTCTTCACCGATTCAGACCTAATCCTTATACACTAATTGAAGATATTGTTACTTATTTCTACAAGTCTGATAAGAATCCAGCTGTGTTTTCAAACATCCTTCTCCTGCAATTCTATATTTATGAAACAAGAAAGGATATTAGTTCATGGAATCTCGACTTTGATAAGATTTTGATATTCTTATCTGTTGAGATCGACACTATTTCAAAGTTGACTCCTGAACATTTTCCAAATAGAAGAATCTATGAAAACATCCTGCATAAAATTTTGCAATTGATCAATTATTTTCTTCTACTCGATAATAATCTTGTCAACACTTGGTTAGTATATCAGATTCCTAATACACTATCCAAATTTTACAAACCCGAAGTAATCTCTCAATTTGAAAATCCCGACATGATCTTTACTGAATTAAACAGTATTTTTCATGTCTTGATCAATAGTCGTTTTGGAGTATATTATTTAAGCTCTATGATTGAAGATGATATTAAGACTAGGATGATTGAGTTGATGAATCCTGAACAAATTGCCAGGTTTGAAAAGTATTATTATGTCTATAAAAAGATACCTGATGTTTCTGATGATCCAGAAATTATCGATCCTCTTACATCAACAGTTATTGTTATTCCATTTGTTATTCCAATGAACGAAGACGGAAGTGTTACTAGTCCATGTGACAAGTACGTATTGGAATCATATTTGTGGAGTAAAAAGCAAAATCCCTTTAACAGAAAGGAATTGACTATCCAGATGTTTGAGGAATTCAATCAAACTCAAGAATCTGTTCAAAAGATTGCTGAAGTTAAGGCAAAGCTGAAGGGTCTGGTTGATACTTTATCTAGAATCTAATTATTCTTAAATATTTAACTTTATATAAAAAAATTGATTTGTTATTCTATAGATAATGTTATTATGTAAATATTACAAATAATTAATAATGTCACTTATTGAAATAAATAAAAACCAGTATATTTTAAACAAACCAGGGACTTTATCTCCAGAGGATATTCAATTACTGACTCAAACTGATAAATTATATGTGGGGTCTAGTTATTTAGGTCCATTAGATATATTACCTCCTAATATAACTGGTTTGTCAATACATTATGATGGACCACCTAGAGTTATCGATAATATATCTCCCCATGTAAAATTTATAAGAAACGAAGTTAACAATGTTGATTTTGTAAATTTACCTCCTGGATTGGAAATTTTTTATTGTGTTACTAATTGTACTCAAAACACAGTAAATTCATTACCACATGGTCTTAAAGAAATTAGATTAAATTACTTTTTAGGAGATAATTTTACTTTACCTGATTCTGTTGAAAAAATACATTTTAATAATAGAATTTTGTCAAGAGAAAATTTTTCTCATAAAATAAATTTTCCTTCTAATCTTAAGGATCTAATCTTACCATCCAATTATAATTATCCACTTGATAATTTACCAGATGGTATTAAGAATGTAATTGTTGGGGATTCATATAATTTTCCACTTGATAATTTACCTTCTACTATAGAATGTTTACAATTAAAAAAAAGTAATTTTTCATATCCCTTGGATAATCTCCCAAGTTCTTTAAAATACTTGATAATAGATGAAGGTAGATTTAGTTATCCGTTAGATAATTTACCAAATAGTATTAGAGTCTTAAAAATTCCTCTTTCACCCAAACACTCATATAATAATTTACCTGATCAAATTGAAACATTAGAAATTTCTTTTTTTCAACATCAACATAAAATTGTAAAAATACCGTCCAAATTAAAAAACTTGTCTATTCATTCTATATCACAAACATATGAAACTGATATCCTTGATAGTTTTTCACATATTGAAAGTATTTCATATTTATCTCTAGATGGTGTTGTCAATGTTAATTCGTTACCCCCAAATATAAAATTTCTTAAAATTAATAGATTATATGAGTTGAATGTGGATTTAAGTTCTTATCATAATCTTGAATTTGTTCAAATAAGATCTGATAAAAATTTTTATCATTTGATTGAACAATATCCTAATATTAATTTTGTTTTTTCAGAATTGTCTTAAATTTTATATTCAATTATTTATATATAAATGTTTAATTTAACTGATAAAAATATAATGAAAGGTAATGGTCAAATTATGTCTTTGTATAAACAAACTACTGATTTAGTATCAGATAATGATTCTGTTGGACAATCTGATTTGTTAGAACATACCTGTTCGATTCCAACTTTTTCTAACCCAATAATTGATTTATTAAGTAGTTATATTGACCCATTAATTAATCCATTGGTTGATCAAAGTTTATGTTTAAGACAAAATGAATATAGGCAAAAGTTAATTGAAATTTTTGAACAAGATAATGCTAGACAAAAATCAATTATGTTATCAAATGGTGAACCAAAAATAATTACAGAAATAAACTCTATTAATAATAAACCTTATGATAGAATGAATGATTTTGTTATGAGTGATGGTTATGAAAAAAGAATTGTTGGGAGAATAATTAAAGATGTTGAACCTGGATCTAAACCTGATCAATTTTCTGGACAAAGATTATTGGCTGGAGAAAATATTATAACATTTAACCCATTACAAACTAATAGAAACCTTATTAAAAATCTAAGAAAAAATTTTAAATATATCTTTGATATGGAACCAGAATTTTTACGATCAAATACTTCTTTGTTGGAGAAAAGATTAAGACTTGAATTACTTATTCATATGTTAAAACAAAATATGGGTAAAAAAATTAATATTAGAACTATTTTGGGTGAAACTTATTATTCTAAATATGATCCTTATAAGGAAATTTCTATTGATACTATTGATTATGCTGGAAGTTTAACCAAAGTTGAAATTTATATGTATGATTATCAAAGTGGAAATAAATTAGCTTTAAAAAATGATTTTGTTACAAACTATTTAAATCATATTGATAGAAGTATTCATAATTTATTTGTACCAACTGATCGAATTGTTTGTGAAGTTGGTAATGACGTGATTGGATTTTCTCGACAAACTGTTGTTACTTATACTCCTCCTGGAGGCAATATTGAATATAACAAAATAATTACTAAAAATAATATTGATTCTGAATATGTTAATAGAAATCAAATAGCTGAACTTTTAAATTATACTGTTGAAAAAGAATTAAAAGAAGAAGCTGATATACCTGTAAAATTTAATTCAACATGTGTTCTTGATAAAATTATGTATGGGTTAGATACTGAATTAGTTGATAATACCACACAAATACAATTAAAGAAATTTGATTTAGATGGTAATGAAACTATTTTATCTAAAAATGCACCAAAAATATTTGATGGTACATTAGTAGTAAAAATTGAACCTGAGTTTACTGTTAGATACAAATGTTTTGTTAATGAAACAACTAAAGATAAAAATTTTTGTTATATGATACCATTAACAACTGAACAGTATAATTTGGTTAAATGTTATGTTTCAAATAGAGCACAAATCTTTAATTCTAAAAGTATTCAAGAATTAGAATATGATCAAGAATATGAGAACGAACCTGAATATCAAGAAAGAATTAATATTTATATGAACAAATATTTAAAATACAAAGAAAAATATTTGAAATTAAAAAAAACAAAGTTCTAATAATTAATTTTATTTCATATATACAAATCTAAAATTATCTTTATCATCTACTAATCTAAATCCTGCATTAAGTAATTTTTCCTTTACTTTATTGTAATCACATATATGAGGTTGATCTGCTTCATATATAACTTTATTTAATAAATTAAAATCATCATTCATCATCTCTAGAAATTCAAATAAACATCCTTCACAATCAGCTACAAGTACATTAAATTGCTGAGGAAATATTTTTTTAAATTCTAAATATGACATTTGAGAATCAGATTTATCATTCGAATCTTCTATTCTTGTTGCATAACCATCATAAATTATTTTTTTATTTGAATTTGAAATAAATTTAGGAAAGATTACAAATTCACAATTATTTGCTGTTTTATTTTTTTCCAAAGATGGTATTACATTTGAATCTGGTTCTACTACAACATGACTTTTTTTATCATTTATTTTCTTGTTTATAACTGTTGATACTGTACCATATCGACCTCCTAACTCTAAAACTATATCTGATGGATCTATAAATTTGAATGCTTGGTGTTGTTCATCTATTTCTTCTTTTTTATGATCAATTAAATTATTTTTTTCATCATAAAACTTATTTTTATCAATAAAATTTATAAAATCATTATCAACTATTGTTGAATATGTTTCTATATTGTATTTATAAATTATGAATAAAATTATTAAGAAAATTAGTATTATAATTACTTTATTTGACATATATTATATATAAAGTCAAAATATTTTTCTATCTAATTAAATTTTTTCATTATCTAAAACTTTGTTAGTATTATAATAAAGTTTTATTTCATTTTTATAAGGCTTTACATTTGTTTTGGATCTTGTTTCTTCTAATATAATTTTAACATGATCCCTATCACAAGTATAACTATTAGATTCATCCAATACATTATTACAAAAATGATTTGGAGTATCAAAAGAACAACATACCCATCTTTTATCTGATAAAGAATATCTAATTTTACATTCTGGACAATGTGATCTTCCTAAACTTATAAAATAACTAGAATTATACACTGTCGAACATGTTGGTTTATTACATCTTATACATAAATCTGGATAATCATCTGAATATTTAATTGGAAGAGTATGTTTTAATTGGTTTACAAATATTTTAACATCATGTTGATTTATTTTTTTGTTTATAACTGTTGATACTGTACCATATCGACCTCCTAACTCTAAAACTATATCTGATGGATCTATAAATTTGAATGCTTGGTGT
>JACCED010593322.1_pt1 | contig 13341 bp, 14 predicted proteins | sample 7455021 | NCBI WGS metagenome assembly JACCED01 (sample SAMN15323456, study PRJNA562643) | freshwater metagenome | isolation source: river surface water | place: USA:Blue River Watershed | collected 2017-08-19 | reverse complement strand
CGTTCCGGGCCAGCCGCGGCAGCAGACGACGCATCTCGGCGGCAGAAATAGCGACGCAACCGGCGGTCGGTTCGCCACGCGCTCGCGTCAGATGGAAGAAGATTGCGCTTCCATAGCCGCGAATCCGTGGGCGCAGATTGTAGTCCATAACGACAATCAGATCGTAGAGACCGTCTGAGCGCTTGAGAATCTCGTGACCCGCGGGGTTGGGCAGCCGGATCGGGCGGTTATAGTTGGGACTCGCGACATCATCGCACCAGCCCTCCCGGCCGGTCAGTTGCCGCAGCTTGAGCTGCGACGCTGGCAAGGCCTTGAAGCGCTCTCGCTGGATATATCCGCCCCGGATCTCAAAACGCCCCAGAGGCGTTTTACCATCCCCCTCCCTCTTGAAGCGCGTGACGCCATTGCGCCCAAGCGAACAGGGAATGGTCACGGTGCCGGCGGATAGCCGACCGTGGCACGGCGCGGTGAAACATCTGCTAACTCTTAGCGTTTGCAGACGTTTTGCGGGAAATGCCGGGGATTTGATCCGTTGCTTCATAAAGACGGTCGCAAGACCCCTTTTTTTGACGCTCAAGTCTCCCCACTCTACAGTTTCAACCACCACAGCGCGACCCTTTTGGGCCGCGCCCGACCCGCAGGGGCCGACATGGCGCAGATACGTAAGATCCTGATTGCAGATGATGACAACGAACTGCGCACGGCGCTGGCTGAACAGCTTGCCCTGCATGAAGAATTTTCCCCGTCGCAGGCCGAGAATGCGGCGGCTGCGCTCGCCATGACCCGGCAGGAACAGCCTGACATCGTCATCATGGATGTTGGCCTGCCGGATATGGATGGCCGCGAGGCGGTCAAGATCATGCGCAAGGACGGTTTCAAGAGCCCCGTCATCATGCTGACGGGCCAGACATCTGATGCCGATACGGTTCTGGGCCTCGAAGCGGGCGCGAATGATTATGTCTGCAAGCCGTTCCGCTTTGCCGTGCTGCTGGCACGTATTCGCGCCCATCTGCGCCAGCATGAGGCCAGCGACGATGCCGTCTTCCAGATTGGCGATTACACTTTCCGCCCCAGCTCGAAGCTGCTGGTCAATGACAAGGGCAGCAAGCTGCGCCTGACCGAGAAAGAAACCGCGATCCTGCGTTTCCTTTATCGCGCCGGCCAGCAGGTCGTCAGCCGCGAGACCTTGCTTCGGGAAGTGTGGGGCTATAACGCTCATGTGACCACTCACACGCTCGAAACCCATATCTACAGGCTGCGGCAGAAGATCGAACGCGATCCAGCCAATGCGCGTCTGCTGGTGACGGAGCCGGGCGGGTATAAACTCGTTCCTTAACCCGTTGCTGAGCTGATCCATGGCGCTCGAAGACGATCTGCGGAATCTCTCACGCGTTCCCTTCTTCGCAGCGCTGGAGCCCGATGCGCGTCGTCTCGTGGCCTTTTCGGCCGAGACCCGCATCTTGCGGGCAGGCGACGTGCTTTTCCGCAAGGGCGAACCCTCAGACGGCGCTTATGTCCTGATGCAGGGCTCGGTGGTGCTCGATGCGCAGGACAATGGTGGCGCGGATTTCGAAGTCTCGCTGCCTTACTCGCTGATCGGGGAACTCGCCCTGATCAGCGACACCGCACGCCCCGCCACCGCGATCGCTCGCGTGCCCACGACGGTTCTGAAAATTCCGCGCCGCCTATTTCACCGCGTGCTGAATGAATATCCAAGCTCCGCTCAAGCTCTGCGCCAGATGATCGAAAGCCGTCTCGTAGACTTCTCACAACACCTTGATAAACTTAGAGAAGATTGGGAAACTCGGCTGCCTTAATGGTCCAGCTCAATAATGACGGGGACATGGTCTGAGGGCCGTTCCCAGCCGCGCGCCTCTTTCACGACGGTCAGGCCTTTGACGGAAGGCGCAAGTTTTTCGCTGGCCCAGACATGGTCGAGGCGGCGGCCCCGGTCAGAGGCTGCCCAATCGGCTGCGCGATAGCTCCACCATGTATAGAGCTTTTCCTCCGGTGGTACGAAATTGCGCATTGTATCGACCCAGGGACCAGCGCTGATAACCTTGGTCAGCTTCTCGGTTTCAACCGGCGTGTGGCTGACGATCTTGAGCATTTGCTTGTGGCTCCAGACGTCGTGTTCAAGCGGGGCGACATTGAGATCACCCACCACAATAGCATGTTCGCGGGCGAGCTTGGCCTTCTTCGTCCATTGCGCCATCTCGTCCAGAAAGGCGAGCTTGTGGGCGAATTTCGGATTGGCATCGGGGTCAGGCTCGTCGCCGCCAGCAGGCACGTAGAAATTATGCACGCTGATCGGGTCGCGGCCCAAAGTGCCGGCCTCAAAGGTCACGCAGATATGGCGTGCATCGCCCATTTCGCAGAAGCCGCGCTTTTCGATTTCGCCCATCGGCAGGCGGGAGGCGATGCAGACCCCGTGATAGCCCTTCTGGCCATTGATCGCGAGGTGAGGATAGCCGAGCCGCTTGAAATCGCTCGATGGAAATTCGGCATCGCGGCACTTGGTCTCTTGCAGGCAAATCACGTCAGGCTTGAAACGCTTCACGAAGTGCTCGACCAGCGGCATACGTAGCCGCACCGAATTAATGTTCCAGGTCGCAAGTTTCATGGCCATGACTTTATCCCGCCGAAAGCGGGACAGAGGTGGCATAGCGAGAGCCCGGCTGCAAGCGCGCTATCTGCCTAAAGTTCGCTGGCTACAGGTTTTTGTCGGCTAATTAAATCGCTGCATATCAATTCGGAAAAGGTCCGCCGACGGCTTCGTCTTCAAGTCGTGATTGGATAGGCGTACCAAGGTCTCAAAGCCCTGCGGATCAATCACGGTCCATTGCTGCAGCACGGAACTTTGCGTATCGAAGACGAGCCGAATGCGCGATGTGCCACCGAAGGTCGCTTTGTCCTCAATATAGATGGATGTTGTTTTGGCGTCGGTCTTTACGTCGAGAATGCGTGTGTCGCGACCAATGTCGATATCGCTTTTGAGAAGAAATTTCAGCGGCGTCTGATTGATGAAGTAGAGATCCTGCGTCGCGAGTTTTTTGTCGCGCACAGCCACTGAGGTTCCGTCTGCAATGATCTGCAAGGTTGCAGGACTTGCATATTCAAACCGCAAGCGGCCGGGGCGTTGCACATAAAGCTCGCCTTGGGTGCGTCTTCCATCGCCGCCTACTTGAATGAAATCAGCAATGAGCGTCTGGCTTGAATTGAGCCAGGCATTGGCGCGAGCGACAGCGCTCATGGCATCCTGGGTTGGAACCTTGGGCGGTGCGGCATTGCGCTCAATGGCACGTGCGGCAGGTGGCTGGGCGGCGGGTGTCGGTTGTTGAGGCGCTTGCGTCGGTGCGCGGTCACGCTGCGGTTGCAGCGGAATCGGAATTCCCTGCGCATGGACCGACAAAGGTGCGGCCAGAAAAGCCAGAAGCAGCAACAAGCGTGACAGCACGATCGTGATCCCTGTGCGAGAATGGATTCTCTAGGCTTCAGGTATGGCGAATATGAGACGCGTCAATCATCCGCGCCGGGATCAAAGGCTCCGCGATCAATGCCGCCGCCTACAAGGATCTCGCGTTTGCCCGCATGATTGGCCGGGCTGACGAGCCCTTCCTGCTCCATGCGTTCGACCAGCGAAGCTGCCTTGTTATATCCAACCGACAGGCGACGCTGGATATAGCTTGTCGAACATTTGCGGTCACGCAGCACAATCGCGACAGCCCGATCATAAAGATCGCCCGACTCTTCACCATCCATGGTGCCAGCCGCAAAGCCGCCCTCTTCGGCCTCCGCTTCATCATCAGCCGTGATGGCTTCCAGATATTGCGGTGCGCCTTGCGCCTTGAGATGAGCCACGACCTTTTCAACTTCATGATCCGAGACGAAAGGACCATGCACACGCGAGATGCGACCACCACCTGCCATATAGAGCATGTCGCCCTGGCCAAGCAGCTGCTCGGCGCCTTGTTCGCCCAGAATGGTGCGGCTGTCGATCTTTGACGTGACCTGAAAGGAGATGCGGGTCGGGAAATTCGCCTTGATCGTGCCGGTAATGACATCGACGGACGGACGTTGCGTTGCCATGATGAGATGGATACCAGCCGCACGCGCCATCTGGGCAAGGCGCTGGATTGCGCCTTCAATGTCCTTGCCCGCAACCATCATCAGATCGGCCATTTCATCGACGATCACGACGATATAAGGCAGGACCGCAAGATCCATCTGCTCTTTTTCGTATATGGCTTCGCCAGTTTCGCGATCATAGCCGGTATGGACTGTGCGCGTGATCGTTTCGCCCTTGGCAAGAGCTTCATTCACGCGGGCATTGAAGCCGTCGATGTTGCGCACACCGAGCTTCGACATTTTCTTGTAGCGATCCTCCATCTCGCGCACAGCCCATTTGAGCGCGACAACCGCCTTCTTGGGATCGGTCACAACAGGAGTGAGCAGATGCGGGATCCCGTCATAGACGGAGAGTTCCAGCATCTTCGGGTCCACCATGATCAGGCGGCACTCTTCCGGTTTCAGCCGGTAGAGCAGCGAGAGGATCATGGTATTGATGGCAACAGATTTGCCTGAGCCGGTCGTGCCTGCAACAAGCAAATGTGGCATCCGCGCGAGATCGACGATGACGGGTTCGCCACCAATCGTTTTGCCGAGCGCGATGGCAAGCTTGTGCTTCGACTTCTCGAAATCTTCCGATGCCAGAAGCTCGCGCAGGAAAACGGTCTCCCGCTTCTGATTGGGCAATTCAATGCCAATCGCGTTGCGGCCTTGCACGACAGCAACGCGTGCAGAGATGGCTGACATTGAACGTGCAATATCGTCGGCAAGACCGATCACGCGGGATGATTTGATTCCGGGCGCAGGTTCGAGTTCATAAAGTGTGACAACGGGACCGGGGCGCACATTGATGATTTCGCCTTTCACGCCGAAATCATCCAGCACACCTTCCAGCAGACGGGCATTTTGCTCCAGCGCATCTTCAGAGATTTTGGTGATGCTCTGCTTCTTCGCCTCGGCCAGCAGCATCAAGGCAGGCAATTCATAAGCACCCTTGTCGAAGAAGGAGGCTTGTGCCTCGCGCGCAGAACGGCGACCGCTTTTCAGGGCAGGCGCAGGCGGGGTGATCTTGCGTGTGGGAGTGAGGCCGTCATCTGCTTCTTCTTCTTCCACATAAGGCGTGAGCGGGCCGTTGCGCATGGCGCGTTGCTGCGGTTGCACTGCACCCACATCTTCAAAGCGTGGCTCCTGACGCATCTGCACGCGGCCAGCTGCAGGAACCATGGCAGGCTCGGCCTTGTGGCGAGCGAAGATGCGCTGGATAGCAGCTTTCGCGCTCAGCCCTGCATGGATCAATGCACCGAGCGAGACGAGACCCCAACCGGGCTCACCTGCGCGATCATCATCATCGAAATTGCGCGCGCGCGTCGAGGTCTCAACTTCTTCCTCGCTCTCTTCTTCCTCATGGATGAAAAAGCCGGAAGAGGTCGCAAGGCTGATGAGGGCTATAATGGCAATCACGACCGCCGTGCCCAACATGATGGGTCCCGCACCACCGGAGAGGTTGCGCGGCAATGTCAGCAGGGCATCACCGATGACGCCACCCAATCCGCTCGCCAGCGGCCAGCGATCGGTCACAGGCAGAATGGACGCAAAGGCGGCTGCAAAACCAACACCTACAAACCAGAGCAAAACGCGCACGCCCATCCGTTCAAGACGCCGATGCGTGAACAAACGCCAGCCCCAAAAACCGAGCGGTACAAGAAGGGCGGTGGATGCAAGCCCAACCATCTGCATGGCGAGATCTGCCACGATGGCGCCGGGCGATCCCATCAGATTGCGAACGGGTGCGGAGGTAGCGTGATTGAGGCTTGGGTCCTGCACAGACCAGGTCAGAAATGCCAGCGCCAGAGCCGTTTTGAAAGCGAGCACAATGAGCCCGGCAAGCTCAGCCAGCCGCTTGCCAAGAAAATCGCGGACCGGATCAGGAATCTGGTCGATGGATGAGAAGCTTAAGAGGCGCATCATGATCTGCTTCAAAGGGCCGGATGGCCCCGTTTGTGAAGCTAGGCTTGGGCGGTTAATGCGCGCTTAAACAAAGGGCTTTGCCACACAAGAAAAAGCGGCGCCCCGAAGGGCGCCGCAGGCAAGGACGGATCTCGTCCCGGGAGGAACTCTGACAACTCAGTAGTTGTAAGCGCGTTCGCCATGTTCCGCGACATCGAGGCCTTCGCGCTCGGCATCGGTGGGAACACGCAGGCCCAGGACCAGATCCACGATCTTGAAGAGGATTGCAGACCCGATGCCCGACCAGATGAGCGTGTAGATAACCGCCTTGATCTGGTTGAACACCTGAGTGGCCATGTCATAGGCACCCGGTGCCGCAGCGCCCGGATTGATCGTGTAGTCGGTGAGCCCGACACCACCCAGCGCAGGCGACACGAGGATGCCCGTGGCAATCGCGCCGATGATGCCGCCAACGCAGTGGATGCCGAAGACATCGAGCGCATCGTCATAGCCGAGCTTGTTCTTCACGGTGGAGATGAAGAAGAGGCAGATCGGGGAGACGATCAGGCCAAGCACCAGCGAACCCATCGGGCCGGCGAAGCCGGAGGCAGGCGTCACCGCGACAAGACCAGCAACCGCACCCGACACCATGCCGAGCAGCGAGGGCTTGCCCTTGGTCGCCCATTCGCTGAAGAGCCAGGACATGGCAGCAGCGGCAGTGGCAACGAAGGTGTTCACGAAGGCAAGCGCAGTCACGCCATTGGCTTCGAGATTGGAGCCAGCATTGAAGCCGAACCAGCCAAGCCACAGGAGCGAAGCACCGATCATGGTCATGGTCAGCGAGTGGGGCGGCATGGCTTCCTTGCCATAGCCGATACGCTTGCCGATCATCACGCAACCAACAAGGCCAGCGATACCGGCATTGATGTGCACGACGGTGCCGCCTGCGAAGTCGAGCGCGCCCATCTGGAAGAGGAAACCAGCATTGCCGGTGACCGCGTCGAGCGCTTCCTGTGCGGCTTTCTTCGATGCTTCGTCGGTTGCAGCAGCCAGAGCCTTGGCAGCTTCAGCAATCGCATCCGGGCCGGGCCAGTACCAGACCGCATGGGCGATCGGGAAATAGATGAAGGTCAGCCAGAGCAGCGTGAAGAGGATGACCGCCGAGAATTTGATGCGCTCGGCAAAGGCACCAATGATCAGCGCGGGCGTGATGCAGGCGAAGGTCATCTGGAAAGCCATATAGGCGAGTTCAGGAACGACAACGCCATTGGAGAAGGTCGCAGCCGTTGATTCAGGCGTGACGCCTGAGAGGAACAAGCGCGAGAAACCACCGATGAAGGGGTTCAGCGCGCCTGCGCCTTCCGTGAAGGCGAGCGAATAGCCATAGACAACCCAGACAACCGCTGCGAGCGAGACGATCATGAAGGTCTGGGTGAGGACCGAAAGCATGTTCTTGGTACGAACAAGGCCGCCATAGAACAGGGCAAGGCCGGGGATCGACATCATCAGAACAAGAACGGTGGAGGTGAGCAGCCAGGTCGTATCGCCCTTGTTGGGAACGGGCGCTGCGGCTGCTTCAGCATAGGCCAGGCCAGTCGTGAGGCAGAGCGCCGGAAGGCCGAGAGCAAGGGCTTTGCCGGCGCTCCCGAAAGTTGGACGGTTCATCATTGTATTCTCCTCGATCGAAACGGAAACTCAGAGCGCGTCGTTGTCCTTCTCGCCCGTACGGATGCGGATGGCGGCTTCCAGCGGGCTGATGAAGATCTTGCCGTCACCGATTTGGCCGGTGCGGGCAGAGGAGATGATCGCTTCCACCACCGAGGGTGCGACATCGGCAGGAACGGCAACTTCGATCTTGAGCTTTGGCAGGAAGCTGACGGCATATTCAGCGCCGCGATAGATTTCGGTATGGCCCTTTTGGCGGCCATAGCCCTTCACTTCCGTGACTGTGAGACCATGCACCCCGACAGCCGTGAGCGCATCGCGCACCTCGTCGAGTTTGAATGGCTTGATGATGGCCATGACTATCTTCATCTCGATGCCCCTGCTTGGCCGTTGACCTCACGGTCCTGCGGCGGTGACTCCAAACAACCTCGGCGAATACGCGCGCCGGGATCGAGGGAGGGGAATCAAGGCTTGTGCCAAGCCAGCTTTTTGGCGGTTTTCCGAGGCGTTTGGTGCGGTTGCGGGCTCTAGCGCAGGCAAAGTCCGGGCCTCGCATGGCCTTTGCTTAAGAAGTGAGCAGAGTGTCTGCCTAGACTTTAGGCAGAGCGAGTTTTGCTTATGAACTGCGCTTGCGCAGCACGCCTTCCTGACAAACGCTCGCCACGAGCAGGCCCTGCTCGGTGAAGAAATGACCACGCACGAGCCCGCGCCCATTCACGGTGGTGATCGCTTCAGTGGCAAAGAGCAGCCAATCATCGGCGCGGAATGGACGGTGAAACCACAGTGAATGATCGAGGCTTGCACCGCGAATTTCGGGGTCGAAAATATTGTGCCCATGCGGGACAAGTGCTGTGTCGAGCAGGGTCATGTCCGACATCCAGGCGAGAGCACCGCGATGAATCTGATCCCGATCGGGCAGGCGTCCGCGAATGCGCAACCAGATATGTTGGGCGCCGGAAAGCGTGCCGCGTTCTTCCTTTTCGAAGTAGCGCGCGATTTCGACGGGACGAAATTCAACCGGACGTGTCAGTGAGAAATAGCGATCTGTGGCCCTCTGCATCACGCGCTTCAAATCTGCTGTCCAGCCTTCATTCATGATCAGCGCGTCGGGCCGTGGCACTGGCGGCATCGTCAGCTGATGATCAAAACCCGCTTCAGGTGCTTGAAACGAAACTGTCAGCGTGAAGATGAGCTGATCGTCTTGATAGGCATCGCAGCGGCGCATGACGAAACTGCGTCCATCCAGCAGATTTTGCACGCGGTAGTGGACAGGTTTCTGGTCATCACCAGCACTGATGAAATTCAGATGCAGGGAATGAGGTGTGCGATCCGCGACAGTATGTGCAGCGGCGGCCAAACCTTGCGCTACAGATTGTCCACCAAAGATGCGTCCGCGCGCATGAGCAGGGCTGACGCCGGCAAATAGCTGAGGGCCGATTTCTTTTACATCAATAACGCTGACAAGCTCTTCGAGAGTCATGACGGGCTCCGCACGGGAGCCCGTCACAGCATGGGCGGATAAGGCAGGTCAAGTCTGACTTACTGGTGCAGGGCTTCCCCATGCAGCGAGAGGTCAAGACCTTCGCGTTCCTGATCGGAGCTGGTGCGCAACCCCGTCATGACATCGCAAATTTTCAAGGCAATCCATGTGCCGATGATGCACCACACGGTCGTGACAACAACACCGATGGCTTGAATGCCAAGCTGTGCTGCATTGCCTTCAATGAGACCTGAGATGCCGGCTGCATCTGGTGTGGCGCTGACAGCGGCCGTGGCGAAAATGCCTGCCATCAAAGTGCCCATCACACCGCCGATGCCATGCACGCCGAACACATCTAGCGAGTCATCATATTTGAACCGCTGCTTCACATAGGTGCAGAACCAGTAGCAAACAGCACCCGCGATCGCGCCAATCACCAGCCCATGCCATGGCAGCACGAAGCCTGAGGCCGGTGTGATCGTGCCAAGGCCAGCCACCGCGCCTGAGATCATGCCCAGAACCGATGGCTTGCCTCGCTGCACCCATTCGATCAGCGACCACACGACAGCGCCCGCGCAAGCCGCCAGATGCGTCGCTACAATCGCGAAGATCGCGCGTGAACCTGCGCCCAAAGCAGAGCCACCATTGAAGCCGAACCAGCCAACCCACAAGAGGCCCGTGCCAACAACGGCAAGTGACAGATCAAAGGGAGCCATATTGTCACGGCCATAACCCTGACGGGCGCCGATCATGATGGCGGCCACAAGGCCCGCAACACCAGCATTGATATGCACGACAGTGCCACCCGCAAAGTCGATCACGCCAAGCTGCGCGAGGAAGCCACCGCCCCAAACCCAATGGGCCGACGGCACATAAACAAGGAAGAGCCAGATGAAGCAGAACAGCAGGAAGGCAGAAAACTTCATGCGATCTGCCACCGCCCCACCGACCAGTGCGCAGGTGATGACGGCGAAGGTCATCTGATAGGCCATGAACAACAATTCGGGGATCGTCTTGGCGAGCGGGTTCACCGTCTCAAGCCCAATACCCATCAGGAAGGCCCGCGACAGGTCACCGAGCCATGCGCCATCCCCTGAGAAAGCCAGCGAGTAGCCGAGGATCACCCACAGGATCGAAACAAGGGCGGTGGCGGCTGCACTTTGCGCCATCGTGGCGAGCACATTCTTCTTGCGCACCATGCCTGCATAAAACAGCGCTAGGCCGGGCAGGGTCATCATCAGCACGAACCCGGTGCAAATGATCATGAAGCCGGTATCAGCTGGATCAATGGTGCTGGCCGCGAAGGCCGGTTGTGCCAAAAGGGTGAATAGCGCGGCAGACGCAAGGACAGAGAAAAGACGAGACATGGTTGCTCGAAAGGCTTGAGGGCGCGGTGCCATGCTCGAAAGCGCGGCAGGTCGCGCAAATCCAAAGCAACGATCATGCCGATTTGCCCAAAATCGGGGCAATGTCCCTAAAGCCCCGCTAAAGTGGGGCCTTGGCGGTATAAGCTCGATTTATTCAAGACGCCGCGTCCCTGCCCAAGGGCCGGGCGGCAGGATTCCTTTTGGGCGTTTTGCCTAAATCGCAGGCAATCACTCCTCCAGATCACGCGCCTCGTCGGGCAGCATGATCGGGATGCCATCGCGGATCGGATAGACGAGTTTGGCCGTGCGCGAGATCAGCTCCTGCCGGGCGGCATCATAGTCGAGGCTTCCCTTGGTCAGCGGGCAGACCAGAATTTCCAGAAGCCGCGGATCAATGCGGGAGGGTTCATGGGGCCGATGCGGGGTCTGCGGCATGAGGGGTCGCCTATTGCAGGGAAGAGGGGGCAGGCGCGGTGCGGGCCAGCTCGATTTCGGTCGCAGCAATGAGCACCTGCGCCCGATGTTTGAGATCGGGGGCTTCCAGTAAGGCCTGTTTCTCCGCTGCGCCGAAGGGGCTCATCATCGACAGGCCGTTGACCAGGGCTTCGGTGGGCGCCGCCTTGATACTATCCCAGTCGATCTTCAGCTGCCTGTCTTCCGCAAAGCGGCGCAGAGCATCAAGCACCGCCTCGCGATCCACGTCATCTTCTCCCGCGCGCGGGGTGAAGTCTGATGTGAAGGGCGCATAATCCGCGCGCAGCTGCCGATAAGGCGTCATCACCGTCAATTCTTCAGCGATGCGGAAGCGCGCTACGCCTGTCAGATTGAGCATATAGCGGCCATCGCCCGTCTCAGCGATTTGGGTGATGCGCCCCAGACAGCCAACCTTTTCCAGTGCCGGATTGCGTGCATTCGGATTTTCATCAAGCGCGCTTTGAATCATGCCAATGAGCCGATGGCTTTTCAACGCATCATCAATCATCGCCATGTAACGCGGCTCAAAAATATTGAGCGGCAATTGTGCACGCGGCAACAACATCACGCCCGGCAGTGGAAAGACCGGGATGATGTCCGGCAATTCATCTGCACTTTTGTAAGGCTTGTTGATGCTCATGATGCTCCCATGCGATGTCAGGAGAACAGCAGGCCCGAAAGCCTGCGGCGTGCGCGAAGCGTATCGGGATCAACCGCTCCCCAGGCTTCGAAGAATTGCAGAAGCTGCTTGCGTGCCGCTTCCTCATTCCATGCGCGATCCTTGGCGATGCTCTCCAGCAATTGATCGGCGGCCTCTTCGCGACGGTTTTGTGCATTGAGACCAACCGCCAATTCAATACGCGCTTCATGATCAGCCGGATTGGCTTCGATGCGCCTGTAGAGACCATCGAGATCTCCCACATTTGCAGCCTGTTCTGCAATTTCGAGAGCCGCGCGCGCCGCTGCAATGGCCGCATTGTTTTCGCCGCCTGCGGGGACTTTCGAGAGGGCAAGGCGTGCTTGTTCCAGATCACCCAATTGCACCAGCGCGCGGATCAAACCGCCAAAGGCTTTCAAATCTTGCGGATCATTTTGCAGTGCTTGAGAGAAGAGTTCGCCCGCGCGTTGCGCATCGCCTTCGCTCAGAGCGCTTTCAGCTTCGGCCAGCAATTCTTCATCGCCACTGCCGAGCGGACCAACAAGCCGTTCAATGAAACCCTTGATCTGGCTTTCCGGCAAAGCGCCCATGAAACCGTCAACCGGCTGGCCCTTTTGAAACGCGATCACGGCAGGAATGGATTGAATGCCGAGCTGTCCGGCGATTTGCGGATGATCGTCGATATTCATTTTGACGAGCTTCACTTTGCCGCCAGCGGCTTTCACAGCCTTCTCAATGACGGGGGTGAGTTGCTTGCAGGGGCCGCACCATGGCGCCCAGAAATCAACAAGCACAGGCTGACGTGCAGATTCCGCAATCACATCCACCCGGAAATCCGCAGTGGTCGTTTCCTTGATGAGGGAGGCATCCGCGCCACCGCCATTGATTGTCCCGTCGCTCTGCCCCAGCATGTCCATTGCTCCTTCGCGCGGGCTATGCGCCCGTCTGGTCTGAGCCAACAGATGGGGTCGCGCGGCCGAATAAGCAACGGTTTTATGGCTGGGCTTGCGGCAGCGGCAGGTCGATCAGAATGGGCTCGTGGCCGCAAGCGCGCAAAAAGCGCATCAGCTCCGGGCCTGAGAGGGTCGTGGTCTGGCAATTGTCGAGGGGGTGGAAATTGACCAGCGGGGCTTCTGCAAGCTGGCGCTCTAGCACCACGCTCACCTGATGGTCGGGATCATTGATCGCGCCGAATGGTGTGACCGAGCCGGGCTTGACGCCCCAAAGCTCCATCAGCGCTTCGGCCGAGCCGAAAGAGACCTTGCCCTGCGCGCCGATGGAAAGATGCAGGAGCTTCAGATCAACTTCCGCATCTTCTTCCACGGTCACAAGGAAGTAGCGTTTCTTACGGTCTCGAACGAAGAGATTTTTGGAGTGCAGGCCGGGAATGCTCCCGCGCAGCGCGCGCGAATCCTCGACCGTGAAAAGCGGTGCGTGCTGATAGGTTTTGGCCTGAATTCCAAGTGCTTCAAGCCGCGCCAGCAGTTCTTCAGGCGTTGCCGCCATGCCCCCTCCATTCACTAAAATGCGCGGGCTTGCCTAAAGGCGAAACTCGCCTGTTGCAATCCTCCCCGCTTTAGGCCATATAGCCGCCACCGGCGCTGCCGGTCCCACGGATGCGGGTGTAGCTCAGGGGTAGAGCACAACCTTGCCAAGGTTGGGGTCGAGGGTTCGAATCCCTT
>JACCED010266546.1_pt1 | contig 13341 bp, 10 predicted proteins | sample 7455021 | NCBI WGS metagenome assembly JACCED01 (sample SAMN15323456, study PRJNA562643) | freshwater metagenome | isolation source: river surface water | place: USA:Blue River Watershed | collected 2017-08-19 | reverse complement strand
TTTATCAATTTCTGTTTACGAGATGTCTCGATCGATGCAGAATCGAGAGATCGTTTTATACTATTATACTCATCAACAATATCTGAATATTCTGACATACCAAGTTGATGTTTATAATAATCTTTATTTGCATCATGTTTATCTGATAGAGTACGCGGAGAATCATGTGCCGAAGTATCCACAGCACCAGGTTGAGAAACAGGAGGCGGGGCTTGTCCTTGTCCTTGGGAACGTATCATGTTTGCTGTATTTTGTACAGCATTGCTTGTATTTGTCAACGCCTTTTGTTTTTGGGACTCAATAATTGATTCCAGTAGTTTCAGTCCCTCTAAGTAATCGCGTTGACACGACGCATACATTCGAACAATAATAACTCGCGCAACATTGACAATATTTTGAAGTTTTGTTTCTGTGAGTTGTGGATGAATGAATATATTGTATTCTCTCTGTTTTAAAGACGAGGATGACGAAGAAGTAGAAGAAAACAAGGTTGATTTCGAATATGCTTTCTCCCTCTCTCTCTCTGTTTCTTCCACAGTTAACCTCTCGACGAAGAATACATCATCTAGAAGTTTGATAAGTGTAATCCTATCCTCTCGTGCCTTTTTAACCATCTGAATAATATGTTGACTATATTTCGCCAACACTTCGTTATTCTTATCCACCTCAATCGGAGCTGACATGAGAGAATTAAATGTCGGGTCTTTACATCTCTCGTAATTAGGAAGAGGTATATCACTAAATGATGTAACATCGCGGTCGGGTTCTCTTCCATGCAACAGTTTATAAAATGTTTGGACATCTTTACTATATGCATCTTTTGCCATATCTGGTGTCATTCCGACAAACAATCCAATCTGACTTCCGGCATACTGATACACGTTTTTATATAAGTTGTCAAGAGTTGCGAATGCAGGTACGTTTTGCAGGGACGATGACGATGACGATGACTCTCCCGTTTTAGATTTTGCAGTAATCTCTCGGTTTATTGAACATACATTCGGTTCGATCGCCACAGTACGTTTGCTAGAACGAGGTCGGAATAGTTCAGACTCTTGTATCCTTTTAATGTCTGTTTGTTTAGAAAAGAGGCCATATATTCTTGCATCACAAAATGAGAGATTTCCCATTCCGGAAGACCCATCAATGTTCCATGGTCGTATTGTATTCATGATTGCAGAGAATAGATGAGCAACTTGAACATAGAATCTAGCAATTCCAACACACATGTTGCGTTTTAATTGGTTATTCTGTACATTAATCTTGTCTAGATCATCCTTTCGAAAGTAAATAAGGTTGTCTTTTACAAACTCATCTTTATATTCAGTATTAAATACACCTGACTTCTTTTTATGTAAGAACTGTACTTGTCGAGCTGTGAGGCGTTTATTCAGAAGATCGGATGTAATTACGACCAACTTATTACAGTATTGTGGTTCACTTAGTCTACGTAAATCGCTGAATGTAGAACCGCGAATATAGTCCGATGCATATGTATCTATTATTTTTTCAAAGTATAAATCGTCCTTTTTAATTCCTTGAGCTGCGGCTGATTGCTGCGCACCCATGATACTTTGTTGCTATGAAAAATGTATCTGGCTAGTTGTTATATCGTTATATTATATTTTGATATATTCTTGCGTATTATTCTTTTCTCTCGTTACTCTATTTTGGTTGAAATACAGAATACTTCAAATATTCATCGGTATATATTTTCAATTATGTGCGTACAAATATGAAATAAAAGAAGTTATTAGTATGTAATAAAATTGAAAACAATTTGATTTTATTGCATACTTGTAACATCATCGAATAAAATTATGGTAATTTCAAGTCCTATACAATTGCAATCGGGGCTTTCTCCATCACCTTGTGTTCCAACAAATGTAACTGTTCGAAAGTCAAAACAAAAATACACAGCACCTGCCACTGGAACAAGTACTTCTACTCCTCTTACAATAAGTGATATTGTCCCTCCAACAGTGAATCGCGCGAGAGCAACTAAGAAAAACACACACAATAAACCTGCAAAGGTTGACCTATGGAATAAAATACAAGATGCGTTTATACCGGAAATTATGGCTGAGGTAAGTATTTCAAATGAACAAAGTGGAGAGACGGTATCAGATATAAATAAACATTCTGTCGCTAATTCTATCGCTATCGCTTTAGAAAATCCGGTTCAACCAAAAAAACGAGTATCATCTCTCTTTACTGTTCAGAACCTGGAATGTGTATATCGGTCTACTGGTGCAAGAGAAACATGCGATGTATGTATGTCGTCGGTTATATTAACTGATGACGGATTTCTAACATGCACGAATCCGAAATGCAGTATATTATACAAAGATGGATCTCTAGACCAAACTGCCGAATGGAGATATTATGGTGCAGACGATAACCAAACATCTGACCCCACCAGATGCGGAATGCCGGTAAATCCTCTACTTGTTGAATCATCTTATGGGTGCAAGGTGATGTGCGATGGTGGCGGGTATTCTCACGACATGTTAAAAATTAGGCGATATACTGAATGGCAATCAATGCCTTATAACGAGAAGTCGCAGTATGAAGTGTTTCAGAAGATTACAATGATTGCACAGAATAACGGGATTTCCAAAATGATTATCGACGAAGCGCTGCGATTTCATAAAAAGATATCCGAGAGAAAAACATTTCGCGGTCTTAACAGGGACGGGATTATATTGGCATCGATTTACATTGCATGTCGGATTCATAAATGCCCACGAACAGTGAAAGAGATTGCGTCGATTTTCAACTTGGATAATACAAGTGCAACAAAGGGATGTAAGAATGCGGTTGCGATCATTAATGAGCTAGAATGCGACCTTGATAATTCGGAAAAGACGCGATTCTCTCGGACAAAGCCGGAAGCATTTATTGATCGATATTGCAGTCGATTGAATGTAAACAATGAACTTACAAAGGTTTGTCAATTTATTGCGCATATTATTGAGAAACAAAACCTTATTCCGGAAAATACCCCGCATTCTATTGCTGCCGGTATTGTGTATTTCGTAGCGCAGGTATGTAACTTGAACATTACGAAGAAGGATGTAAATAAGATTAGTGAAATAAGCGATGTTACTATAAATAAGTGTTTTAGAAAGTTGTATGCAATTAAGGATCGGCTTATACCAAAGATCATTATGGATAAGTATGGTAACGGAAGTAATGGTAACGGAAGTAATGGTAGTCAAACGAGTTATGAAACGAATGACGCATCTTCGGGGGGTGAAGACAAAGAAGAACCAGAGAGAAATAATGACGAGCGGTATATTATTCCGAGAATGCAAATACATCAATCAGTTCCCATATCCGTTATCTAGATGAAAGACCGGAAATTGGAATGAGTAGTGACATTGGTTTGCATCTGTAGTATTGACATGTACGTGTAAATCACGCATTTTAATATATTCACTGATATATATTTTCGTTGTATGGACATGGAGAGCATAGAAACACCCATCATGACATCATCCATAACATCCATTATTGAAGTTCCAAAAAAGAAGGTACCACGAATTATATTCATTGTTCCATATCGCGATCGCGTTGAACATAAAACCTTTTTTATGAAATATATCGAACATGTTATGGAAGACTACCCGAGAGATGAATGGGAATATTACTTCGTACATCAAAAAGATACTCGTCCGTTTAATAGAGGCGGAATGAAAAATATTGGGTTTTTAGCAATAAAGTACAAGTATCCAAATGACTATAAGAATATTACACTTGTATTTAATGACGTAGATACCTTACCTTATACCAAAAACATATTAAATTATGATACGGAACAAGGCGTAGTAAAACATTTTTATGGGTTCAAGTTTGCTCTCGGAGGCATTTTTTCAATTAAGGCATCTGATTTCGAGATGACGAATGGATTTACGAACTTCTGGGCATGGGGGTGCGAGGATAATTATATGCAAACACGCGTAATTGATTGTAGATTGACGATTGATAGAACTACTTTTTTCCCGATTGGTAGTCAATCTATTCTGCAATTTGTTGATGGATTTAAACGGTTAATCTCTCGACGAGAGGCGGCAACATCTCTCACGAATGATAACATTGATGGACTCATGACAATTCGTAACCTTCGGTTTGAGTTTAATGAAGAATATATCGATGTTCTCTCGTTTGATACAGAATATACATATGACTCCATTACATATGAAGAACATGATATTCGAAATCTTACGGGTATTCATGTTCCGACTGTGAATAAGTCTCGAATTACGAATAATATGAAGAATGTTGTAAAGTATGGAGATAAGAATATGTATCCCCAACAACCGGGGATAAACTATCAAAGTAATGCGAGTAATGCGAGTAATGCGAGTATCATAAATAATAATATGCCATTCAAGGTTTCCCATCCTGTTACAAGACAAAATAACATAAATCCATCTCTCGAACATCGGTTGCATCATAAACAAACGCCTGCATATGGAATACCGATTGAATATGTGAGTTCACCATCTACTTCAGTGGCATCCCCCTCGCCCCCTCTATCAAAAATCCAACTCAATATGACAGATAATAGACGAATCTCTCATGATAGTAATGCAATGGCTGCACCACGAGTAAAACCAGATGTAATAATGACACATCAAACAACACGAAAGTCGGGGGGTATGCGAACATTGTTTATGTAAAATACACAACATACTAATACCTGTAATTAGTAAAATTGAAATAATAATTATCTGTTTTATAGTCAGGAAACGAACATTATGGAAACAACGACAGCTGCATCTACAACACCTCAGGATTCATTCTCCCAGTCGGAGAAGACCAGTTATGAAAGACGAATCAGTATGAATATTCAATCAAAGTATCGACCGCTTCAGACATTTGTTCCGAATGATAATATCGCACTGATGTTTGAGATATACATGGATAAGTTAGAATATATGCAGCGTTTAACAAAATATTATGCGTCGATTCTCTCAATGTGTAGTTCTCTGTTTAACTCACATAGCAATAACAATCGCAACAGCAACATCAATATACGCCACAATGACAATGACTATGAAGAAACCTCACATAAAACATTTGACGGGTATGATGATACACTTCATTCTCTCATAGGGGATTATCACTCGTGCAATATAACAAATGCAGAACATTCACGCATTGTTACTAACATTTCCACGATACAAATGTATGTTACAATATTTGAACATCGTTTAACTCAAATGAACCGCGATGCGGCGAAGTATAGTAAAGATAAGACCAAATATGATGTTCGATACAAAAAGGCAGTATTCGACTTTATAACAACCGAGTTTACTGAATTGGCTGCAATCGCTCAAAATATGATATGGATCGAAATTAAGTGTTGTGAATATAATGTGGAAAACGACTATTATCCAGGGGCATATATTGACATGGTTCTCTCAACTGATACCACGAGTCAAAAAGTTAATGATACGCAATTACAACAGTTCGATGAAAAACATCCAACATATTCTGTCTATCTCTCGCGTCTGATTCCGTATGATGTGTATATTGCATATAAAGGGTATACAAATCCTACGATGAAGACGGAGATAGTAAAAGCGTCATTACCATTAGTAACCCCAGTATTACCTTTAATCGAAACACTTCCGTTTTATGAGTGGTATTTATTTGTTGAACGTGTTGTAGTTCCCGCCCAACAACGCCTGAATGAACTTAAACGAGAGTGTGAATATGATGGTATTATGTCGGAAGAAATGTTTATTGAAGCAAAATGTAACCTAGTGACAGTATCTAAGGAGAGCGATCGTATTCGAACTCGATGGATGCAACATGTTTATTCCACATACTTTGTTACGGAAGAGCAAGTATACCAGAACTTTCATATTATGTGATCATGCCACTACGAACAAACAATAATAAAAGAAAACAAGGATAAAAAATAACGATATTTGTGCAACTATCGTTATTTTTTTTATTTACACCACAACGAGAATAAGGTGAAGCATCGTGAAGCATCATATCAAATATTTTACACAAACATCTCTCGAACATGCGTATACACAGCAATCGCCTTCTTCGCGGCTTCTATAAAATATGTCGCAACTACTTTTTCATCGATATCCTCTGCAAATCCAATTCGTATCATGCTATCAACCGAATGAGGATGCACTTTACGAAACGACACAAACGAAACGGTTTCATCTTCATTATAATGTTGGTCGAACAGAAACCACTCAATTACTTTTCCAAGTGTATGTGTCTCTCCTTTCAGTTCAACATCATACCCATGTTCGAGAAGTGTATTCGACTTTATAATCCGATCCTCGCCACTTTGAATATCTGAAATAAACTTAACACATTTATCAATCATGATGTTCGCGGCTTTTACAACAATCTCCGTATTCTGAAACGCGCCAACTGTTTCAATCGTAAAGTCATACGATCCTTCCTTCGTACACCTTTGTCCATCAAGCAACATCCAGTCCTTCTTTGCATCCGCCATATCCTCAGATGCAAGTGCCACGCCTTCCTTCACTAATTCCTGCTCTCGTATCGCCCATTTCTCTTGTACCTTTCCGGCATCCTGTGTTAAGCAATATGTACACGTAGATACAATATTAAATGATCCATTCTCTTTTGCTGTCCCAATATCAAGATCACATGTCAATGCAAGACGCTCTCCATCTGCATACTCACTCATTTTAGGAAGAAGACGACCGATAATAATGTAGTCACCTGTAAACTCATTCGGCGGGAATATTTCATGCACCTTTGACTCGATCAAATATTTTCCGCTCACCTTATTCTTAACACGAAAGTCTTTAGTCGTAACGTATTTGATGGTGTCACTGTCATTAACCACATCCAGTTCAACACAGTAGTCTTTGTATGGAAAGTCCATATCGCTTATATGAATTGGAATACAGCTGAGGCGCTGTTTTATGATTTCATTGTGTAGACGACTAGTGTTGGCAGTAATGGATGCCTTATTTTCACTATACGGATATGTGCGAAAGACGTAGGTTGGTACCTCGGATAATATAACGCGACGAAGTGCATTCGCTAAACTTACATTCATGTTTTCAATAGTGAATCGTAAGACCCCATTTTCTTCAACGCGAGAGGTTATTTTTGGAATATATTTAGAAGCGGCGATATCATTCGTATTTATTCGTACCTGAGATGATGAACTCTGAGTTGTTTTCTTCATTTCTTGCGATTGTTCCATGATGCGATAATTGTCGAAGTAACTATGTAATGTAGCTCTAGAAGTACGGCGTTTACGCGTATATATAGCAATACTATATTGTGCAGATACTATATTATTATATCAATTTTTTTGGTTATATTCTAACGAAAGGCAATATTATAACAGGTGAGATACACAACATACACTATTAAAAAGATATGGCAACGATGACGAGTATATTTTATTATAGCAATTATTGTGATCGGTCTAAGGCAATTCTGTCGAAAATTGCGAACACAAAAGCGAGAGATGAGATACATTTTATTTGTATCGATAAGAGAGAAAAGATTGGTCCTGCATCATGGCATATTATTTTAGAAACAGGGAATCGTGTGTTATTGCCGCCACAGGTGAATCGTGTTCCAGCGTTGCTTTTATTGAATAAGGGACATCAGGTATTATACGGTGATCAGATTTTACAGCATTTACAGCCGGTGAATGTAGCACGAAACAATGATGCGACCGGTGGAAACGGAGAACCTCTTGCATTCTCTCTTTCGAGTGATATGATGGGTGGGTTTGGAGTTGTATCTGATCGGTTTAGTTTCTTGGACCAGAGTCCGGATGAAATGTCGGCGAAAGGGAATGGTGGAATGCGACAATTATATAATTATGCTACGATTGATCAAGTAGACCGAATCGAAGCTCCGACTGAAAATTATACGCCTGACAAGATTGGTCAAATATCAGTGGAGGAGCTACAACGTAAGAGAGATGAGGATGTGAAAATAACAAATAGTCCATTGAATCCGGATCAAGGGAGACGAATGCAGCAGCAACAACAGCAACAGCAACAGCAACCTCACAATCAGAGAGATGAACTATCATTTAGCAAAGAACAACAATATAGTCAATACCAAACCATGGTGGACCAGATGAATAAACAGGGATCTTTTCAAATGCCAGGGAAAGCCGGCGGAATGTATCATGCTCCACCACAACAAACCGAATACTCTCGATTATATAATAATGCGAACCAAGGACCCGCGACTCATTATCAACAGTCGCAGTATTTGCCACAACACCCAGGGCAGAATCAATATCCGGGAATGCAGCAACAGCAACAGCAACAGCAACAATACAATCCTCCCACTATACAGCAGCAACAACAATACCAACAACACCCTCAATCACAGTATTCATATGCCCCCCAATACGATAAACCTCAATACAATAGCCAATATCAGACAACCACGCGACAAAGTTATAGGTCAATGATATAACTATGTGTTAATCGCGTGTAAATAACTTAAATATTGAATAATAGTATTTATATTATTCTCTTTGTTAAAAAAAAAGCATTTCAAAACATGGCATCGAGTAATGACACCCCAGTTCCGGTTCCTCCAGAAGAGTTTAAAACAGTGATACGAGACTTTATATCTGATATTCATTGTGCATTTCCCGAATATGACGCTGCATTATCAACATATTCTCTTGTTGAGGTTGTTGAAAATACGGATGGGACAACTGTAGACAAGATTATTATCACGGATGCGAACTATGGGATTTTGTATGATTACTGTCGACACATATATCCCTCCCGGTTTTTTGATATCTTATACAAGAATGAAAAGATGTTTATTGATATGGATTCAGATGGATCGACAAGCGCGGTGGGTGAACTTAACACCGAGTTTCTTCCGAACATAGAGTTCAAGTTAATCTGGAAAATGGATGATATTTCGGACAATACGAAAGATACATTGTGGAAATATTTACAGTTGATTTTGTTTTCGGTTGTGAATAATATGTCGGATACAGGTTCATTCGGAGATACCGCGAAACTATTTGAAGCAATTGATGAGAAGGAATTGAAGTCGAAGCTGGAAGAGGTAATTGATAATATGAATCAACTATTCGGTGATAACAATGGAGGAGAAGGAGCGAACGCTGAAGGAAATGGTCCGAATGAAGCATTTGAAAAGGCGTCCGAGTTTATGAAGAATTTTATGCCTTCTTCAGAAGAAAGTACTCCGAGTGGAAGTGGCGGGGCTTCATCATCCTCCGGTGTTCCTAATCCTGAAACAATTCATCAACACTTGAGTGGATTACTTGGTGGTAAAATAGGTAAACTTGCCAAAGAGATTGCAGAAGAAACTGCACAAGATTTGGATATTGATATGTCAAGTCAATCATCCGTTACAGGAGTATTTCAACAATTATTTAAGAATCCGGGAAAGTTAACTGGACTAGTGAAGTCGGTTGGAGAGAAACTTGACAAGAAGTTGAAGTCAGGCGAGTTAAAAGAGAGCGAAATTATGCAAGAAGCGAGCGACCTAATGAGTAAAATGAAAAGTATGCCTGGAATGGGAAATATTGCCAGCATGTTAAGTCAGATGGGAATGCAGGTTCCAGGAGGAGGAAAGGTGAACATGGGCGCTATGCAGTCACATCTTCAGAGAAACATTCGTCAAGCAAAAATGCGTGAGAGGTTATTAAGAAAGATGAATGATAAAAATGGTGCAGTTACAGGAGAAGAGGCGAATGTTACTCCGGCAGGAGTATTTACTACAGGGGAAAAGCCGGAGCGTACACCTCGATTTAAAGGTGGAGCATCGCAGCCACCTCAGCATATGGAAATGGTCGAGGGAGGTCTTACTGCAAAAGACCTTGAAGAGGATATTGACGTAAAAGGAGCAGATAACAAGGCGAAGAAAAAGTCAAAATCAAAAAACAAGAAGTAATTGGGTGATATATTATAGCAACAGTTTGCTCTCACCTTATAACGTAAAAATCATCTAACACATTATATATATTTATATATAAGTACACTTATCACAGGATAACATTATAAATATATACTATGCCTGCTACAAAAAATAGTGAAGAAGGGGACCATCAGAAGTTCTGGCTTGATGACTTCACTGTGTTATTTAATAAAGAATATATTAAACAACTGTATCCCACGAAGGACATGAACCGTGATGAGAAGTTAAATGCAGTCTCTCGTCTTGTCATTCTGCTAACATTTTTAGGATATATAATAACAATGTCAACCACTATTTTCATTATTGGTGCAATTACTTTAGGTGTTATCGCAATTCTATACAATATTCAGAAACGCAGCGAGCCGGATGCGGTAAAGAGTGGCATAAATACAAAGGAGGGGTTCGTGAGTAATTTGAATAATCCGGCGTTTTATCAAGCACTTAAGAATGAGTTTACTACCCCCTCTATTCGTAATCCTCTCATGAACCCGACACTTATGGAAATAAATGAAAACCCTACTCGTCGGAATGCGGCACCATCATTCAATCCTGCAGTAGAGAAAGACATTAATGAGGCGGCCAAACAAGCAATTAGCCGCGGTTTCGATATAAATGCAAGTAATTTAGTACATAATGGTCAAGATGCTCTCGATCGCAAACCGAATCATACAAGTGCTGAAACATATTCGGAATTATTCGGTACTTTAGGTGATAATTCTGTTTTTGAAAGTTCAATGCGGAACTTCTTTTCGACACCAAGCTCTCGTATTCCGAATGACCAGACTGCTTTTGCCAACTTTTGTTATGGAGACATGACATCGTGTAAAGAAGGGAACGAGTTTGCGTGTGGAAGAATTAACTCTCGACTTGGACAAGTTGTTGGGGCGTAGAACCTCATTCACGCGTATTGTCGGTGAAATACATGTAAATATTTTTATGTTTAGAATATTTATATCTGACGTATATTTAATAGCAATATATTATAAAAATGGCATACATCCAGAGTTACACATTTGACAACTTATCGCGAATTGGAAATGATAGCTGCGACTTGAGTCAGCGCAATGTTCAGAATCTGAATGCGGCGAACTATGCACTAAGCAATTTTTTTGCATCAGATTGTCAGATGGAGCGTCCGATTTCATTTGCTACTAGCCAGCCGAACGTCTTTTACAAAGGCGGACATCAGACCGGTTATGGTGGCTGCAATATTGACACCAACTCTGAACTTTTAATTGGTAGTTTGAATACACATAATAAGTGTAAGCTCTCGCTTCTTGAACGCCCGTTTAAGACTGTCCCTTATTTAGGGAGAGGAAAGGTTGACGTAAACATGGAGTCTCATCTTCTTCAAGGAGATACCAACACAAATCGTAAGACTGTGAATAACCTTACTGAACAGACCTTTATGGCGCATAGCAATTACCCGTTGTTGCCTTCTCTCGCGGCTACAATTAACAACCCAGTTAACTATGTTGAAGGCGCTGCGGCTGATGGGTGGATTCGTGGAGGCGTTCCTTCTAGGGAATTAGTTCGTGACCAAGAATACTTATACAAGTAAATCATATGGTTTTTTTTGAGATGATCAAGAATGCAGTGATTATTGTTTTTATACACCCGTAAACTCTTTTACTCGGAAACATATAAAGATAACTCTATAACATTTTACAAATAAAGAAAGGGAGGATCTTCGCCTACTTTTTATTTGTAAAATACAGAACGCCGCCAACAATATTTAACAGAATATTATATCCGTTACTATTTTTTCGCAGCACTCATCCATATAGTAGAGCATGTATAGAACTGACGTAGATGACCAAGATAAAAATAATGAGATAATCAATTATAATTTTGAAATGGTACCAACCTATTCCTTTCTTCCAGATGAAGATTCAGATGGAGAGAACAATTCCGATATAAAAGATTCTCTCTTTCGATACCAGTTTTTACAAGTATTTATGATCGAGAATGACGTATATAATCCATCACTTATTACGCAGACATTGGCAAAATTATTTGAAAAGTTCAAGAATAATCCGGACATTATTGATATTATTCGCGCACATCCATATTATGTTGCAAATACCGACGATTATATTGTTGAGCCTGACATTATACGCGATCCCCGTAATAACTCAATTGTTGATGTACATACTGTACCACATAACATAGATACGCCACTCAACCAGAATGAAACGATTCATAATAACAAGTCGAATGCAGAGACGATATTTTGTCTGATGTATTCATACCATACATTTGATATGTTTCATCGGTGTCTTGTTGAAATCGTGAATGATGAGAAGGAGGATTACCCTCGGAGGGGGGAAACACCAATGTCTCGGATTGATAAGACGTTAGCAAAGTCTCCAAATAAAAAAGTAGGAAGAGTATCCGCAGATACAATGAAGGATATGTTTGAAAGGTTACGAAATGTATAGCAGAATATGATGATGAAATGAGAGAACTCTGGCAAGGAAACAAGAACACTCGTTTATATTAGATAATAAACGGGTAATAGTAATTTACGTTATCATTTGACCTTTTATTGATGGTATGAGTATTTCCGCTATGCTGATGGTTAGATTGCACTTGAATACAACAACCACAATGGTCTTCATTTGCCATGTTAATGACACGTTGTAGTACTTGTTCATCATATTTAAGACTCCAACGGCCTAATGCAGGGGTTGATCGCATACTAGGTAATAATCTAGAAGTAAGTATTTGTTTTATTGATGTAATCGCGTTCATAGTATGTGTATATTGTTTATACAGATACTTTTATTTCAATTTTGTATAGTAGTATAGGTATTTGTAATATATAGTATTATATTATATATACTATTTCAAGATAGTAGTTAATTGAAAAACAATAACACCTGACATAAATCACAAAATAACAATTCCTTTACACACGTGGTATGGTTTTTAGAATTACAAATAAGAACATACATGATTGTGTATATAAATATGTTAATAGGAGAAGAGAACTACCCTCTGAAATACAAAATCTTTCGATTGGACAATGGGATGTATCTAATGTTACAAATATGCAGTCCTTGTTTGCATATAAGGCTGGGTTTAATGAACCACTCGATAATTGGGATGTGTCAAACGTTACTAACATGAGTCAGATGTTTGAAGGCGCGATAGCATTTAACCAACCGATTGGGGGGTGGAATGTGTCAAAAGTTACTAACATGAGTCAGATGTTTAAAGGTGCGAGAGCATTTAACCAACCGATTGGAGAATGGGATGTGTCAAAAGTTACTAACATGAGTCAGATGTTTAAAGATGCGAGAGCATTTAACCAACCGATTGGAGAATGGGATGTGTCAAAAGTTACTAACATGAGTCAGATTTTTGAAGGTGCTACGTCATTTA